>Ga0233443_1000822_pt1 | contig 30779 bp, 25 predicted proteins | sample SI_123_September_2_FD_182784 | JGI IMG/M metagenome (GOLD analysis project Ga0233443, IMG submission 182784) | Seawater microbial communities from Saanich Inlet, British Columbia, Canada - SI_123_September2016_200_MG | ecosystem: Environmental > Aquatic > Marine > Inlet | place: Canada: British...
ACCTTTGCTGACATTGATAAATCCAGGGTAAAAAATATTATTGACAAAGCCAGGGATGTAAATCAGAGCGTGTTTACAGCTGAACAAGCGTATGAGGTTTTGTCTGCTTACAAAATACCGATCGCAGATTGGAGTATTGCAAAAAATCCTGAAGAGGCAGTATCGATAGCTGATAAGATAGGCTATCCGGTTGTTATCAAAGCTGATTCTAAGAAGATAATTCATAAGAGTGATGTTGGAGGTGTTGCTGTTAATATTAAGAATGGCAGTAAGGTGCGCGAAGTTGTTTCCAGAATGCAAAAGGATTTATACGAGGATGATTTGAAATATTTCATTCAAAAATGTATGCCAAAAGCTACTGAAATAATAATCAGTGCAAAGAAGGAAGAAGGTCTGGGCCATCTGATTATGTTTGGCTTAGGCGGAATATTTGTCGAATTGTTTAAAGATGTAGTTTTCAGCATTTCTCCAATAACTGATGTGGAAGCGGAAGAAATGCTAACTGGAATTAAGGCTGCTCCACTCATTAATGGATTTAGAGGTGAAAAAGGAATCCATAGAATAAAGACTATTGAGGTGATGCAAAGAATATCCATGTTGGTCAATGATTTTCCTGAAATTAAGGAATTGGATATTAATCCTGTTTTTGCCTACGAAGATTCTGTATGTGCTGTAGATGCAAGAATTATTGTTTGATAAACTTATTATTTTCTTAAGCCAAATATAAAGATTGAATTATGAGCAAACTAAAATTCAAAATAGGAATAATAGGATTAGGGCCGATTGGGCAATCACTAGCTGTATTCTTTAAAGAAGCTGGTTGTGAAATAGCGCTAACAGACTTAGAAAGAGACAAACTTGATTTAATCAGAAAGGATGGAATTAAGCTGGTCGGGAAGATTGAGAAGACAGCTCATTTTAAATATGTTTATAACTCAATTGAAGATCTACTCGATCATAATTTTGATATCTTGGTAAGTGCTGTAAAAGCCTATCATGTCGATTCAATCATTGATGCTATCGCGAAGAAATCAAAAAATAATTTCTATCTGCTAAGTGCACAGAATGGCATAGATATAAGGATTAAGTACAGTTCCCATTTTCATGAATCTAAGATTTTTAGGATGGTTGTTAATTTTGCAGGTAATTTACTTTCAGCCAACACCGTGACTATCAATTTTTTCAATCCACCAAATTATATTGCATCTATTGATGATTCGCAACCTGAATTAGCTAAGAGTTTATCTGATCTGTTAGCAAATTCCGGATTACCCACGGAAACCGTCGATTCTTTTATTGTTTCAAACAAGATATGGGAAAAAACTATTTTAAACGCAGCTTTAAGTCCATTGTGCGCATTGTCAAGATTAACTATGAAAGAAGCAATGGAAAATCCGGATACTTTGGAGATTGTTGAACACTTGATCTACGAAGCTGCAGACGTAGCCAAAGCTGAGGAGATAAAACTGCCGGAAAACTTTGTGAAATTATGTATAAGATACTTAGGTAGTGCTGGTAATCACTTCCCCTCTCTTGCTGTCGACCTGATGAATAACAGAGATACTGAAATTGATTATATGAATGGTAAAATAGTAGATTATGGAAGGAAACATTATATAAGAACTCCCCTAAATCTTACTTTAACGAATTTGGTGAAGGCAATTACACATAAAAATTGCAATGGAGATAAAGAAAAATAGAGTATTTAAAAACAAGGTGTATGGCCACAAATAAATATAAATCACCGGACTATTATCTTGCAGATGAGCTATTTACAGATGAGCATAAGATTGTACGTGGCGCCATTAGAGATTGGGTTAACGCGTCTGTTATGCCAATAATAGATGAAGCCAATCAGAAGCATGAATTTCCAATACATATAGTGAAGGAACTTGGCGAACTTGGTGCTTTTGGACCATATATTCCAGAAAAATACGGTGGAGCCGGGATGGATCAAATCGCATATGGACTGATTATGCAGGAACTTGAAAGAGGCGATTCTTCTATTCGTTCCATGGCTTCTGTGCAGTCTTCATTGGTGATGTATCCAATCTATAAATTTGGATCTGAGGAACAAAGAATGAAATATTTGCCAAAATTAGCAAGCGGTGAATTTATTGGGGCTTTTGGTCTAACCGAACCAAACCATGGTTCAGACCCAGGTAGTATGATTACAAGAATAACGGATAAAGGAGATCATTACCTGCTTAATGGAGCAAAAATGTGGATTACCAATTCTCCGATTGCTGATATAAGTGTTGTATGGGCGAAAGATGATAATGAGATTGTTAGAGGAGTAATTGTTGAAAAAGGGATGGAAGGATTTACCGCTCCCGAAACACTGAGAAAGTGGTCTTTAAGAGCTTCGTTAACAGGAGAATTAGTTTTTGATAATGTGAGGATTCCCAAAGAGAATCTCCTACCCAATGTAAAGGGTTTAAAAGGGCCACTTACTTGTCTTAGCTCAGCCAGATATGGTATTGCATGGGGAGTTATCGGAGCTGCCATGGATTGTTACGATACCGCCCTTCAATATTCAAAAGAGAGGATACAATTTAGTAAACCAATAGCATCATTCCAGCTTACTCAAAAGAAATTGGCTGAAATGATAACTGAAATAACCAAAGCACAATTACTTGCCTGGAGGCTTGGTGTTTTACGGAATGACGACAGGGCTACACCTGCGCAGATTTCTATGGCTAAGAGGAACAATGTAAATATGGCACTTGAGATAGCAAGAGAATCAAGACAAATACTTGGTGCCATGGGTATAACAGGCGATTTCCCAATGATGAGGCATATGATGAATTTGGAATCGGTTATTACCTACGAAGGTACACACGATATCCATCTGTTAATAACAGGCTATGATGTGACAGAAATTAGTGCATTTGCTTAAACAGAGATCTGTAAACAATGATTAGCCAACGAACTAAGACATAAGGATTGAATGAGTAAAACCGGGCAAAATAATGTTTGTGCTGTTATACCGGCAGCTGGAAGATCTTCAAGGATGAGATCATTTAAACCATTGCTCAGGTTTGATGAAGACAGGACTTTTATTGAAAAAATAGTCGGTGAATTTTTAGACTTTGGATGTAGTGAGATAGTTATCATTGTTAATGATGAGCTTTATGAGCAAGCCTGGGATGACATTTTTTCCAAACTAGATTCAGGAGTAAGTGTCATTATCAATGATCAATTGTCATTTGAAAGATATTATTCAATCAAATTAGGCCTGCAGAGTCTTCAAAACTGTGAATATTGTTTCATTCATAACTGTGACAATCCTTTTGTAGATCAGAAAATTATTACTGCATTATTCAAGAATAAAATAGGAAATGGGTATGTTTCACCAACCTTTAATAAGCAGGGTGGTCATCCAATATTGATTTCTGAACCAATAATAAAAAGCATTATTCACTCGAAGGGAAATGATTCAAATTTTAGAGATGTTTTGAATCCGTTCACCTCTAAGAAAATCAGCATTGACACACAGGATATATTAGCAAATATTAATACAGAACTGCAATACCAACAGTTTGCAGATTTCAAACAATTACTCATTAAGTGAAGAATATATATCAAAAAATACTGGAGATTCAGAGGGTTGGAGAGAGAGCAGCGCTATGTACAATTGTTTCAACAAAAGGTTCAACACCACTAAAAGCCGGAGCAAAGATGATTGTCTGGGAAGACGGAAGAATCTTTGGAACAATAGGTGGTGGAAACCTGGAAAACGATGTAATACCTAGCGCCATTAAAGTCTTAAAAGACAATACTAATCAGCTCTTTAACCACGACTTACAAACACAACATGGTATGTGTTGCGGAGGCAAACTTGAAATTTATATTGAACCAATAATGCAAGCGAAAAGATTATATGTTTTTGGCGCAGGTCACATAGGAAAATCAATAGTTGAATATGCGCGTGATCTGGATTTTGAAATTTTCGTGATTGATGACAGAGAACAGATTTTCGACGATTGGGAAACTGGAGATGTTAATAAGATGATGGTGGATTTTTCGGATATCTTACCAAAACTACCTTTTAACGATTCTACTTTCATCGTAATTGCAAGTTACGAACACAGCATTGATAGAGAGATATTGGCACATTGTATTCAACAACCACATGCATATTTGGGCATGATTGGCAGTAAACGAAAAATTAAAATCACAAATGAAATGCTGATATCTTCCGGAATCGCTACTAAAGAACAGTTGGATAAAGTTAGGATGCCAATTGGAGTGGATATTAATGCTGAAGATCATTTTGAAATTGCCATAAGTATTGTAGCTGAGCTGATTAAAGCTAAAAATAAAATATCGGTTGACGGTGTGCCATAGACGGTGAATAGTAAATATTGAACAAAAGGCAATATTTCTTAAGTAATCAATCGTCTGATTCGACTGGGAACAGGAGACCGAAAATTAGAAACAGATTAATAATAAAAAACAACTTATATGTATCTCAAAGACTTTAACTATTTGAGGCCTAAGTCACTATTTGAAGCCTGCGAAATGCTTCGAAACAGTAATGATGGAGCTTTAATTGCCGGAGGAACCGATTTGTTGGTTGAAATGAAAATGGGGCTCAGACAGCACGAGGATGTTATTTCTCTTGCAGAGGTTCATGAATTGAAAAAGATTGAAGAAGATGAGGATTATATAATTATTGGAGGTGGCATAACCCATAGCGATATTGTAAATTCTGATTTAATAAAACAGAACTACAATGCATTATCAGAAGCATCGTCAAATGTTGGGACTGAGCAGGTGAGGAACGCGGCGACAGTAGGTGGGAATATTTGTACGGGAGCTTCATGCTGCGATACTGGTCCTGTACTGTTGGCAGCAGATTCTATCTTTGAATTAACAGATACAGAAGGTAGCAGAGAAATTCCTGTTAAGGACTTCTTTATTTTTCACAGAAAGACAGCTCTGAAAAAGGGAGAAATACTTACCAGGATTAAAGTTCCTAAGCTTGAAGCCGGAACAGGCATAAGTATTGAAAAATTTGGTTTAAGAGATGCAGCTTCCATTTCAGTTGCTTCGGCTGTATCATCAATTACCATTGACAAAGGTGTTTGTGTTGATGCTAAAATTGTAATTGGTGCCGTTGCTCCAATTCCATTCATTAGTAAGAAAGCTTCAGAAATATTAATAGGTGAGAAAATTGAAAATCTCATTAATGATTCAGAGATTCTGGAAATGGCCGGTGATGCTGCCATTGCCGATTCAAGACCTTTAACTGATATAAGGGGCTCCGCAAATTACCGTAGACAATTAGTAAAAGTTCTTGTTAAAAGAACAATTAAAAAAGCAGTTACTCGAGCTACAAAATAGATACAGATGAAACAGATAATTAATATAAAAGTTAACGGTAACGATTATGAAATCGCTGTTAAACCAAATACTACTCTTATTGACATGCTACGGACTGACCTTCGCTTGACAGGAACGAAGAAAGGCTGTGGTGTAGGAGATTGTGGTGCATGTACTGTTCTTCTGGATGGCAAAGTTATGAACTCCTGTATTGTACTTGCAATTGAAGCAGACGGGAAAAGTGTAACTACCATTGAAGGAGTTGCTAAGGGAAAAGAGCTTCATCCAATTCAAACTGCATTTATTGAAAAAGGTGCTATTCAATGTGGTTATTGTACTCCCGGAATGGTTTTAAGAACCAAATCAATATTAGATGAAAATCCAAACCCAACTGCAGAAGAAATTAAAGATAAGTTAAGTGGTAACCTTTGCAGATGCACAGGATACACTAAAATAGTAGAAGCAGTTGAGACAGCCAGAGACTATCTGAACGGATTAGTTCCTGCCGAGATAGAATACGCTCCACAGAAATCGGCAATGAATCTATCGGTTGTTGGGAAGCGATTGCCAAAGGTTGATGCTCCGGACAAAGCAACTGGTCGTGCCATATATACAGATGACATTGAAATTCCCAACATGATATATGGGAAATTACTGCTAAGTCCGATTGCTCATGCGAATATTATTTCAATTGATACATCAAAAGCAAAAGGGCTACCCGGGGTAAAAGTTGTTTTAACCGGAGCAGATGTACCTAATGCAACTTACGGAACATCACCACCACGATACGATGAAAATATTCTGGCAAAAAACAAAGTTCGATTTGTGGGTGATGTTGTTGCTGCAGTAGCGGCAATTGACGAGGCTACCTGTTACGAAGCTATAAAGCTGATTGATGTTAAATACGAAGAACTTCCAGCCGTATTTGATCCTGAAGAAGCCATGAAAGATGGGGCTCCACGATTATTCGAGGATAAATATGAAAACAATATCAATACAAGAGTTGATCATCATTTTGGAGATATCGACAAAGGTTTTGCGGAAGCAGATCACATCAGGGAAGAACGTTTTGTAGGAAACCGAATCTATCAGAATCCTATGGAACCTCATGCTGTTGTCGCTGAATGGGATAGAAACGACAAAGTTACACTTCACACATCCACACAGGTAGTGCATTATGTTCACAATCAACTTTCTAAAATATTAAACCTCCCTCTTGGTAATATTCGGGTTATTATGAAAAATTGTGGTGGCGGATTTGGTGCCAAGGCTGCTACAAATATACTCGAAGTGCTCTCAATTTTTCTGGCCAGAGAAGCAGGTAGAGCAGTTAAGATGAGGTTTACACGTGAAGAAATGTATTTATACGGGCGCGGAAGACACAAGCAATTTATTGACATGAAGATTGGTGTTAGGAAAGATGGCACCATAACAGCTGTTAAACAAAGGGCTGTTCTTGAAGGAGGAGCATATTCCAGTTTTGGAATTGTATCTACTTATTACGCTGGCTCTATGTTAGCAACCTTATACAAATTTGATAATTATAAATATGATGGTTTCCGTGTTAACACAAATCTGCCTCCATGTGGAGCAATGCGTGGACATGGAACACCACATCCTCGTTTTGCATTTGAATCTCTATTATCTATGATAGCAGATGATATTGGAATGGATCATATTGCAATCAGAAAGAAAAATGCAATGACGCCTGAATATAGAACCTGTAATGATTTGGATATTCATTCATGTGAATTAAAGGCTTGTCTCGATTTGGTTAAAAAGAAATCTGGCTGGGAAGAGAAAAAAGGAAAACTACCAAAAGGACGAGGAATAGGCATTGGATGCGGTGGATTTGTTTCTGGTGCTGGTTACCCCATTTACAGATCGAAGTTTCCACATTCGAATGCCACAATAAAAGTACTTGAAGATGGCTCGAGAGCTATACTTTTTGTGGGTGATGCAGACATAGGACAAGGAAGTGATACTGTGTTATCCCAGGCTGCTGCTGAAGCTATGGGAATAACCATGGATCACATGGGAGTGGTATCTGCAGACAGCGATCTAACGCCAATTGGATTCGGAGCTTATTCGAGCAGAGTCACTTTAATGGGTGGTAATGCTTCGAAAATGGCTGGTGAGGAAGTTAAAAAACAGGTACTCGCTGCGGCATCGAAATTAATGCAAATTGATGCGGACCAATTGGATGCAAAGAACAATAAGGTTTTTGAAATAGCGAGTCCTGAAAATTCCATTGATTGGTCAAAAGCTGCTGAAGCTCATTTCTCAGTAAAAGGACCTTTGCTTGGTAAAGGACATTATTCTCCGCCTGAAGGTCTGGGAGGTACCTACAAAGGAGCAGCTGTTGGAACTTCTCCTGCATTTTCTTTTGCAGCTTCAATTTGTGAAGTAGATGTCGATCTTGAAACCGGCAAAGTTAAAGTTCTTAATTTCTGGGATGCCCACGATTGTGGAACCGCAATAAATCCAATGGCTGTTGAAGGCCAGGTAGAAGGTGCTATAGTGATGGGCATGAGTGAGGTACTATTGGAAGATCAGGTATTTAATAACAAAGGTGTTATGTTGAATCCTGACTTACATAACTATCTGATTGCCACTTCGGCAGACATACCGGATATTGATTCGTCAATAGTTGATAGTTATGAACCCAATGGCCCTTATGGTGCAAAGGAAGTTGGCGAAGGAGCAACCTTACCAATTCTGGGAGCTATCGCAAATGCAATTCAGGATGCCATTGGAGTTCGAATGAAAGAGCTGCCAATTACACCTGAAAGGATATTAAATGCATTAAAAGAGAAGAACGCTGAAACGAAACATTAGGGATTTTGATGCCTAATAGATTGATATGAAAAATTAAGTGGCATTCTATAAAAGACACTAAATAATTGAAATTATGAGTACTGAAAATATTGCAAATAATGCCATGAATTTACAGAACAAATCTGCAATAGTTACCGGAGGTAGTATTGGAATTGGTGCTGCCATAGCACTTAAACTAGCTGAGTGCGGAGCAAATGTAGCCATCAATTATAGAAAACATAGGGAAGAAGCCGATAAAATAATTGAGCAGATACGTGCTATGGGAAGGAAAGGACTGGCAGTTCAGGCAGATGTTTCCAATCATAGCGATGCCAGGAAAATGGTTGAAAAAGTGGTATCTGAATTCGGAGGTATTGATGTCCTGGTAAATAATGCAGGAATTAACTGGGACGGAGTGATCTGGAAAATGGAAGAAGAACAATGGGATGCTGTTATCAATATTAATCTAAAAGGATATTTCAATTATATTAATGCAGTTGCAGGGTTTTTCAGAGATCAGAAATCAGGTCGGATTGTAAATGTTACATCTATTAACGGACTTCGAGGGAAATTCGGTCAGGCAAATTATTCTGCTTCTAAAGCAGGGATTGTTGGACTAACCAAGACAATAGCCAAAGAGTTAGGGAAATATGGCATTACATCTAATGCAGTAGCACCCGGACTTATTGAAACAGATATGATGCGAAATGCGGATGAAGTGGTTAGAGAAAAAGCAATGGTCGAAATAGTATTGGGCAAGATGGGACAACCTGAAGATGTCGCAAATATGGTTGCATTCCTCAGCTCTGACCTTGCCAAACATGTTACGGGTGAGGTTATTAAAGTTGACGGAGGACAGTACATTTAAAAAAGTCCCAAATGCCAAAAGTCAAATTTCAAAAAAAGATGACATAGAAATCTAACTTAATAGGAATTTGAAGCTTAAAATTTTGAATTTGATACTTAATATTTTGTGGATATGAAACTAAACGATATAGTAGCAATTTCAGCTTGCAGAACAGCCATGGGAAGATTTGGTGGTACAATTAAAGATATTGCTTCCTATGATTTGGGCGCTGCTGTAATAAATGCCGCATTAAAAAGAGCTTCAATTACAGGCGATCAAATTGATGATGTTATTCTTGGAAGTTGCAGACAAGCTGGTAACGGACCAAATCCTGCCCGAACAGCTTCAGTTAGAGGTGGCGTTGCATCTTCAACTCCGGTCATTACTCTCAATATGGCATGTCCTTCCGGTATGAGGTCTGTTGCAATGGCAGCACATTCAATTATATTAGGTGAAACAGATATAGTTTTGGCAGGTGGTTTCGACAGCATGAGTACAATCCCTTACTTATTTAAAGGAGCAAGATGGGAAGGATTTAAGATGGGAAATAAAACTCTTGAGGATGGATGGAGCGATAGTGTTGATCCATTAATTGGACAGGGAATGGGCGATACAGCAGAAAATCTTTACGACAAATACAAAATATCAAGAGAGGAACAAGATGAATTTGCCATTAGCAGCCATATAAAAGCTTCACAAGCACAGAAGAATGGTTGGTTTGATGACGAGATTGTTCCGATTGAAATTCCTGAAACAAGGAAAACCCCTGCTTTTATATTTGAAAAGGATGAAACAATAAGGCATGAAATTAATGCAGAAAAAATGGCTAAGATCAGGCCTGCCTTTCGAAAAGATGGTACGGTAACAGCAGCTAATGCATGCGGACTGAGCGATGGAGCCACGGCAATTATATTAACCACGAGACAGAAAGCTGCAGAACTGGGTGCAACTCCTCTGTTCTCAATCGTATCCTATGCACAGACTGCTGTCAGCCCTGAGACCATGGGAGAAGGACCCGCCTACTCCATACCTATGGCTCTTAAGAAAGCTGGGATGAGCTTATCTGATATGGACATCTTTGAAGTCAATGAAGCGTTTGCAGTTCAGGTGCTTGCAAATCAAAGAATATTAAAATGGGACGCAGATAAATTGAATGTACATGGTGGAGCTATTGCATTAGGTCATCCAACCGGGATTAGCGGTGCAAGGATTCTGGTTACAGGATATCATGCATTAAAACAAAGACAAAAGACATATGGTGTTGCTGCAATTTGTGGTGGTGGCGGAGTTACATCGGCAATGGTGATAAAGAGAGAATCGTAATGTTCAGTGAACAGTAATCGGTAAACAGTAAAGGTCGTGAACAGGCTGAAGGCTGCTGACTGAAGACTGTCAACTGGCGACTAAAAAATAAAGATTATGAGCAATAAAATGTATTCATGGCAAATGACGGAACTGAAATCGGACTTTGTGCTAAAAGAGAGTTCTTTTCCCGAATTAGAAAATGATGAAGTACTTGTAAAAATTGCTGGTTGTGGTGTTTGCCATACCGATCTTAGCTTCTGGCATTTTGGAGTAAAAACGAAAAAAGAACTTCCTCTAACATTAGGACACGAAATAAGTGGAAAGGTCGTTGAAGGAAGCTCAGAATGGCTTGGTAAAAAAGTTGTTATTCCGGCTGTGTTACCATGTGGAGAATGCGAGCTGTGTAAAAAAGGAAGAAGTAATATGTGCCAGAAACAGCTAATGCCCGGAAATGATTTTCACGGTGGATTTGCTTCACACATTAAAGTTCCTTCAAAATATTTATGCCCCGTCCCGGAAAATGTTTTGGATAAATATCCTTTGAAAAACTTATCCATTATTGCTGATGCCATATCAACTCCATATCAGGTACTGAAGAAATCGGAACTTGAACCAGGTGATTTGGCCATTGTAATAGGTGTTGGCGGCGTTGGTGTTTATGCTGCTCTTATTGCGAAGATAATGGGTGCTAAAGTACTGGCTCTTGATATTGATGACGAAAAACTTGAAATGGCTAAAAGTAGCGGTGTTGATGCCATTTTAAATGTAAGAGACAGTGATGTCAGAACAACCAAGGGAAATGTAAGAGAGATTGTCAAAGGAATGGGTGTATCTCGTTACGGATGGAAAATATTTGAAATGTCGGGAACTAAAGCCGGACAGGAATTGGCATTTAATCTTCTTACCTTTACTTCAACCATGTCTATTGTAGGGTTTACAATGGACAAGCCGGATGTAAGATTAAGCAATTTAATGGCATTCGATGCGAAGCTCATAGGAACATGGGGATGCAAACCTGAGTTGTATCCTGATGTAGTTGATCTTATTGCAACAGACAAACTTAAAATCGATCCGTTTATCGAACTATTCCCATTGTCACAAATCAATGAAGTATTCAAGAATACATTGGAACATAAATATAAAAAACGTTCAATTTTAGTACCTGACTTTGATTAATATTTAACCTTAAAATTTACGACTATGTTAATAAGCCATAACCTTGTAAGTACAAATTATCAAGAGATTATATTTGAAAAAAGACCTTGTCTGGATTTTAGCGGTAATCCTGTTGAGGGACTGTATAATGCATGGATTATCATAAATAATCCAGCCCAATTCAATTCGTATACAACCGATGCAGTAAAAGAAGTTATTCTGGCTATGCGGGAAGCGTCAAACGACAGAAGTGTTGTAGCAACAGTTTTTACATCTGTTGGTGATAAAGCTTTTTGTACCGGTGGAAATACAAAAGAATATGCAGAGTACTATGCCGGAAATCCGCAGGAGTACAAGCAGTACATGCGCCTGTTCAACGATATGGTATCATCTATTTTAATGAGCGATAAGCCAGTTATCAACAGAGTTAATGGTATGAGAATAGGTGGAGGCCAGGAAATAGGTATGGCCTGCGATTTCTCAATAGCACATGATCTTGCCCGGTTCGGACAGGCAGGTCCTAAGCATGGTAGTGCACCTGATGGCGGTTCAACTGACTTTCTTCCTTTATTTGTGGGTATTGAGAATGCCATGTTTTCTTGTACGGTTTGTGATCCATGGTCAGCACATGAAGCATTCCGCTATGGCTTGCTCACGGAAATTGTCTCTTCTGTTAAAGTAAATGGAGAGTTTATTCCTAATCCAATGGTGGTGACGGACAAGTGGGTTAACCGCAAAGGCGAGATTGTTTATGGAAAAATGAAATCCGGTGATGAACTGGTTCAAGCCAAAGGATTGTTAAAACAAGGAGAGGTAGACCTTGCATTATTGGATGCGGCGGTTGAAAAGCTCTGCACTAAATTGATGATGCTAATGCCAAATTGTTTGAGCAAAACCATTAATTCTCTAAGAAAACACAAACTCGAACATTGGGATAAAAACAAGGAGAGTAATCGCGATTGGCTGGCTTTGAACATGATGACCGAAGCAAAGTCCGGTTTCAGAGCTTTTAATGATGGCCCAAGAGGAAATCGAGAAGCTGACTTTATTAAACTTCGTCAACTACTTGCAGAAGGTCACGAATGGAATGACGATTTAATTGATACCATCGCACCTAAATCTGAATAAAACTAATTAGCATGCAAAAGATAAAAGTCGAATATAAATATGATGAGAGTGTTGCCCGTATCATTCTTGATGATGGGAAAGCAAATATTCTCGATGCCATAATGATGTCGGAGCTTACGGAGTTATTGACTTCATTTAAGGACAAGAATAACCTGAAGCTGATAACATTTGAAGGAGCCGGCAAGAATTTTTCCTATGGAGCAAGTGTGGAAGAACACACAAAAGAGTTAGCAGCAGAGATGCTTGGTAGCTTTCATAAAATGTTCTATACAATTATTGATTTACATATTCCAACCATGGCAATTATTTCCGGGCAATGCCTCGGTGGTGGCTTTGAGCTACCCTTGGTTTGTAACTTCATTTTTGCTGATAAAACGGCAAAGGTTGGCCAACCGGAAATCCTTTTGGGTGTGTTTGCTCCGCCCGCTTCTATTATCCTGCCGCTGAAAATTGGCAATGCAAAATCGGATGAACTGTTAATTACCGGAAAAATCATTTCTGCAGAAGAAGGGAAGACCATTGGACTTGTCAATGAAGTTTTTGAAGATAAGGAAACAATGCATACTTCTGTTGATGAATGGATAAAGAGTAATATCCTTGGTAAAAGTGCATCATCATTAAGATATGCTAATAAGGCAGCAAGAGCTTCTTTCAATTACTTCATGCATAAGAACCTCCCATATTTTAACGATTTGTTTATCGATGAATTGATGGAAACAGAAGATGCAAATGAAGGCATCAATTCATTTATGGAGAAGAGAAAACCGGTTTGGAAAAATTGTTAGGAATTAAACTGCTGAATGAGAATGGAAAAAAGAACACTAAATCTAAAAGGAATTTATAAAACTATTGGTCCTGGGATTTTATATGCAGGTGCTGCGATTGGAGCCTCTCATCTTGTTCTTTCTACAAAAGCCGGAGCTATGTATAATTTCAAGCTCATCTGGCTGATACTGCTTATTCATCTTTTCAAATATCCTTTTTTTGAGTTTAGCTACAGATATACTTCTTCAACAGGGAAGAGTATTTTGGAAGGATATAAGAAACTGGGCAATTGGGCAATTTTAACTTTTTTCATCCTTTCATTCTTTACTGCCATTGTAAATTTTGCAGCAGTCATAAAAATTACATCCGATCTTGCCGCATATTTGTTTCATCTAAACATTGAATCATCCATCACATCCATGTCTTTGTTGGGCATAATACTGCTAATGTTATTCGTTGGTCGATATGCATTGCTCGATAAGGCAATGAAAATAATGATCCTGGTTTTAGGCCTGCTAACAATTGGTGCTTTTTTCTTTGCTCTGAATAGTGGAGCACAGGCTCAGCCTGATTTTCCTGCTCCTCCCCTTTGGGATACTGCAGGACTAACGTTTTTAATAGTTCTTATGGGATGGATGCCAACACCCATTGATGCTTCAATATGGCCATCGTTATGGGCGCTTGAGCGACAAAAACAAACCAACTACAGGCCAAGCTTTAAAGAATCTCGATTTGATTTTCATTTGGGTTATTTCGGCTCGGCCTTTCTTGCAATCTTTTTCCTTGGTTTAGGGGCGCTGGTAATGTATGGAACCGGAAATGAATTTTCATCCAGCGGCTTGGTATTCTCCCAACAATTGGTCTTATTATATTCCGGATCAATTGGTAGTTGGAGTACTCAGATTATTGGAGTAGTTGTATTCATCACTATGTTCAGTACAGCGTTGACAGTAATCGATGGCTATCCCAGATCTCTGGAAGGTTCAGTCCTTCAGATTTTCCCGTCTCTTAAGAAGTATGGATCAAAACTATATTTCTTATGGGCAATTTTTCTGTCAATAGCAGCATCAATAATTATTGCATTTTTCACAAAAAATATGGTCGCACTACTGGTATTTGCTACAATACTTTCGTTCGTGACTGCCCCGGTATTTGCTTTCATCAATTACAAAGTTGTAAACAGTGAATCTATTCCGGAGGATTCGAAGCCACCTATGTGGTTGAAAGCTTTGAGCTGGGCAGGGATATGTTTTTTGATGATCTTTATTATCGTGTATATTTATTATACTTTTTTGACATAAACATTAAAAAATCAGTGAGCTATGCTTTTCATATTTCACTATAACAAATAGAGTAAAACCGGTTCTTTAAGCGAATCAAATAAAATAAGCAAAGGTATGAGCCAGGAAAAAAGTGGAATTATCAAACTTCAGTCTGTAGGTCTTCTCCGACAAACTATGGGAGACTATTTTGGAAGATTAAAAGAAGCTGTTGATACAGGAAACAAGAAGATTGCATGGTGTACCAGTGTTGGGCCTGCGGAACTATTGTATTCCATGGGTTTTGAAGTATACTTTCCCGAAAACCACGGCGCAATGCTTGGGGCATCCAAGAAGGCCGACACATACATCCCTTCTGCGGTGTCACAAGGATATTCACCAGACATCTGTTCTTATCTTACCAGCGATATTGGAGCATTCCTGCAGAATGAAACGCCGCTTCAAAAAAGTGGCTTCAAGTCTATTCCAAAACCTGACATTTTGGTTTATAATACAAATCAATGCAGGGAGGTCGCTGATTGGTTTTCATACTATGCAAAGCATTTTAGCGCGCCTATAATTGGTGTTAATACACCGCTGTGTATCAATGCACTCACTCCCAACATTGTTAAGAATGTTGCAAAGCAATTTGAAGAATTAGTTCCTGAACTTGAGAAAGTTTCAACTCAGAAATTTGATATCGATAGATTTCGGGAGACAATTGAGTTGTCTCGTGATGGTTGTGTACTTTGGCGTAAGGTGCTTGAAACGGCCAGACACAAACCATCGCCAATTAATTTCTTTGATTCGGCTATTCATATGGGGCCAATTGTAGTGATGCGAGGAACCGAATATGCTACTGATTATTATAAAGTTTTGCTTGCCGAGCTAAACAACAGAGTAGAAAATAATATAAGTGCAGTCCCAAATGAGAAACACAGAATCTACTGGGATGGAATGCCACTTTGGTATAAACTGAGCGATATGGCAAAATTGTTTGCTAAGCATGATACCAGTATCGTGGCTTCAACTTACTGTAACAGTTGGGTGTTCGACGATCTTGACCCGGCATCTCCCTTTGAATCTTCTGCACTTGCATATTGTAAGTTGTTTATAGTAAGGGCAGATGAGGTTAAAGAAAATGTACTTGAGAAATTAGTATCCGATTTCTCCATTGAAGGTATAATTTATCATGAATCAAAAACTTGCGCTCGAAACTCGAATAATCTTTATGGGCTTCATAACAGGTTATTTAAGAAAACAAATGTCCCGTTTCTTGAAATTCATGGAGATTTAAATGATTCAAGGTGTTATAGCGAAGAGTCATCAATAATTGCAATAGAAACATTTGTTGATCAATTGGGGAATGGTCAGTAGGCAGTCTTTAGTAGGCAGTCATCGTCATCGAGCAGACTGGTGACTGGCTACTGAAGACTGAGAACTGAAAATATATAGTAACAGGAAATATAATACAATGTACAAAGTAGGAATCGATCTGGGTTCATCGTATACAAAAGGAGTACTCCTGGATGAAAATTATAATATTCTGGAGTATCATTTTGTGAAAACCGGATTTGATTTTAATAAAGCTTCACAAAAGATTATTACTAAATTCTCTGAAAAATATGAGATAACATATCCCATTTATACATGTGGATATGGTAGAGAGCAGCTAAAGGTCGAAACCGTTGCAAACTCTGAGATAACAGCTCTTGCAAAGGCGGTATACCATAAATATGGACGAGCTTGCTCTGTAATTGATATCGGAGGACAGGATACCAAATATATTAAGGTCAATGACGCAGGTGGTGTTGAGAGATTTAAGATGAACAGGAAATGTGCTGCTGGTACAGGTTCATTTATTGAAGAGATTGCCTTTCGTCTTGATGTTACAGCAACTGAGTTTAATGAAATAGCTGAAGAAGCAAGCGAAGAGATCAAGATAAGTAGTTTCTGTACTGTTTTCGCGGTATCTGAGATAATAGGAAAGATAAAAGGAGGAACATCACTTCCGAACCTTGTTCTTGGCATATATCATTCGGTAATCGACCGCTGTTTTGAGCTATCACTAATGGATGATTATCTGATAATTACAGGTGGAATCCCTGATAATCATCCGCTGATAGTAAAACTTTTTAAAGAGAAATTCAGCAATACTGAAAGTCCTGAGAATTCACAATTCTTAGCTGCCTTTGGAAGTGTTTTATTAAATAAACAAAATCTAAAGTAATATGAGTATTTGGTTTAAACCATATAAGATTGAAGATCTACAGGAGCGTATTACTAATACGCTTGCTGATAATTTAGGAATAAGAATTACAGAAATTACTTCTGACTCACTCAAATGTAATATGGAAGTATTACAACACACAAAACAATCAATGGGAATTCTCCATGGAGGTGCATCAGCTGCTCTATGTGAAACACTAGGAAGTATTGCTTCAAACTTAATTGTCGATAGCGAAAATTATTATTGTGTAGGTCTTGATATCAATGCAAGTCATGTTCGTCCCGTCACACATGGATTTATTTCTGCCACAGCTGAACCTGTTCATCTGGGAAGGAAAACACATATTTGGAGAATAAATATATGCAATGAAGAAGATAAATTAGTTTGTACTTCAAGGTTAACCATGGCTGTAATTTCAAAGGATGAACAAACCCGGAAAGAACACGAACCTTTTATGGGTAAGATGTTTTAATTATAAATAACTTTTTATAAATCATATATATCACAAAACGGAGGTAAGAATGAATAAATCGGAATCAATGTTTCCAAATGCCCGAATTCCTTATGGTACATGGGGGAGCAGCTATTTTCCTTCATGGCAGACCTCAGCCTTTGCCGAAGTGAATATCGGTCAGTTTGCAGGTGAAGCAATGGCCGCAATACTCGGTAAGAAAAAGGTTCGAAAAAGTGAACTGGATTTACTGATCATAGGATCAACAGTGCCGTATCATTGGAAATTCTGGTCAGCGCCGATGATTGCAAGTTGTTTTGGGCATAGAATTCCAGGATATCATATGGAAAATGCATGTGGTACGGGTTTAACAGCTATCCTGGCAGCAGGTGCTGATGTTAACACCAAAACCAACGATGTGATTGGCGTACTTACCTTCGACAGAACAAGTGACTCACCTGTTGGTGTTTTTCCTGAGAGAAGAGCCTATCGGAGAACGGAAGTTATTGCAGATGTATGGGACAATTTTGGATTTGATCCATCAACTGGTAATTCAATGATTGCATCAGCAGGTTTAGCTTCACGAAAGTATAAACTTGACAGAGCAGAAGTAGATGAACTGACCTATATGAGGTATGAGGGCTATTTTGAAGCCAAAGACTCGGGTTTGTTTAAAGATGCCATGTTTGATTTTGATGTACTTGGCGTAGGCGGTAAGAAAATAGGAACAGTTGATAGTGACAAGGGGATCCGCAAAATTTCTCTCAATGCACTCAAACAGATGAGAGAACTGGATACATGTGTTACCGGTGGCGGACAGACTCATGCGGCCGATGGCATAGCAACATTACTTGTTACTTCTCCTGAAAAAGCCAGAGAACTAAGTGCCAAACCTGAAATTGATATACAATTTATTACGAAGGCTGAATACAGAACATTGCCGGGATTAATGCCTGAAGCCCCCGGTTTAGCTGTTAAGAAGTTGTTGAAACGCACCGGGGTAAAACTGGATGAAATTGCGGTTATTAAAAGCCACAATCCCTTTGCAATAAACGATGCAATCTTCACTAAAATCACAGGCCATCCCTGGGAGAAAATTAACAAAACGGGTTGTTCGCTGGTGTGGGGACACCCACAAGCTCCCACACTTACCAGAACACTTATTGAGGCATTGGAAGAAGCTGTTAGTATCGGTGGTGGATATGTACTTATTATGGGCTGTGCTGCAGGTGATGTGGGCGTAGCCGCATTATTCAAAGTAAATTAAAAGAGGACTGAATTATGATAAAACAAATGAGGCAATCAACACTGGAAACACTTGGGTTGGGTTCAGTTTTCGATATATTTAAAAATGGCAAACTTCCCGTAACAGCCAGTGAATTAGTTGATGAAGTATTTGGTAAAGCCGGAGAAAGAGGTGCATTGGTTATTTCAGGTGCAAACGGTATAGTTGGCGCTGGAAAAGCCATGCAATTGGGATCCAGATTATCAGAATTTGGTATTCCTATTGTCGGTCTTGATTTTCCCGGAATACCCGACGGTATCGCTAAACAATATCCCGGATTGGTCAATGCTTTTGGAAGTGAGAATGCGAATAACATTATGGGAAATGTAATTCGCCTTACTTATGATGGTAAATCGCTACCGGATACATTGGCAGCTTACAAACCGCGTTTCCTTCTTGAAGCAATTCCTGAAATATTAGATATAAAGAAAAAACATTTTGAAATGTTCAGGGCAAAATTCCCTGATATTGAGATCAAATCTGTCACCTCAGGTTTTCCAAGCAGAGAATTAGGTGTAGGTATTGCTCATCCTGCTTTCCCTCATGAAATAAATAAGATGTGGGAAATTGTTGAACCGGAAACATCCAATAGCACAAAATTACTATGGGCACTGGGTATGATACCTATGACTGTAAGTGATGACTGGGCTTTTGTTCTTGATGTATTGTTCTGCGGTATTACCCTGGCAGCAACAAGATATTGCGATGCTACCAATATGCCGTATTGGAAGACTGATAAATTTGTCAGAAAATACGCCGGGCCAAATCCGTTTAGAGCACATGACGCCATTGGCGCAGCCGGAGCATCGTTCTTAACGTGGTCCTGCCTGCATCATTTGAGTCTTAATTATGGCGATCTGTTCAAACCTACCGATTCACTGACGGAGAAGAAGGATAGTGGAATGAACTGGTATCCGCTGGATCATTTCCGTCCGGTAGTTGACAGAACTTTAACAGAAGAAGATAAAGAAGAATTTGATGCATGGGTAATTGGCTCAGTAATCCAAATGACTTCTTTGATGATAAAAGAAAACAGATCTCATCTTTCTCAGATGAACCTGATAGGAGAGCTGTGTGCACAATTCACCAACGGAACACCAGCGCTGATTCGAAGTTTAGGTGCTGATAAAGCCATAAAAATGGTGGAGCACTATCATGAGCTGCATCCGGAAGCTAAAGAGCAGGCATGGTATCCCGAAGTCTTCGAAAAGATTGATAGTCCGGAATGGCAGCAGTTGTATGTAAATGCAGAACATGATGGCAATGTTGGAGTTATCTCCATCAATCGCGAATCATACAATCATGATGTGAATGATGAGCTTAACAGGGCCATGGACTGGTTAAAAGCTGATAATATAGAAAATGTGATACTAACTGGCGATTTCCATTTTTCAACTCAGATGGTTGGTGCTGATACCACTGATTTTTTCCCTGCAATTGAAGATGCCAAAAAGGGAATTGTATTGGCTGAAAGCTGGTCTGAAACTGCAAGAAGATTGAACAGTGAATTTAAAACTTCTGTTGGCTGCATCAATGGCAAGCGCTGCCTTGGCGGAATGCTTGAATTAATGGTGCATTGCCACTATGTGATAGTTGATGAAGGTGCTTCTCTTGGAATGCCTGAAGTTACATTACCTGTAATACCGGGAATGGAAGGCTGTCACTGGCCATTCAGAAAGATGCAGCAAAGCGATTTTCCGAAATTTATGAATATGATTCTTACCGGAAAATCTGTTAAGGCAGCTAAAACAGTTGGCTGGTTAACTGATTTTGCAGGAGCAAGCAATGATTGCATACAAATGGCCTGGAAAATAGCAAGTGGTGGTGATCATGGACTTCAAAAAAGAGAATTGAACGAAAATGCCATCAATAATGTGACGAATGACCTTCCTCATTTTGATGATAAGGGTGATGTTGCTCTTGAAATTGCTAGAAAATCAATAATCACTTGCATAAAAGAATCCTGTGGTGCCAGTCTTGCCGATTCAATCAGCATACAGGCAAAACACTCAGGCAACTTTATGGTAAGCGATCAAATGAAACGAGGTGTGGTTGGGACAATTTATGCAAAAACCTGCCTGGTGTGACTCCCACTCACACCGTGACTCGAAGTCACGGCGTGAGTAGGAGTGCTAATTCTGAGTAGTGTCTTGAGGGTGGAGGTCATTGTATGAATACGTAAGCTCCTAACATATATCATCATATGAAAATGGTTGGACATTAAACACCACGCTAAAATATCGGCATGAGGCAGAAGGCGGTACTTGAGTTTCAAAAAAAATGAATAAATAATCTTTATGCTCGAAGAATATTTCCCTGATTATAAACATGGTAGAGATATCCGCGTTCGAAGTTCATTTAGACGGCTAATTGGTCTGAAATAGCTTGGTCTTAGAACCTTTCTAAGAGTTCTTTCTTCCTACTCTGAGACACTTCTACTTCTGATTGATTGGACATGAGCAACTGCCCACCTTTCCCTTTAATATAGCGTTTAACATGCTGCAAATTCACAAGATGAGATTTGTGTACACGCAGGAAATCAAAATCAGATAAAAGTCCCTCGTAAAATTTTAATGTTCGGCAAATCACTTTTTTGGACCCATCACCTAAATGGACGTCTGAGAAGTTATCATTGGCCTGTATTCGAATAACGTCCTTCACCCTGATTACTTCAAAACCATTTATGAGTGGTAACACGATTTTGTGCTCCTGCTTGTTGCTTGTATGTAAATTTTCAACTAACACTTTTGAGAAGAAACTATGATGATCTGTCTTCTTCTCTTCCCTGATTTTATCCACAGCCGTAATTAACTCGTCAATATCAACTGGCTTTAAAATATAGTAGGAAGCACTCAGATTCAATGCTTTAATTGCATAATTACTAAAAGCAGTTACAAACACAGTTGCAAAATTAATTTCCTCCAATTCATCGAGTAGGTCGAATCCGTTTCCATAAGGCATTTCTACATCCAAAAACACAACATCAGGTTGATGCCTTTTTATAGCAATTACACCTGTCTTAACTGATTGAGCTTGTGCAACTATATCCACATCAGAACAATACTTATTCAGATAATTTGCCAAGGTTTCCCGACTTGCTTCTTCATCTTCAACTATAATTGCTGTAAGCTTCATCTATATTAGTCCATTTTGTGATGATGAATAATATCGATTGTAACTCTTGTACCAGTCCGTGTTGTGACATCCAGGTCTTCAATATACACCTGAAGATTCGTCTTATGAATTTGATTGATGATCTCTAATCTCTTATTGATATTATTCAGTCCGGTTGAAACAGTGTCCTGCTGATTCTTAGTTTTTATCGCTGCGGATTTCTTTCAGATCCAATCAACTTCAATAAGAACATTTAAACAGTCTCCATTGCAAATGGTTAGTTTGATATCTCGTCCATAATTATAATATTCTAACAATTAGATTAGTATTTTTATTAAGCACTTAAATCTTTCTTAATTTTATGCCTTGCATTTTGAATTTCATATTTCCTTGAATAGCTTTTCCATGGAATTTTATATCTAATGCAAATGTTATGTTGCCTTACACTACGCCTAAAATGTTTTACTTCAAAATCAGTCCAATCTTCATGTATAAAATAATCTTCATTGCTCTGATCCTTTTTATTCCCATTATAATGATCATAAGTTGAATTTAAAGGTCTATACCTGCAATCTGCAATTTGAACATTCCATTCAAAACATTTTTGACGTTTCAATTCCATATGAGAAAAATGAAAATCCCAATTATATATCATAAAAATGAAAATAGTTCTGTCATTATAGCCTACTTCACGCAGAAGATCAATCCAATTTTTAACTTTTGGAAACTTGTGATAATCAAAGTCCCATGCTACTCTTACTGTAGAAAATCTGGCTTTTTTTAACAAAAATGCTAAATGAGGTTTTTCTTCTAATATTCGACCATCAAATCCGCTTTGACAATCACAATGAATAACTTTATCGTTAAATCTTGTTTCTGCAAGCATTTCCAAGATTTCTTCTATTTGCGGATTAGCAAGGAAGTTATTATCATAAAAAATTACATTATTTGAAGCGATCTCATTTTTTATTTGTCTTGCACTTTTAAATCCTTTCTTTTCTAATTTCCATATCCCACAAAATGAGCATTTTCTTGTACATCCTCTCATTCCATGTAGGATCTGATAATCGACATCAACTAAATCATAAGCGGGTTTGCATTTATCAGCAGATTGGTGTTGACCAACAAATACTTTATCACATTTAGTGTATTTTTTACAATGATCAGGCATTAAAGAAGCATAAATACCTCCTACTTCAACTTTAGAACCAGGATAAAGACTCTTATAATATTGTACAGAATCTTTTACATGCTCAGACCAATACGTAAATAAGGATGTTACGAGGATTCTATTGGGTATAAAACTAGCAGAATAATTCCCTCTATTTAGTTGTATATCATATCCCTTCTTTCTATAATATGAAGCCAATTTAAGCAAACCAATAGGTAGAAATTGTGAGTGGTTTTTACTTTTCGCAGCAATTGGAAATTCAGGTTCTACTAATAATATTTTATAATTAGTCATAATAATACTTTATTTCCAATAATTATTATAAACGTAGCTTTCTTTGAGCAAATTAACGGGATTCGGGTCATAATCATTTTCTCTAAATGGTAAATGATTATCAGTAAATATTCTAATATTAGTGTTACTTGCAAAAATGAATTTGTTCTCTAAAAACGTCTTTATATCTTGCTCATATACTTTTTCCTCTTCTTTTACTTTGCTACCTAAAACTGTAAATGTTAACATCCAGTGATGTTCATATTTCCCTCCCTTTTCTCTATTTGGGTAACTAGATCCTTGATAAAATATTGGTGGTAAAAATTCAAAATGAAAACTAAGATTTTTGAATATTTTAGAGAGTTTGTAAAATGTATAAGCTTTTAAATCCCTAATAGTAATAGCATCTTTTCCTTTTTTTATCTTTGAATATTTCTTACGATAGTTCGAAATTTCTCTACTTTTTACCTCTTCCATTTTGGATTCCAGAAAATTTGAATGAACTGTTAGGTAAAAAAGAAAATTCTTTGCTGAGGATTTTTCGCTCAATGTATTTTGATATTCAAATAACTTTTCAACGACATCTATTTTTAGATATTGAATTACATCCCCTTTTAATGTTCTAGTCGTTCTAGGGGTAGTTAAACCATTGCAAAAGTCTAGATTATAAACTGTTATAAAGTCACTTAAATTAAAAATAGAGCCATCTTCATCAAATCCTCCAATTACAATATCTTCAATGAAACCTTTAAATAGAGCATACGTTTTAATTTTTTCACCATCCTCCAAACTTTCTAGTAAGCTTTCAAGTTCACTGAAATCAGCGTTACAAGATGTATCGCCATCTTCTTTGTAATCACTACATTGAAAAACTATTACTTTATCTAGAAAATCAATCCAATCAAGAATATCAAGTGCTCTAATTCCAGGAAGACCTAAATAAATAAGTTTCTTTGAAAAATGATTTACTAATAATTTTAAATGTTCTTTACACCATTGAGTCCTTATGACTTCTTTTCTTTCGTGATCAGTGTATCTATATTGGTCTATAGCCATTATTCCTCAAATAATTCTTCAATATCTTTACGTAGATCTAAAAGAGTATTTATATAGCTCTCTTCAGTTTTAGCCTTGCCTTGAATATATTTCTCATCAATTAGTTGCAGTATTGCTTTTAGTTCATCATTTAAGTCAAGACCAATAAGTTCAATCAATTGTATTAAATCATCGGGTGGTGGTTCTTGTACCGGTTGTTCTGAAACTGGAGGAGTAGAATTTAGATCCTTTTCAGTATTTTCCTTTTTTCTTTTTGTAACCTTTTTCTTCTTCTTTGTATTAATTAAGCATTCTATGTCTTTAAGTAAATTTTTAATCTTTGATATGATTTCTTGTGCATCATCTTTCCTATGCTTACGAATTTTCCAATTTGTATCCACTTTCTTCTGAAAAGAATTAATCAGAGTTGTTAAATCCCTATGATATTCAAGAAGTTTCTCTGCATTATTCTCAAAAAACTCAAGTTGTGATCTAACTTCTTTATATTTTAAAATAGCTCCATTTAAATCTTTTTCTGCCCTTTCTTGTTCTTGATAATTATCTGCTTCTTTGTGGAATTTGTTGACAGCAATATTTCCTAATATTTGATACAATACAGTTCTAAGCTCTGAATATTCGAAATCTGATCTTGGACCATTAGGTAAAAGTTTAGGATGAAGTATAATAAACTCACCCACATATCGGTTAAAATATTTGGCTGAATTAAACCATCTTAGAGCATCACTTCGATTTCCTATTGTAAACCCATTCTTTTTAATTAAAAATCCCCTAACTTTTTCATTTTTCAGAACTGTGGTGTCTTTATTTAAACAACCCCATGCAATACCAAGGAATCCATCTTCAGATTTAATAATTTCGAATTTTGGAGATAATGGTCCTAATTTGAAATCTTCGTCTTTATAGGGTCTGTATAGAGTTTTTTCGGTGCCATTTACATCTAAGTTTAAGTCAATAAGTTTATACAATGAATTGTGTTTTTCGCAAATTTCTTTTATTTTTTTCTCTATTTTATCTCCATGTGAAAACTCAGGATCAAAAGGAAGAGGTATTACAGATTCAAGATATTCTGAGATTTCATCAATTTTAGTTAAAGATTGAAAAAAATTAGGTTCCAATCCAACTAACTCAACCCTAGTCCCCTCAGATGGAAGATGGTCTTTTGGTAATTCTGAAAAAGTTATATGTTTTTCTAATAACGTTAGTAATGCAATTTGGTCTGCTGAATTTTCTTCTATTCTTTTATTTTTTTGCGTTTGCAGTAATGATCTCATGGATTTAAAGTCAAACTCAAGCTTGTTTGGAGTTTGTTCTTTAACTTTGGAATTAATAATTAATTTATCGCATAAATGAAATGAGCTATACAAGCCAATTCCCATAAATCCAATATTCTTTCCTGGATTTTTATCAGACATACCAATTCTAATGGACTTTCTCATCTTAACTTTATCCATTCCATCCCCATAATCACGAATAATAATTTTATTATTCTTGATTTTAAGATCTATTTTTTCAGCATTGGCATCAATCCCATTTTGAATGTACTCTCTTAATGCATCCTTTGGGTCGGCATACATTCCTTTGGTTATGATGGATATTATCTCACCGCCTATATCTTGTTGAGTTAATTTCATTTATAAATTCTTTCTTTAGATATGAAATATAATGTAAAAATATGAATTAAATAATTGTTCAATAAAATCACTCCATTTGATTTCGTTAAAAAGGTGTTTTGTTTGGGTATTGCGAGAATGGTTTTCTAATTTCTCCCAAAAAATAACAATCAATTATTGAATGGGATCTGTCACATTATTTCATGTTGATTATTAATGTTACAAATTATTCTTCATTAATTAAGCAGCCAAAGACTTAAATGTTTTGAATCTATAATCTGATTCTTTCAAATGATATTTACTTGCGGATTCTCTTTAAGGATGCCAGAAGCCTTAATAAGTCCTGACTTCTCATGGTAGCATTTTAAATGAAGTGTAGGTGCTTCAGACCATAATGGACTATTTTATTAAATTGTTAAATGAAATAAAATAGTTGTTATTAAGAATATAGATAAAGAAGTTGATAGAAAAGTAAAAGACATTTTAAGAGTTCGAGATATATTATTTTATCTAGAATATTCTGAAGAAAGTAGCTCTTCGATTACAGAAAATCTAAAGGTACATAAATTATCAATGGAAAAGTAAAAATAAAAAGAATGGGATTAAAGGTTTAGTGCGTAAAAAACCAATTGCCGATTCAAATCCGAAACAATTAAGCCAGGATGCAGTTGATAAGATTCTTGACCTAAGGAGATCATATCAGCATGGTCCAGCCAGAATAACTTGGTTCTTGGAAAGATATTACGATATCAAGACTTCTCAATCCACTGTGACAAGAACTCTAACTAAACATGGTGAAAGTCGATTACCAAAAACAGCTTCTAAAAGAACCGTTCATACCAAAAGATATAGAAGAACAACACCAGGCCATCACGTTCAGGTAGATGTCAAGTTTGCCTTATTTAAAAATCATGAAGGCCGAACGGTCAAAAGGTGTCAATTCACAGCCATCGACGATGCTACAGGTATTAGAGCCTTGAAAATGTATGTGACAGAAAAGTTTCCTTTTAGAATCCATACGATTAGAAGGGATAGAGGACACAAGTTCCAAACAAAATTTCATTGGCATGCCGAAGACATAGGTATTAGACATGTTTATATCAAACCAAAATCACCTCAATTAAACGGTAAAGTTGAGAGATCTCACAGAACTGACCAAGAAAAATTTTATCAACTTCTTACTTATACAGATGATGTGGATCTTAATATCAAATTGGCAAAGTGGGAGGAATTCTATAACTTTAACAGACCACGTTGTGCACTTAATGGTAAAACACCGTTTGAAGAGTTGAGATCTCTGTTAAAATAATGCCTTAATTGTCGATGAGTATACGGAGTATTACATATTCTTCTTCTTAAGAAAAATGTAATAGGAAGAAAGGCTAATATTAAGAAAAGTGGGCTATCTGTAAGATAATCAAGTATGTGGTGAATTGAAAGCTGTTGTTGTCAAATGAACGTGTATTATTACTAAAGGTTGAAGAGTTAGATAAATGTTCAGTATAAATTGTAAATCAATAGGTATGTTTAAGTTTTTTAAAAAACACGTAAAGGGATTAATGCTTAGATTGGATATCAAAAGAATAATTCATTCAAAGGCTGTACAATGGATTACACTCTTCGTAACAATTCTAGCCGCAATCGGATATATTAAAACAATTGTTTTAGCTCCATTGCCTGATGACTCGGATAAAGTAAGTGAATTTGAACTTCATGAAAAGCGTAAAAGCATTAAGGTTTTAAATTCTAAGGGAGAAACTATAAACAAGTTAAGTTTCAATTGTCAAGTAGTTGAGCCAATTGAGTTTCGCTACGGTGATTCTAATAAGGAAATATTTGTTGTTACAGGAGGTAAAGGCAGGAAACTTAAACACGAAGATACAGGAGTGATTATGATATTTGATGCAAACGGGGATACTGTATGGAGGTATGATACCTATAACGTCCTACGAAGGAAAAAGAACGAAGCCAGCTCAGAGTTTTTCTCCGTTGATACCCTTATGAAGGCGAGTTTCTTTGGTCATGATGACGACTATGTTCTTGCAATAGTACATGATCCTAATCAGTCAATTTCAAAAATACTAATAATAGATCCTGGAATTGACGTCAATGACCATAAGCGTATTATGTATAACTTTTGGAATCCGGGTAGAATACAACATAAGGATAATGATATCATTATTAAAGATTTTGATAGTGATGGAAAGAACGAAGTATTATTAACTGGATGGAACAATACTCTTGCAGCTCAGTGCAGTGATAGTTGTAATTATGCAGATAGAGATTCATTCTATTTTGCTGTAACCATGCTGCTTGAGCCGGTAGAAGATAATCTTGGTTATGCCCCAGGTCTGGAGATTAAATCAAATAAAAAGTATGATTTTAATTCTCTTAAATGGTACATAATTGCACATCCTTTTATGAAAACACCAGAACTCGGCGTTGTGGAAGCAAATTTTGAGTATTCACATGCAACGCTCAACTATAAGGTGGAAGGTATTAAATATCAAATTACAAACAGTGGTAAATTAGAATATGTAATGCAAAATGCTAAGTGGACAACCATTTATGGCAATGAATTCCTTTATCCGGTTAATATTAGGTTTAATGAGGATGGAACATATCAATCAAGTAAGCTCAAATCCAAACCACTTATCAAGGAAATGTTACACACGGATTTATATGACGGTAATTATGTTTGCATTTATGAGGAACTTATTGATTTGTAATTTGTTAAAGATTTGGTGGTAGCAAAACATGTTCTTCATTTTTGAGACTTCTAAAATCTTTGGCCCTGGTGTTTATTCCGGTGATGCTGACCCCCTGTTCCGGTGATGTTGACCCCCCTCGACAGAGGCATCCCGAAGGGCTATTGTAGTAATTATTTCAAATTACCGATTCGATTCAAATTTATTGTTTTTTCTCATTGATTCACCACTGAGTATTATTTTATGCGAAGCATTGAACAACCTATCAATAATTGCGTCTGCTACAGTACTTTCTCCGATAACTTCATACCATTTTTCCAATGGTAATTGAGAGCTTACAATAGTTGATTTACGCCCATGTCTGTCTTCAATAATATCCATCAGCGACATTCTGCTTTGATTATCTATAGGCTGCAAGCCAAAATCATCAAGGATCAAAAGGTCTAGTCGTTCTATTTTATCTATTTCTTTTAGATAGGTACCGTCAGCCTTTGCTATTTTCAGCTTTGTAAACAGCTTATGGGTATTAACATAGAGAACCTTTAGCGCTTTCATGCAAGCCTGATTTCCAAGAGCTGAAGCAAGATAACTTTTCCCAACCCCAGTTGGACCGGCAATAAGGATGTTCTCTTTTTTACTGATGTATGCGCAATCGACAAAACGCATGAACTGGTTTTTGTCAAGCCCACGTTGATGAGTAAAATCTACCTGTTCCATCAAAGCATTGTAGCGGAACTTTGCATTACGAAGCGACCTGGTTATTTTCCTGTTCTCACGATCCTCCCATTCCGCTTGTACCATCATGCTCAGGGCTTCATCGATAGTAAGTTTTTTCACTCCTACGGTTTGCAACAGGTCATAAAAGAACTGGTGCATTCCGTAGAGTTTCATCTGGTTCATTTTTGTAAGTGTTGTCTCATTCATTTTCTTATGATTTAATGGTTAGAGTAATATTGTTTCCCCCGGATATTGTCATGATCCGGTAACTGCCGGTGATCTTCCTCTTCCTGATAGGATTCAAGATTTTTTCTGATCAACCTGTCTATAAACTTGTAATTGTACACATGCATGGAGTTCGCTTTCCGACAGGCTGCAATTAGCCTTTTCCTGCCAACTTTTTTATCCATAGACAAAACCCCAACGCAGCTGCGATAACTTTGCTCAGGATATACCTTTTGGCTTAAAATGCCACGGATAAAAACCTCAACATCCGGATCTATCCTTCTTGCCCATTGAATAAATTTATCCGGATTCCACTCGCTAACGAACTGATGAGTAGATGGCAAGTGTTCTTTCATTGTTGTATAACCAAAGGGTTTTGGATCTCTTAAATGGATTGCGATTCGCTCACTCTTATAAAAGACACTGACTTTACTTCAATTAAAAACAACTTTTACCTTTTTACCAATGTAGCGGTAAGGAACACTGTAATAGTGTTTGTCATCTCCAAGTCTGATGTGACAGTTCTTCATTACAGTTACCTTGCGGTAGTTATTGATTTCGAAGCGCTCAGCGGGTAATGGAGCGAGGTGCTCTTTTTCCTGTTCATACAAATCATACCTGGTGACCTTCTTGCCCTGGAACAATTTACCGTTATGATCCTCCAATAGCTCCCATATCGCTTCATTCAGCTCCTCTAAAGAGTAGAAGATCCTGTCACGCAGTGGGGCAAATATTCGGCTGTAAACAATACTGACATAACGCTCCACCAATGCCTTATCTCTTGGCTTCATGCTACGTGTTGCCAAAACAGATGCACCATAATGATTGGCCATCTCCAGGAAGTCATGATTTACCGTTGCTTCATATTTACATGCTTTTGTAACACCCGATTTAAGGTTGTCAGTAACAAACACCCTTGGTACTCCTTCAAAGTATTCCAGGGTATTACATGTAGCTGAGATGTAATCCTCTTTTTTCTGACTTGGTACTGCTTCCACATAGGTAAATTGACTAAAAGCCAATACTGCAACATAGACTTCCACCGGGATAATCTCACCCGTTGTCCGGTCAACCCAGGATAACTTGTAGCCTGTATAATCCATATAAAGTTTATCCCCTTCCTCATGCTCAAAGTGCATCGTAGCTTCATCCTGCTTCAGATATTGTTGTATATGATAGCAGAACTGTCCATAACTATATCCTTGTGGATACCGCTGCCGATACTCTTCCCAAAGAACCCAGCGGGTAACACCCTTACGTTTGAGTTCCTTCCTGTAGACAGGAAGCAGACCCTCCAGAACAGAATAACGCTGGTCTTCTCCCGGTAGCCTGGTT
>Ga0233443_1000823_pt1 | contig 30760 bp, 27 predicted proteins | sample SI_123_September_2_FD_182784 | JGI IMG/M metagenome (GOLD analysis project Ga0233443, IMG submission 182784) | Seawater microbial communities from Saanich Inlet, British Columbia, Canada - SI_123_September2016_200_MG | ecosystem: Environmental > Aquatic > Marine > Inlet | place: Canada: British...
GTGATGTTCATCAAGCGCTCGCTGGCATCGGGCTATGCCGGCGTCGACAACCCGCTGTTCTATCGCGACAACACCATGATGCTGCTCGGCGACGCCAAGAAAATGACCGAAAACATCGTCAAGGCGATGTAGGCAAACGCCGCCTTTGAAACTCTGCGAGAGTGCGGCGTCGGCTGGATGTCAGCCGACGCCGGTGTGTGCTACGATGCCGCCATAGTGGTTTGGGGTTCGGCCTTTGACTGGACCTCTCCTCCCAGATAGCTGGCTTCGAGAGATGGATCCTCTGCGATAATTCCGGCGGATCCACTCTTTACAATGGCGCCTGTCTCAAGGAGATAGGCTCTGTCGGCCACTGCGAGAGCGTGCCCGGCCATTTGATCGACGACAATGAGCGTCATGCCTTCGACGCGAAGTCTTTCGAACGATGCAAAGAGTTCATCGACAACGAGAGGCGCCAGCCCGAGCGAAGGTTCGTCCAGCATCAGCACTTTTGGTGAAGTCAGCAGGCCGCGCGCAACTGCAAGCATTTGCTGCTCGCCGCCGGAGAGAAGACCAGCCCGATGATCGATGCGCTGGTTGAGGCGTGGAAAGCGCGTCAGCATGGCTTCGACCTCGGCGTCCAGATCGATGCCGGCGCGAGCATAGGCCCCGAGCTGCAGGTTTTGCCGAACGGTAAGTTCGGGAAATACCTGCCGACCCTCCGGCACCAGCACGACACCGATACGAGCCCGTGCATGTGCGGGCAAACTATCGATCCGTTTGCCGGAAAGCTGGATCTCACCCATCGCACGCGGCGGCTCAAGGCCGGCGATCGAACGCATCAGCGTCGTTTTACCTGCGCCGTTCGCACCGAGAACGGCTATGGCCTCGCCGTTCGCGACAACGACGTCAATGCCTTCGAGCGCTTGCGAAAGACCGTAGAAAGCATCCAGCTTCTTGATCTCGAGCATCGTCTCTTGCCTGGTCTGGCGGGCGGGGCGGTGGCGTTGTTCGCTCGCCGCGGCGTCGCCAAGATAAGCCTTCCGAACCAAAGGATCGTTCCGGATCGCGGCTGGTTCACCGATGGCGATGCGCTTGCCGCCGTCGAGCACAACGATATGGTCGCTGAGTGACATAATCATCGGCATGTCGTGTTCGACAATGATGACGGCGACGCCGAGGTCTGCGATGCGGCGCAATAGTGTCGCCAGGCGTTGCTTGTCACCTTTCGACAAGCCAGCAGCGGGCTCGTCCAGAAGCAAAACCTTCGGTCGCAAAGCCAATGCGCGCGCGATCTCGACCAGACGCTTCTCGCCATGCGGCAAGGACTCGGCCGGTCGATCAAGATCGCCATCGACGCCTGCGAACCGCAGCAGCGATCGCGCGAAACGCTCCGTATCAGGGTTACGCAGGGGCGAGACGATGCCGCCTAGCTTGCCTGCCGTTTCTGCCAAAAGCGTGTTTTCGATAATGGTGAGAGAGCCGAACAGTTGCGTGGTCTGGAATGTCCGGGCCACGCCGACGCGGGCGAGAGCGTGCGACGGCAGGCCGGTCAGGTCGCGATCCCCGAGCTTCACGGTGCCTGAACTGGGACGATAGAACCCGCAGAGCAGATTGAGAGCGCTTGTCTTGCCTGCGCCGTTGGGGCCGATGACGCTCGTCACATGACCGGGTTTCGCGGTGAACGAAACGTTCTGCACCGCGCGGACGCCACCGAACGAGATCGACAGATCGGTCACGTCGAGCGGAGGAACGTTGTTGCCTTTGACACGGAGCCCGGCGTCCGCTTCATCGATTGCGCCTATGCCCTCAGTCGCGGTTTGCGGCTTTGATGCGGGGATGAGTTGTGCTGTGAGCTGTGCGATCAAGCCCGCAACCCCGTTCGGGGCCACGCGCAGCACGGCGAACAGCAGAAGCCCGAAGGCGAGCAAACGATACTCCGCCAGATCAGACAAAAGTTCTGGCAGCAGCACGATGAGGAGTGCACCGATCACCGGGCCGAGGGCCGATCCGGCCCCACCGATCATGACGCCGAAAAGTAACAGGATCGATTGCAGGAAGGGAAACGAACTCGGGCTGATATACCCCTGAAGCGGAGCGAACAAAGCTCCCGCCAGCGCCATGGCCGCGGCGGAAATGACAAAAGCCATGGTCCGCACGCGAACGAGATCGATGCCGATTGAGCGTGTCGCAACCTCGGAGTCGCGTGCGGCGCGCATCGCGTAACCCCAACCGCTGCGCTTCAGCCGATCAAACAGGATAATGCCGGCGAAAACCAGGATGACGCTGGTGATCGCGAGACCGCGCTCCGATAACGGCACACCAAAAACAGTCGGCGGAGCGGTCAGGACGAGACCGTTGCCACCGCCGGTGAGATCGCGCCATTCGACGGTACCATGCTCGACGATGAAGCCGAACGCAATGGTGACCATGGCGAGATACGGTCCCCTGACGCGAAGCGCGGGCATCGCGAGAAGGCCGCCAATGATGCTGACAAGAACGATCCCTGCACCGGTGGCCGCCAGATAGGGCCAGCCGGCCCTTTCCATCAGAAGCACCGTCGTATAGGCGCCGATCGCCATGAAGCCGATATGACCCAGCGAGATTTGCCCTGCCAGTCCGAGCAGAACATTCAGGCCGATGCAGGCAATCGCCGTCAGCGAAATGGTGGCGATAAGAAATACAGCGTAGCTATCAGCGATCGCGGTATAGCCAACGGCGATCGCCAGCACAGCACCGGCAGCGAGAAGGGTTGTGCGGGAAGTCATACCTTTTTAACTCCAGCGCGGCCGAGCAGCCCGTGGGGCAGAACGACAAGAATGACGATGACGGAAGCAAAAGTGATGATCTGGGTGTAGACCGAGCCGAGATAGCTGGTGGCGAACACCTCAATGAGACCGAGGCAAAGCCCGGCGAGCATCACGCCCCATGCGCTGCCAAGGCCTCCAATGATAGCGGCGGCGAATGCCTTGATGCCGAACAGCGTCCCCATGTCCGAGGAGACGTTGAACAACGGTGCGATCAGGAGCGCTGCGACCCCGGCGAGAACTGCTGACACCGCGTAGCTCCCAGCGATGGCACGGCTGACATCAATGCCCATCAGGCGTGCTGCATTTGGATTTTGCACAACGGCCAGCATGGCGACGCCGTGTCGCGTACGGCGGGTGAAAAGGTGAAGACCCGTCGCCAGAAGGAGACCGACCACAGGTATCAGCAGCTGAAGCGGGTAGACGCCGGCCCCGTCGACGATCTGGATCGGGTTCACCGCGAGGATCGAAGGAAAGCCGCGAGGTTCCTTGCCGAACACAAACAGCATCAGGTTATCGACGATGATGCCGACGGCAACGGTGGCCATCAGCCAGTTATCCGATCCACGTTGCACGAAGGGACGTACGGCATAGCGCTCGATGATGAGGCCATACAGGGCGCAGATCGCAAGGACAGCCGGAATGCCAAGAGCGCCAGGCCACCCCCACAGAACAAGAAAGAAGTATCCGGCCACGGCTCCCAGGGTCATGGAGCTTCCCTGGGAGAAATTTACCGTGCCGGATACTGCGTAAGTAACGTGAAAGCCAAGCGCGAGCAGCCCGTACATGCTGCCGAGTGCTAGTCCTGTGATGATCGCAGGAAGAATTGACATGTGCGAGCCTGTGTTGGTTATCAGCTAACGAGCCGGTTTACTTTTTCACGAACGGCAGGATGCGGTTGTCCTCGAACCGGGTCCAGATGTAGTCATTCTCCGTGAGGGCATCGTGCTTTGCCTGCGTGAAGGGCTTCTCGTAGGTCTTGATCAGGCCATCGACGCGGTCGATGGCATAGAAGCCATCACGGATCGCCGTCGGATCGGTCTTGCCGGCTTTCTGAATTGCGCTCGCGATCATCAGGACGGTGTCATAGGCATTCGCAACGCCGACAGCCGGAGTGACATCGGCCGGTCCCTTGATGTCGGGATACTTCGCCTGCAATGCGGCCATGACCTTTTTGCCCGCCGGCGAGAGGTCGCCGAAGAAGCTGTAGGTCTGCACGAAGATCACGTTCTTGGCGTTAGGACCTGCAAGCTCGGTGAAACGGCCGCCGGCGGGACCCCAGTGGGAGACGATCGGCGGTGCCCAGCCCATACGGTCAAGTGACTTCACCACCTGTGAAGCCGGACCGACGTTGCCAACCAGGAAGAGCGTGTCAGCTCCGGCCTGCTTCAGTCGTGACAGCTGCGGCACGACATCGACGTCGTTGCCTTCGAACTTTTCGATCCCGGCGGGTTCGGTACCGGCCGCCTTCATCGCCGCCTTGAGGCCATGTTCGTTCGACTCGCCCCATGGATTGTTGACGAGAATCAGACCGGGTTTTTTGGTGTCGTAGGTCTTTCGCGCGAATTGAACGATAGCCTTGTCGACTTCATCGTCCATGGCCGAGACGCGAAACACATAGTTCGAGCTGGCGCCATTCTGGGTGATGGCGGTGCCCGCAGCCCACGGCACTACGAAAGGCATCTTGGCGTTATTGACGAACGGTACAATCGCGAGGGCGACCGGAGTGTCGAGACCGCCAATTAGCGCGGCAACCTTCTCGCGCTGGATCAGTTCGCGCGCGGCTATCAGGCCTTTGGCCGGATTGCTTTCGTCGTCGCGGCGGACCAGTTCGAGTGGCCGGCCAAGGACGCCGCCCTTGGCATTGATCTCTTCGATGGCAATGGTGGCCCCGCGGGTCAACGCCTCGCCAGCTCGGGCCGATTGCCCCGAGAGGGCAGTGACAAGCCCGATCTTGATCGGGTCCGCGGCAGACGCGGCGGATGAAAACAGCAACGCTGTGGAGAAAGCTGCACCGGCCATGTTTCTGAACATGGACGTGCGGCAAAGAAAACGACTCGACAACTTTAAAACGTGCTTCATTCTGGTAGCCTCCCGCTAAGGGCGACGCTCTCGGCATCGAGAACAATCTCGCCAGCTTTTCCGTCGGCTCATCTGCTGCGAGCTTGACGGAAGTAAAAACTTTCTTCAACTATAGTTGGAATGTCAAGCGCACATCATCTGGTTGAAGGAGTTTTTGGATGGGCGAGAAACCCGCCACGCAGATAAACGCGTCGAATACACTGGGCGGCATCGTAAGGTCCGCGCCCGTCGCTGAAGGCTTCCGGCAGGATGTCGGTGACGTATCGAGGGCGTCCGGGCAAACTCTCGAAGTTCCTTCTCACGGGCGTTATGGTTATAGCGCCATCGTCAGCCGCCCCGATTTCAGTTGGCCCGAAGGCAAGCGCCTCGCGGTTTATGTCGGCCTGAATCTTGAGCATTTCGCCTTCGGGAATGGCTTGGGCGCGGAACTTTGCCCCGGCGGACCGCAGCCGGATGTCCTGAACTATGCATGGCGCGACTACGGTAACCGGGTCGGTGTCTGGCGATTGATCGACCTGTTCGATGAACTGTCGCTTCCCGTGTCAGTGCTCGCGAACAGCAGCATTTATACCTATTGTCCGGAAGTGATGGATGCCTTTCGGGCGCGGGGAGCTGAAGTGGTCGGTCATGGACGGACGAATTCAGAACGGCAGGGCATATTGCCGCAAGCACAGGAGCAGCGGCTGATCGAGGAGTGCACCGAGGTCATTGCGCGTGCCGAAGGGCGTCCTCCGTCCGGGTGGCTCGGACCCTGGATTTCGCAGTCCGCGATGACCCCGGATCTGTTGGCCGAGGCTGGCTACAGCTACCTGCTCGACTGGTGTATGGACGATCAGCCGGTCTGGTTTTCGACCCGAAATGGCGGGCGCATTCTTTCAGTGCCGTATCCGCAGGAACTGAACGATATTCCCTCTATTGTCGGACGAAAAGATTCCGGCGAGCAGTTCGCGACGATGATCGTCGATACCTTCGAGGAAATGCTGATGCAGTCGGCGAAGCAATCCCTTGTTATGGGCATTGCACTGCATCCGTACCTCGTGGGACAGCCTCACCGTCTGCGGCCGCTGCGGCGCGCGCTGCAGACCATCGTTGCGAAGCGCAGCGACATCTGGATCACTACGGCTGGAGGCGTCGCGGACTATTGCCGCGCGTTGCCGGAAGGGATCATTCCGTCTTGAAGCAGCGCTAAGCTGAAGATGCATGCGCCTAGTCACATTATGGGGACTTCAATTGACTAAAATCGACACCCTGTTTCGAAATGCACGACTGTCCGATGGACGCGTCGTAGATATTGCCGTCAAGAATGGCCGCATCGCTACGATCTCTGCCGATTCTCCCGGTTCGTTGCCGGCGCGAGAAACATTTGATCTCAACCGTCGCCTTGTTCTGCCGGGACTGGTCGATGGGCACGTTCACCTCGACAAAGGCTTCATCGGCGACGAGTGGAAGCCCCATCGACCTTGCACTGCGGGCTTCAACGTCCGCGAAAGGGTTGAATTCGAAAAGCAGGCGCTTGCCAAGGCGAAGCCGATTCCCGTGCGAGCCGCTGGTCTGATCGAGCTTTGCGTCACGCAGGGAACGACCCACATGCGCAGCCACGTCGATATCGATCCTGGGATCGGGTTACGGAATCTCGAGCAGGTAGTGGCGGTTCGCGATGCGCATCGCGACAGGGTGTCGATCCAGATCGTTGCTTTTCCTCAGAGCGGGATCGTGACTGCGCCCGGTACGCGCGAGTTGCTCGAAGAGGCCATTCGCAATGGTGCAGACCTTGTCGGAGGCCTTGATCCAGCAGGCTATGATGGCGACATCGCAGGACATCTCAATGCGATTTTCGATATCGCAGGACGTCATGATGTCGGGATCGACATACACCTGCATGACGGCGATCTGCTCGGTGTCTTCGAAATCGAGGAGATCGCGCGGCGCACGAAAGCGCTTGGACTTGGTGGCAAGGTGACGATCAGCCATGCCTACGCGCTCGGTCAGGTCTCGCGTGATACTGCGCAGCGGGCAGCAAATCAGCTGGCAGAGGCGGGGGTGTCTATTCTGACGAACGCGCCCGGAGCCCACGCCTTTCCGCCGGTGCTGCTGCTCCATGACGCGGGCGTCAATGTGTTCGCAGGCAACGACAATATTCGGGATTCCTGGTGGCCTTACGGCGATGGCGATCTGCTGGAACGGGCAATGATCGTGGGGTATCGCTCTGGCTTCAATACGGATGCGGAACTCGCGCTTACCTTCGATATGGTGACGTCGAGCGCGGCGAAGGCGCTCAATATTGAGAATTATGGCCTTGTTGAAGGCGGGGCGGCCGATTTCCTTGTGCTCGATGCGCAGCACATCCAGGAAGCGGTCATTGCCCGGCCGAAACCGCGCGACGTCTACAAGGCGGGCCGTCTGATTGCCAGCAACGGAGCGATGATTGCCCAAAACACAGGGGCTAATGCAGCATAGCCGACGGTGTGGTGTGGAGGTTGCGTACCGCCATTTGATTGCGATCGGGCCGGTGTGGTAGCTAGCTGTCAACGCCGCCCGTAAAACGAGGCTTTAGAGGTCGAATGCCCCCCGGGAACGGCAGCTCATGCTAAAGTCGCCAGATGCTCTCAAAGGCGTTGACCAGGTGCACGGATGAACGAGACGTCAGCAAAGAAACGTTCGGTACGAAAGAAGGCAGAGGGTAAGCGCAAGCGGGATTCTGCCCTCACCAAGGAATCGATCCTGCAGGCGGCCACCTTTGAGTTTTGCCGGAATGGTCTTGGGGGCGCGCGCGTCGATGCGATTGCCGCGCGCGCGAAGGCGAATATGCGTTTGCTGTATCATTACTTCGGAGACAAGAACGGACTTTACTTGGCTGCTCTGGAGCACGTCTACACGGAGATCCGGGCCGCTGAACAGCAGCTTAATCTTGACAGCCTTGATCCTGCGACAGCTCTGCAAGAGCTCATCGACTTTACGTTCACGTTTTTTCAGAATCACCAAGACTACATCGCCATGATAAACACGGAGAATCTGCAGCGCGGGAAGTATCTCCGTAAATCCCGCAAAATCGCAGCGCTCACCATGCCACTTGTCTCCAACATCGAGAACATTCTGCGTCGCGGGGCGGCGGCCGGTATTTTCCGCAGTGGAATCGACCCGATCCAGCTCTATGTGACGATTACCGCATTCAGCTATTTCCATGTGTCGAACCGGCACACGCTGTCGCTGATGTTCGACAAGGATCTGAGTGATCAGCAATGGCTCGCTGATCGCCGCATGCACACTCATGACGTCATCGCGACATGGGTGACGGTCCCCGGTGCGTTGCACAGGGACGGCAGAAAGGTGGCTTCACCGAAGCTCTCGCCTGTGCGGGGCAAGGCGTCCGACCTCGTTTAATCATTCACTTTACGCGCATAGCGATCCCAAACATAGCTTCTCCATGACATGGCGGCAGTTTTCGCCACAGATTTGTCATTTGACAACGATAAGTAAGAGAATTATTACTTCATCGAATGCGATGTCTCCTTGCCGGCTTGCGGCGCGGAATCTCGGTATGATGAATACGGATCGAATGCGGACGTCGGAGCGCGCCCTAACACCCGGGCGGGCCGGAGTTCGCCGAGTGCCGGCCATCAGTGAGCTAGGCTTGCTTGCGGAGAAAGCTCTTCGGGTTGAGAGCATCGGCCAGGTCGCCGCTGTTTTCGATCGCTCCTTTTATGTGGCGCTCGGCCGCCAGTGGATTTGTGTTGGCCTTTCACATCTTGGCTCTGGTCCGCTGCACGCTTTATGCGAGCGCCGGCCACTTTGTTGGCCAGCTGTCGGTGCTTCTGCTGCAGTGACTGACTCGATCCTCGTTATCGACAACAAGCCGTTCGCCACATTCGATGACGCCTCCATCTGGAAGCCGGAATTGGCGCGGGATTGGACGTATGCCGGTTTGCGGCGCGGGCTCGGCGCCGTTGACCAATTCTGGCGCGCGGATATCGACGGGGAGGGGTTGTCGGCAGCGGGTTGCGAACGACCTCCCACGAAACTTACGCCACTTCTCGCTGCCGCGGCGGCGGGAATTGCCGCCCTCGATCGTATCATCACAAATGCGCTCGATGAACGTAGCCCGTCGCCTGCGGACCGCGCGGAGCTTGTAAAACTGATCGGCCTTGGTCCCGGTCTCACACCGTCCGGCGATGATCTGATTGGAGGCGCGCTTATCGCGCTGGCGATGCTCGATCGATTGGATGTACGGGATCTCATCTGGCACGTCTGTCACGAGCATCTTGATCGCACCAACAGCATTAGCCAGATACATTTGCGAACAGCGGCGCTGGGCTATGGAGCCGCCGCAATGCATGCTGCAGTCCACGCGACTATTGCAGGTGAGGTTGGTCGCGTTGAACAGGCGCTGATTGATGTATCGGCGATCGGTCACAGCTCTGGCCGGGATGGCTTTGCAGGTGTCTTGATTGTGCTGCGAGCGGTCGAGCGGAACCTTACTAGCAAGAAAGTGCGAACTTCAATTTCCACCCGGAGCTAACGCAAGCGATCTGCTGCGGTTTTCTCCGAACTTGACTGCTCCGGGCCTCGTGCTCGGAGCAGTTCTTCTTTGTAGGGCGGCTTTGATATTTCGGCGGCGAAATGTCTTCAACGTCGCAGAAATGCCTCCGTTGGTTTGGACGGGGTTCGAGCATCAAACGCCCTTGACGCTACATAAGTAAAAACATTATTACTTGTTTTTACCCGGAGCGTTCCGATGCTGCAGACGAAAAGAAGCTATCGAGGCATGGTCACCGCGCCGCATCATCTTGCGGCGCAGGCTGGTCTTTCGGTTCTGTCCGACGGCGGCAATGCGATTGAAGCGATGATTGCCTCTGCCGCGGCAATCGCTGTCGTATATCCGCACATGAACGGCCTTGGCGGAGACAGCTTTTGGCTGATCGGCAAGCCGGGATCGGCGCCAATCGGAATTCAGGCGTGCGGACGCTCCGCGATGGCTGCCGACCGCAACTGGTACCGCGAGCGCGGGTGCGCCGCCATTCCCGGCCGCGGTCCGTTGTCGGCGCTGACGGTTGCAGGCACCATTGACGGTTGGGAGAAGGCGCAAAATCTCAGCCGCCGGCAACACGGCGGCCGATTGCCGATGTCAAGGCTTCTGCAGGACGCAATTCGTTACGCGTGGGAAGGGGTGCCTGTTCCGCAAACCCTTCACGAAAACACAAGGAAGAAGCGCCCCGAGTTGCAAGACGTGCCGGGCTTTGCTGATGTCTATTTGCCGAACGGCGCTCCGCTGGCTGTCGGTTCAAAGCTCCGGCAACCACGCGTAGCGGATACGCTTGCGCGCCTCTCGCAAGCGGGATTGTCCGATTTCTATCGCGGCGACCTTGCGCGATCGATGGCCGCGGATTTGGAGAAGGCCGGTAGCCCGCTTCGTCTGGCCGATCTCGAACGTCATCAGGCAACCCTGGTGACTCCATTGTCGCTTAATGTGGCGGGTCACAAGGTCTTCAACATGCCGCCGCCGACACAGGGTCTGGCATCGCTGCTGATCCTCGGACTCTACGCGCGAAGTATCGCTAATGAGGCCGACGGCATCGACCATCTGCACCGGCTGGTCGAATGCACGAAGGCCGCGTTCCGTGTCCGCAACCGGCATGTGACGGATCCTCAATATATGGAGCGCGCCGCGGCTGATTTCCTGACGGAAGAATCGCTCGCCGCTCTCGATAAAACCGTCGCCACCGAACGTGCTGCTCCGTGGCCTGATCCTTCCAAGCACGGCGACACGGTATGGCTTGCCGCAACCGACCGTAGTGGCCTGAGCGTCAGCTTCATTCAAAGTATTTATTGGGAGTTCGGTTCAGGTGTCATTCTTCCGCAAACCGGTGTCACCTGGCAAAATCGCGGAACAAGTTTCAGCCTCGCCGAGAACGAACAGAACCGGCTCGAGCCGTCGCGGTTCCCGTTCCACACGATCCAGCCGGCGATGGCGGAGCTGAGCGATGGTCGCCTGATGTCCTATGGCACGATGGGCGGAGAGGGGCAGCCGCAAACGCAGGCCGCGATCTTCTCGCGTTACGCGCTGCACGGTCAGGACCTGCAGTCGACAGTCACGGCTCCGCGCTGGCTGCTCGGTCGAACATGGGGCGAGGAAAACAACAATCTGAAGATCGAATCTCGTTTCGATTCAGGAACGATCGACGCGATGCGCAGCCTCGGACACGACATTCAGGTGGTGGGAGCGTTCGAGGAGTTCATGGGGCACGCGGGTGCAATCGTGTGGCACCCGGATGGCCTGATGGAGGGTGCAAGCGACCCCCGCAGCGATGGTGTGGTGGCTGCAAGGTAAGTTGCGATTCGCAGCGAGGGGTCCTCGGGGAATCTCAGTCGGTGATTCTGACCGCGCGAGGCCCGCGACCTTGCCTCTGCGGAGGGAGTCCGTCGATAAGCGCCGTGCGGTGTTTGCTTCTTCTTCTTCTTTTTCCGCTGCTTCATTTTGCGCGTGATTTTTTCGGGTGGTGCCCAATGGATCAGCATCCGCAATTGACAAAGTAAAAACTTTCTTACTAATCTCGACCTATCGAAAGAGAGTAAAGGATGACGTTGGTGGCACTCGAAAAAAATACGCCGTACCAGGCCCTCCTGACGAGCGACGTGAAGGTCGTGAACGTCGGACTTGAGGGCTTCGTGAAGGATCTGCGCGACTGCGATATCGAGGTCGTTCATGTCGATTGGTCGCCACCGGCTGGCGGTGATCCTGAGATGGCATCTCTGCTTGCCAAACTCGGCGTATGAGGAGGCATCCATGAAATTGATCGAGGAAGCAAACAAGCAGGCCGTGGCACGCATTCTGGAAGGCGAGCCCAAGCTGATCGACATCGTCCCGGCGCGGGACGTCCTCAAGGGTTTGAAGGAGAGGATGGTCCTTCATGCCGGGCCGCCGATCACGTGGGACAAGATGTGCGGTCCGATGCGTGGCGCGGTCGCCGGCGCGATCGTTTTCGAAGGGTGGGCGTCCGATCTCGATGCTGCCACTGAACTGGCGGCCAGCGGCGGCATTGAATTCCATCCCAATCATCATTTTGGCGCGGTCGGTCCAATGACCGGCATGACCACGGTGTCGATGCCTCTTTTCGTCGTCGAGAACACCCGGTTCTCCAATCGCGCCTATTGCGCGATCAACGAAGGGCTCGGGAAGGTGATGAGGTTCGGCGGAAATGACGCCAGTGTACTCGCCCGTCTTGCCTGGCTGCGTGACGTGTTTGGTCCGGTGCTCGCCAAGGCCATCCGGGCACGCGGCGGCATCGAGTTGAAGTCGATCATCGCACGCGGCCTCTCGATGGGCGACGAAATGCATCAGCGCAATCTCGCCTGTTCAAGCGTGTTTCTCAGAGAAGTCGGGCCATCGATGGCGCGCACATCGACCGATAACGCGGTGCTCGCCGATTGCATCGCCTTCATTGCACAGAACGATCAGTTCTTCCTCAACATCGCGATGGCGATGGGCAAGGCGATGACCGATCCGGCGAAAGGCATTCGCGGTTCGACGGTCGTCACTGCCATGTGTCGCAACGGCACCGACTTCGGCGTGCGAGTTAGCGGTCTCGGCGATCAGTGGTTCACCGCGCCGGTCGAAATGCCCGAGGGGCTCTATTTCGCAGGCTACTCCGAGAAGGACGCCAATCCAGACATGGGCGACTCCGCCATTGTCGAGACCATCGGCCTCGGTGGGTTCGCCATGGCGGCGTCGCCTGCAGTTGCAGGATTCATCGGCGCCGGCGCGCCGTCTTCAGCGGGAAACTTCACCCGGGCCATGGGCGAAATCACCGTCGGACAAAATCCGGAATGGACGATCGCTGCGCTTGATTTCGCCGGTGTTCCCACCGGCATCGACGTGCGGCTCGTGGTCGAAACCGGGCTGGCGCCGATCATCAACACAGGTATCGCGCATCGCGAACCTGGAATCGGGCAGGTGGGTGCCGGCGTGGTGAAGGCTCCCATGGCCTGCTTCCAGCAAGCTGTCCGAGCCATTGCGAAAGATCTGGGGGTATCATGAACGCGTTCGTTTTGAATGAGATTCGAAAGGGTTTCTATCTGGATTCCGTCGCGCTGATGCGTCTGTCGCGTGAGATCGCGGCGGCACCCGGCATTCTCGAAGCCGCGCTGATGATGGGAACGCCGTCCAATGTGGCCATCATGCGCAACGCTGGACTTCTTGACGGCGATGTCGCTGCGCAAGGCAACGATCTTATCCTCGCGGTCAGGGCCGAGAGCGAGCAGGCCGCGCGGGCCGCGCTTGGCGACGCGCTCAAGGCGCTCGACAAGCCGAAGACTCAGAGTTCGGGAGAGGCTGCTTGGCGTCCGCGCAGTATCGGTGCGGCGGTCAAGGCCGCGCCTGACGCTAATCTGGCGTTGATATCCGTCCCTGGCGAATTCGCCGCGGCGGAAGCACGCAAGGCGCTCAACCGCGGACTTCACGTGCTGATGTTCAGTGATAACGTCTCGATCGCAGACGAACTGTCGCTCAAGCAGCATGCGCGTGAGTTGGGTCTGCTGATGATGGGGCCGGACTGCGGGACCGCCGTCATCGGCGGCGCGCCCTTGGCATTCGCCAACAAGCTGAAGCGCGGCAAGATCGGAATCATCGGCGCATCCGGGACCGGGACGCAGGAAGTATCGTGTCTCATCTCCGAAGCGGGCGAGGGCATCTCGCATGCGATTGGCGTTGGCGGCCGCGACCTGAAAAAGGAAATCGGCGGGATTACCACGTTGATGGCCATGGACGCGCTGGATGCCGATCCTGAGACGGATCGCGTCGTGCTAATCTCCAAGCCGCCGCATCCAGATGTCGCGAAGGTTGTAATCGCGCGCATCGCTAAGAGTCCGAAGTCCTACACGGTATGTTTCATCGGCGCAGCTTCGGCTGATTTGCCGCCGAATGCGCGGTTCGCCCGCACGCTCAAGGATGCGGCAGAACTCGCGCTCGGAGGACGGGCCATCGGTGGAAATTTCAACGTCATGAAACTGGCCACGCGCTTGCCTAGACGTAGAGGTGAGCGCCGGATCGAGGGGTTGTTTGCCGGTGGAACACTCTGCGCCGAAGCGCAGGTGATCCTTGGGGCTGGTGGCCGCAAGGTGTCGTCGAACGCGGCGATCCCCAATGTTCCTTATCTCGATGCGCCGGAAAGCGCGGGCCGAGATCGGATCATCGATCTTGGTGCCGACGAATATACCCAAGGCCGACCGCATCCCATGATCGATCCGTCGGTACGCGACGATGCCTTGCGGGCAGCGTTGATCGATCCCGAGGTTGGGGTCATTCTTGTTGATCTCGTGATTGGCTACGGTGCGCACGCCGACCCAGCCGGGCATGTGGCGGAGATCGTGGCGGATCGCGCTGACAATGCGCCCATTATTGTCGCCTCGGTGACCGGCACCGAACTCGACCGGCAGGTACGGTCTGCGCAGGTTCGGCGTCTGGAAGAAGCAGGCGTGATGGTTGCGCCGTCGAACGCACAGGCTTGCGAACTCGTCCTCGCCATTGCCACCAGCGACATCAAGGTGAATCGTTATGCGAACACTTAATGAGGTTCCGCGCCGTCTCGTGATCGCTATCGGCGGCAACGCGGTTCACCCGGAAGACATCAGTGGTACATCCGACGAACAAAAATCCGTCGCGCGGCAGACCGCGGAGGCGCTGCTGCCGCTTGCCCAGATTGATAACGAACTGGTGATCACCCACGGCAATGGACCCGTGGTCGGTAAGATCATGATGCGTCAGATGCTGACCATGAGTCGCATCCCGCCGATGTCGATGGACATCTGCGTGGCGCACAGTCAGGGCGGCATCGGTTATCTCCTGATGCAGGCAATCGAGAATGCACTAAGGGAAATTGGCAATCAGCGCCACGTTGCGAGTCTTCTGACTCAGGTTGAAGTTGATGCCGATGATCCTGCCTTTCGCAATCCGACTAAATTTGTCGGACCGTTCTTTTCGGAAGAGGAGGCCAAGAATATCAGCAAAGAGCTCAACTGGGCGATGCGAGAGGATTCGGGGCGCGGTTGGCGTCATGTTGTTCCGTCGCCGAAGCCAAAGCACGTCTGTGATATCTCGCTGGTCGATGCACTGGTCAAGCGCGGCACGATCGTGATTGCCGGCGGCGGTGGCGGGATGCCGGTAATCCGTGATGCGAAGGGCGTGCGTACGGGCGTGCCTGCTGTCATCGACAAGGATTTGACGTCAGCACATATCGCCAACGTACTTGATATCGATGAGTTGCTGATACTCACGGCAGTGCCGCGTGTTGCCGTCAACTTCGGCAAACCAGACCAGAAGGAACTTACAGAGGTGACGCTCGACGAAATAAAGGCCTATCACCGAGAGGGACATTTTCCCCCAGGAAGCATGGGGCCGAAGGTCGATGCGGCGATTCGCTTCCTAGAGGGGGGCGGCAAGCGCGCGATCATCAGTCATCTCGATCATGCCATGCCGGCGCTTCGCGGCGAAACTGGAACGCATATCGTACAGAGCGCATGACCAGATTCATGTCGTAAGTCGTGCATGTGGTCAACCTCGGGAGCGAGAAAAGCAGTTCAACCGCATTTGGATATCAATGATCGCGCTGACGATCTCGCCATGTCGACAATAGAGGGAGCGGAACACCAATGACCAGCAGGTTTGTGGAAACGGGCAGGAGCGGTTTCTCGCGCAGAGAACTGCTTGTGACATCAGCCTTTGCTGCCGTGGCGGCTGCGATACCAGGTCCGGTTCGGGCGCTATCCAACACCGGTGCTCTCGCACAATCCACAAAAGGCATGGTCACGAGTCCCCACGATCTCGCGACCCAGGCTGGCCTGGAGGTGTTGCGCAAAGGTGGGAACGCCATTGAGGCGGCCATCGCTATCGGCGCCACACTGTGTGTGACCTATCCGCATTTTACTGGTCTTGGCGGCGACGCCTTCATGATCATGAGTGATCGCAAGGGCAACATTCGGACCTTGTCCGGAATCGGGCAAGCCGCTGCAAATCCTCCGAACTATAGCGGCAGCGTCCCCGTACGAGGTCCCGGGTCTACGCTGACCGCTGCCGCCACAGTCGATACCTGGGATCAAGCTTTCGATTTCAGCCGCAAGTCCTGGGGCGGGAAGCTGAGTTGGGCTTCGCTGTTCGAGCGCCCGATCGAATACGCGAGTAAGGGATTTCCCGTCACGCCTTCGCAGCGGTTCTGGCAGGACTTTCGAGCAAAGGATCTGAAGGATTGGCCAGATGTTCAACGCATCTTCATGCCTGCAGGACGGATGCCGGAAACTGGCGAAACGCTTGTGCAGCCCGAACTTGCCAGGTCGCTGGAAATGCTGGCGGCGAACGGTGGGCGTGATTTCTACGAAGGAAAACTTGCCGAACGCATTGCTACGGGGCTGAAGAAAATTGGTTCGCCGCTCACAGCGGATGATCTGGCGCGTTGTCGCGCCCGTGACGAAGCGCCGCTGCGTGTCGGCTATCGCGGCGGGGAGCTTATTGGCCTGCGGCCGCCCACGCAGGGCATTACCACCCTTGAGATCATGGGTATCCTCGATCGCTTCGAACTTGCAAAGTATCCGGAGGGGAGCGCGGACTATTATCACTTGCTGGTCGAAGCCGTGAAATATGCGTTCATTGACCGCAATCGTTATATCGCCGATCCCGAGTTCACCGACGTTCCGGTCAATCAGCTGCTCTCAAACGCTGGTCTTGACGCGCACGCCAAGGCCATCAGGATGGAGAAGGCGTTGCCTTGGCCGCACGTCTTCAAGAAGGGCGACACGGTTTACATCGCCGCGACCGATCAGAACGGCAATTGCGTCAGCATGCTTCAGACTGTCTATTTCGACTGGGGTAGCGGGATGATCGCGGGCGACACTGGGATTCTGTGGCACAACCGCGGGGCCTCGTTCAATCTCGATCCTGCGAGTCCCAACTGTCTCAAGCCGGGCAAGCGTCCGTTCCATACGCTTAATCCGGGAATGTATCTCAAGCAGGGACGACCCCACCTTCTTTATGGAACGCAGGGTGCGGACGGGCAGCCGCAGACGCTTGCGGCGGTACTCACAAGACTTATCGACTACGACATGGATCCGCTCACGGCGCTTTCACGGCCGCGCTTTCTGCTCGGGAAGACGTTCTCCGATTCACGCGACAGCCTGAAGCTTGAGAAAGACGCCGGTGAAGAGGTGTTCAAGCAACTCGCGGAACGTGGCCACGAAATGAGTCCGATTCCAGCTCAAAGCCCCCTTGCCGGGCATCCGGGCGCGATCCGAATCAACGCCGATGGAAGCATTACCGGTGCGCACGATCCGCGGAGTGACGGGCGAGCGCTCGGTGTGTAGTTGGTTGCCGTACCAACGTCGTATCTGGCCATAACTGCCGGATGCGTCGGAAACTCTCGGCGATCATCGAAGTTGCTTCGGTAGTTCGGCGGGCCACCGAAGAGCCAATGCGGTTGCGGTCGCTCTCAAACGAAAGCGGGCGGCTTCCTGGCTCTTCCTCTGGCCGGCCGATCCAGATGTTGCTTCCCGTCAGTTGGTCCAGAGTGTCGCGTCCGAACTTCTCGTCGACAATGATGCCAAAATTTCAAATTCCCTGCTGAGCGTAACGGCCGCGTCAGCGATCAAGACTTTGAATGCCGCGATCAGACTGGTTCCGGTCCGCGCGGCAAGCTCTTCGAACTGATGTCGATGATCAAACGCGAGCGCAAACACCGGGCGGTTGGGATGCCGACCGGTAGTAACGCGATGCAGATGGGCGAGGCGAGTGTCCTTGTGAACCTTCCATCTCGGTGGCACGTTCGAGGAAGTCGTTAAGCTCGGTCCTCGATGGCATGGCGGGAGCTCAGGCAGGACATTGTCGGTCCCGCGTTATTCTTCGCCGCACCGGCATCAGGATTCGTGACTGGCCAGACCTTGTCCGTTGACGGTGGCATTACCGCCGGCCGGTGAGAGCGCCGATAGGCGGTAGCGCGGGCTCCGTCCCTTCCGTTCTTGCGTTGCACAAAAGCGATGTATTCGAAATTGATCCGCTTTCGTACGGTGCTGTGATTTGAACAGGCAGCGTGGGTGATGGACTTGGTTTTCGTTGGTGTTGGCGAGCGGTATTTGGATCGGGCTCAGATCGATATGCATCAGGTATTGTAAGGAACTTGCGCAATGAAGACTGCAACGGCTCTCATTCAAGAACCTTGAGATTTTGGCATGAACGATGATCGCAACAAGATAACGGCCGGCGGCGCGATTCTTGCGCGTCTCAAGGCTGTCGGTGTCGACTATATTTTCGCGAATTCCGGAACCGACTTTCCGCCGATCATCGAAGGGCTTGCGGAGGCAGCGGCGAAAGACATTCCCCTGCCGAAGGCAATCGTGATTCCCCATGAGAGCGCCGCCATGGGAATGGCACATGGTTACTTTCTCGCGACGGGGCGCGCCCAAGCCGTCATGGCGCATACAAATGTCGGACTCGCCAATTGCGCGATGGGTGCAATCAACGCCGCGACCGAGCGCGTTCCGGTCATCCTGTTTTCCGGGCGCACACCGGTGACCGAGCAGGGACGGTTGGGTTCACGAACGGTTCCGATTGGATGGGGCCAGGAAATGCGCGACCAGACGGCATTGGTGCGCGAGGCTACCAAATGGGATTACGAACTGAGGTTTCCGGAGCAAGCTCTTGATGTCGTCGATCGGGCCTACGCGATCGCATGCTCGACACCCAAGGGCCCAGTTTATCTCAGTTTGCCGCGAGAGGTACTGTGTGAATTTTGCCCCGCAGAAAATATCGAAGCGCCAAGCCGGATTCGTCCGGCAATAGCCGCGCCTGCCGCGGAAGCGCTGACGGAGGCCGCGCGGATACTGGCCGCGGCGGAGCGTCCGGTCATTATTGCGCAAAGGGGGGCAGGTTCGCCGGAAGGCTTTGCGGCGCTTGCCGAACTGACGCTCGCCTGGGGTATCCCGGTCGTTCAGTATTGGGCAATCCAGCTTGCGATGGCGTCAAATCATCCGATGGCGGCGGGCAGCGATCCATCCCGCTGGCTGAAGAATGCGGATGCTGTAGTGATCATCGATTCATTGGCACCGTGGTCGCCCGCGCTTCACGGAATTCCCGAGAATTGCAGGGTGATCCAGATCGGCCAAGATCCACTTTACGCCCGGTTCCCCGTTCGCAATTTTTATGCGGATGTCTCGCTCGTCGGTGAAACCGATAATTGCATTATCAATCTCGCAGCATCGATGAAAGCGAAACTAGCTGAGACACAACAGAAGCGAGATGCGCGACGAGCGCGTGTGACCACAATTACGGAAGCGAACCGCGCAGAAATCGACAAGCGTGCGGCTGGCGGCGGTGGTGACTCGATGACAAAGGAATGGGTCAGCCACTGTCTTTCGAAAGCCATTAAAGGCAAGCGTGCCACCGTTCTATCCGAACTTGGCTGTCCCCTTGATCCATTGTCGTTGCAAGATCATGGTACCTGGTATCAGGAGCCACATTCGGGCGGTCTTGGATGGTCGTTTCCGTGCGGACTGGGAATGCAGCTTGCAGAGCCTGACCGGCTTATCGTCGCGACGATGGGTGACGGCTCTTACATGTTTAGCAATCCGGTGGCGTGTCATCAGATTGCGGAAGCGCTGGAATTGCCTCTCCTGCTTCTTGTGCTGAACAACTCTGAGTGGGGCGCGGTTCGCCGTTCAGTGCTCGACGTGTATCCGCAGGGTTACGCGTCCCGCTCTAACGATATGCCTCTCGTGTCGCTTCGGCCAACGCCGGACTTTACGAAAGTCGCGCAGGCCAGTCGCGCATTTGCAATCCGCGTTGAAAAGGGTAGCGAGTTGCCGGCCGCGTTGAATGCCGCGATTGAGCACATCAACCGCGAACGGACCCACGCGTTGATTGATATTCGGATCTCTTCCTAAATAGAACACGCGCTCAGGATTTTTCGATGGTCGCGGATCTAGCGTCCTGCACCCTTCCTTCTTCGCGGCAGGGCTTTGGCGGCAGGTGCGGATTCTCGCGGCGCATCAGGATGGATTGTTGCTGCGATATGCTCCGCCAGCTTGACTGCGTGATCGCCGCCGGCCGCGAGGCGGGAAAGAAGTTGCGATAGCACTCTGAACTCGTCACGTGTCAGTGTCCCAAAAAGTGCGTCGTTGATTGGACGCTGAAAGGCGGCGAGTCGTGTCAATCGGCTCACGCCTTCGCGCGTGACGGTCAGTTGTACACGGCGGCCGTCACTTGGATGGGTACTCTTCTCGATCAGTCCGCTGGACACGAGTTTGTTCACCTCGATGGTGACAAAAGCACCGCTCAGATACAGGCGAGTGGCAATCTGGTTGATCCCCATGGGCTCATCCAGCGTCGAGTGCGCAATCGCGATCAGGATCAAATACTGCGTCGGTGACAGGTCGGCGTAGCTCGCGAATTTTGCCCGAGCAGCCTCCAGGCTGCGGCCGAACGCGAAGTAGTCATACAGAAGACCTCGGAATGTCTGGTCGCCATCCCCTTCGAGGAGTTCAGGTTTCGACGCCGTCAACAGCACGTCAAGCACTGCAAGCCTCTCATTCTCTTTGATTTCCATGAGCTTACCACAGCAGGGGAAACAAGCCACATGTCGGCTGTCCCGGACCAATTGACAGAGAATAATAGCTTTGTCATAAAGCTAAATAACAAAGATAAAAAGGGTTGAGATTGCTATCGGGGTGAGTGCTTCATGGAAGATCGTGCTTTCAGGCGAACTCTGGGGGAGTTCGCAACCGGTGTGGCGGTTGTGACCGCGCGCGGGAAGGGCGACGAGCTCGTCGGCATGACCATGAGCTCGTTCAATTCGGTTTCTGTCGATCCTCCGCTCGTTCTTTTCAGCGTCGATCGCAAAGCTCTGAGTCTGCCTGCAATGCAGGAGGCCAAGGGTTTTGCCGTCAACGTATTGGCTCGCGAGCAGGAGAATATCTCAAACAAGTTCGCGCGCGCCCTGGCCAACAAGTGGGACCAGGTAAAGACCAGTGTCGGTCATGCCGAAGCGCCTTTGATCTCTGGTGCACTCGCTCACTTCGAATGTGAGCCCTACGCAAACTACGACGGCGGCGATCATGTCATTTTCGTCGTGCGCGTTATTCGCCATGCGGTCCACTCTGAGGCGCCTGCGCCGCTGATCTTCTTTCGCGGCCGTTACCGCGATCTCATCGACGAAACCGAGCGCGAGCCGACCTGGCCGCTGCCCATCCACTACTAAGTCTAACCGGAGGATTCATGATGCGCTCAGCAAAGGACTATCTGTCGAGCCTGAAAGACGGCCGCGCCATATACATCAATGGCGAGTCGGTAAGTGATGTGACGGCTCATCATGCCTTCCGCAATGTCGCAACGTCGATGGCGGGTCTGTTCGATTTTGCCAGTGCGCCTGTCAATCAGGAGTTGATGACGTTCGACAATAATGGTGAGCGTGCCAATCGCATTTGGCAGCTGCCAACGTCCTACGCGGAGCTGGTGGAGCGGCGCAAGGCGCTCGAGGCTTGGGCGTCGCTGCATGCCGGCTTCATGGGCCGCGCGCCTGATCACGTCGCATCCTGTATTTCCGGTCTCTATATGGGGATCGACGTCTTCAAGGCGTATGATCCTGCCCGCGCGGGGGCTCTTGATTCCTACTATCGCTATGCGCGCGATAGGGATCTCTATCTCACCTACGTCATTATCAATCCGCAGGCGGACCGCTCGAAGGGTGCCGCTGAGCAGGCCGATCCCTTCCTGACGGCAGGTGTTGTCGATCGCGACGCGGAGGGAATTACGATCCGCGGAGCCAAGATGCTCGCCACGGGCGGCGTCATCGCTGATGAGGTCTTCGTCACGACGATCCAGCCGATGCGCCCGGGTGAGGAGAGATATGCGATGTCCTTCGCCATCCCGATGAATACGAAGGGCCTCAAGATGCTTTCGCGCAAGTCCTATGAGGACGCCGCCGGCGCTATCTTCGACAATCCGCTGTCAAGCCGGTTCGACGAAAACGATTCAGTTCTCTATTTCGACGACGTGAAGGTGCCTTGGGATCGTGTCTTCATCGAAGGCAACGTCGAAATGTGCCAGAAGCAGTTCCACGCGACGCCTTGCCACGTCTATCAGAATTATCAGGCGATGGTTCGATTGAGCGTCAAGCTCAAGTTCCTGGCTGGTCTGGCCCATCGCACTGCCGAGATGAACGGCGTCACGCAATTCCCGCAGGTCCGCGAGATGTTGGGGCAGCTCGCTGCCGAAACCGGAATGGTCGATGCGCTCGTTGCTGCGATGGAAGCCAAGGGGTCCCACATCGGTCCCTATTTCATTCCGCATCGCCATACGCTCTATACGGCTCAAGTCCTGACGCAACAGCTCTACTCCCACATGCTCAATACGCTGCGCGAGCTGGCCGGTGGCGGAATGATCATGCTGCCGTCATCGGTCGCTGATTTTGCAAATCCGGAAATTGCAGGCCTCATCGAGAAGACGCAGCAGTCTCCGAAGGCGAACTCTCACGACAGGGTGAAATTCTACAAGCTTGCCTGGGATGCAGTCGGATCCGAATTCGGTTCGCGCCATCAGCAGTACGAGATGTTTTACGCGGGCGCGACCTTCGTCACCAAGGGTCACTCGTATCGCACCTATGACTGGGCGGGATCGGACGCACTCGTTCAGCGCATGCTCGATTCTTATGATCTGGCTGGCGGTTCAGTTTCCCCCAGCAAGGCTGCCTGATTATTGAACGAGGAGATAGAGACATGCCGGTCAACAAGAAGCACGATGAATTCTACACGCTCGATATGAACAGCGGCTGGGAAGTTCCGACGGGTTATCCGGCAGGCATCCAGCAGAAAATCCTCTCCGGCGGGCTGGATGAGGAGAACAGGCGAGGGACGCGCACACGGCTACTGCGCTTTGAGCCTGGCGTATACACAACGACGCCGTTCTCCCACGAGTACTGGGAAGAAGTTTATCTCGTCTCCGGCGACTTGATCGTCGGCAACGATGAAAAGGGCGAGGGCGGCAAGAGCTTCCCGCCTAATACTTATGCATGCCGCCCGCCGCATGCACTGCATGGACCGTTCAAGTCAGTCAACGGCTGCCTGCTTATGGAGATCCACTACTTCGATCCCGTGTGATGCCTGCGCATCATTGTCGCATTGGATAGCAAACAAACTTGCATAAGAGAGGAACGTCATGAAGTTTAAAACCAGTATGTCTGTGATCGCGCTCGCCGTTGGACTCGCATCCGCCGGTCCTGTCGCCGCGCAGGAAAAGCCAAGCTCTCTCGGAGTTGGCATTTTCACATTCACGTCCGGACCAGCCGCAGCGTATGGCATGCCGGGCAAGAACGCCGCTGACCTGATGATCGAGCAGATCAATGCCAAGGGTGGCATCGGTGGTGTTCAAGTGAATCCGATCTATGTTGACGAGGCGCAGGGAACTCAGGGCATCATCGCGGAGTATCGGCGTCTGGCCGGCGATCCAAAGAACCAGGTGATGATGGCAGCCCTGTCCAGCGCAAACTGCCTGGCACTGGCACCGCTCGCGGAGCAGCTTGAGGTTCCGACTGTCGGCTGGAATTGCGATACGCATCAGCTGCTGATGGATGGCAAGAGCAAGTACGTGTTCCGCCCCAACGGCAACACCGTTCCGGAATTCATCGCCTATGCGATCTACCTTCTTGCGCAGAAGCCGGATGTGAAGACCGTCGCGATCATCAATCCCGACTATGCTTTCGGCCACGACGCCGCGAAAATCTTCAAGGCTGCGCTTCAGGCGCTGAAGCCGGACATTCAGATCGTGGCTGAGCTTTTCCCGAAGCTTGGTTCGCCGAACTATCAAACCGAGATTTCGCGCCTCGCTACGGCCCGCCCGGATGTGATCTTCTCCAACCTCTGGGGAGCAGATCTGGAGAACTTCGTGCGACAGGCCTCGCCGCGCGGTCTGTTCACATCGAGCCAGGTGGTTCTGGCTCTTGGCGAAACGGTTCTTCAGCGCGTTGCGTTGCCGGACGGCGTCATTGTTGGCGTTCTGGGCGACGGCTGGTGGATGTCGCCGGATGCCAAGGCGAATGCTGAAACGAAGAAGTTTGCCGAGGCTTACAAGGCGCGTTTCGGCGAGTATCCGGTTTTTCCGTCGATCAAGATGGCCAATACGCTGCTCTATGTGCAGGCTGCCTATAAGACAGCCATGCAGAAGAATGGCGGCAAGTGGCCGACCCGCCCGGAAATCGCGGAAGCGATGAAGGGAAGCTCTGTTGCGACGCTCACCGGAACGATGAAAACACGCTCCGACAATGATGGTGTCGTCGATCAGATCGTCGGCGTTACAGCGAAGTCGCCGGACTATCCGTTCCCTGTGATCGGCGGCATGGTTCGCTACAAGGGTGACGCCTTGATGCCGAAGGAAGGACAGGACCCCATCGCCTGGATCTCGACTCTGACGCCGGAGTTCGCGAAATCCTTACCCAAGCCCGGAAGCTACAAATAGGCCGGCCGCTCCTTCGCCAAGGCCAGTCTAAGCAGGTGTGCTAATGTCGAATACCGTCATCCCGTTGTTACTGGACAGTCTTGCCAGCGCCGCGTTGATCTTCTTCGCGGCAGTTGGCCTGACGCTGGTGTTCAGCGTGTTGCGCGTCCTGAATGTGGCGCATGGGAGCCTCTACTCGATTGGCGCCTATGTAGCGGCCTCGATCTGCCTGTTCATCGTGAGCAGGCAGCTCAGTCCGTATCTGTCATTCGTGGCGTTGCTGTTTAGCGCGGTTTTCGTTGCGGCACTGTTTGGGCCGCTTATCGAACGCACCTTGATCCGATGGACATATGGAAAGTCCGAGGCTGTTCAAATCCTGATCACCTTCGGACTCTTCCTGATCCTCGAGGATGTGCAGCGCATGGTTTTTGGAGTGCAGTCCTTGTACGAGGATGCTCCCATGCGCCTTCTCGGCACGTCGCTAATCGGCGGCGTCGTCTATCTGAACTACCAGATTGTTCTGATCGGAATGGCGATCCTCGTCATCATCGGTTTGCGGTTGTTGATCAGGCACACCCGGCTCGGGCGGTTGATCACGGCGGTGGTGGCTGATCGCGAAATGGCGCAGTCGATCGGCATCGATACCAACCGGATATTCATTCTTGCGTTTTCGCTCGGAGTGTTCCTGGCGGCGCTCGGAGGAGCGCTGGCGGTGCCGACATCCGGCGTCGCTCCGGGATTGGGTGCCGACACGATGGTTCTTGCATTTGCCGTTGCCGCCATCGGTGGCCTCGGTCAGATCGAAGGGGCTGCAATCGCATCGCTGATCGTGGGATTCGTTCGCGTGCTGGCGATCTATTACGTCCCGGCGCTGGATGCTGTGGCTCCCTATGCGGCGATGCTGATCGTTCTGTTGATACGTCCTTACGGACTGTTCGGCTCGGTCACGGCCCGGAGGATATGATGCGAATAAGTCTTGCTGTCGCGGCGGTTCTTGCCCTGGCTGTCGCGCCGATACTCGCTCCGTGGCTTGAGTTCGTCTTGACCCTGGCGATTGCGAAGGGATTTGCGGCGCTTGGTGTGGCGATCCTGCTTCGCGCCGGATTGATCTCGATCGGTCACGCCATGTTCTTTGCCGCAAGCGCCTATGGCGTCGCCTTCCTGGCGCGCGCTGGCATCAATGACTTTGCTGCTCTTGTCGCGCTGTCGGTGTTGGCAGCCGGGCTGGCCGGTGCCGTGGTCGGCGCATTTCTCGTTCGCTATCGCGCGATTTTCTTCGCGATGCTGAATCTTGCCGTTTCGATGGTCTTCTATGCCCTGTTCGCCAAACTCTATGGAGTCACCGGCGGGACCGACGGAATGGCAGTCCCCGTTCCAAGTGTTTTCGGGATTGTGCTCAGCGAACCGGCTTTCAAGAATACGCTGTTCTACGGCAGCCTGACGCTGATGGTTCTGGTCGGTCTTGGCGTTCATCGCTATCTTGATAGCCCGCTCGGTCACGCTTTGTCGGCTGTCCACACCAACGAAGTGCGGCTTGAATATCTCGGGATTCCAGTATGGGCAGTCCTCCTGATCGCCTATGTTGTTTCAGCCGCCCTGGCGGGCCTCGGCGGCGCGATCACCGGCTTTGCCATTGGGCGCGTTGTTCCTGATTTTGCGTTCTGGACAGCGTCCGGGCAACTCGTGCTGGTTGCTGTTCTCGGCGGGATCGGCGGCGTACCCGGCGCATTTATCGGCGCGTTGTTTTTGGAGCTTCTTCACAGCGCGGCCGTCACCGTGACGGATGCGTGGAATCTGATCGTCGGTGCAGCACTCATCATCGTGATTATGTTCCTGCCGAAAGGACTCTACGGTCTTCTCGCACGCCGCGCGGCGGTGGCGAAATGAAGCAAACCATTCTGCAGGCAAGGGACCTCCATGTCAGTTTCGCCGGTGTGAAGGCCGCCGATGGTGTAAGTCTCGATATCCATCAGGGCGAGTTTCTCGCGGTAATTGGCCCGAATGGCTCCGGCAAGACCACGCTTCTCAATCTCTGCACGGGGTATGTCAGACCAAAATCTGGCAGCGTTCATCTCGAGGGTCGGGACATCACGCGTCTCACCCCGCGTGCGATTGCGCGCCTGGGTGTCGCGCGGGCCTTCCAGATTCCACAGCTGTTTTCCGATCAGCGCGTTATCGACAACATGATGTTGGCGCTTGCTGCGAAGGACGGTCTGTGGACGATGGTTCGTCCGCTCGAGACCGCGGCCCGGCGCGAGGAGGCAAGAGCGCTCCTGGACCTGGTCGGACTGGCCGATGACAAAAGCCGTATCAGCAGCACGTTGCCTGAAGGCCATCGAAAACTGCTCGACATCGCGATCGCGCTAGCGCTGAAACCACGCCTTGTGCTGCTTGATGAGCCGACCAGCGGTGTGAGCTCGTTGGAGCGATTTCCGCTCATGGAGGCTCTTATGGGGGCGCTTCGTCAGCGGCAGATGACGGCTCTTTTCGTCGAGCACGACATGGATGTGGTCGCCCGCTATGCCAACCGTGTTCTTGTCTGGAACGCCGGAAAGATCATGGCCGAAGGTCATCCTGATGTTGTCTTCAAGGACGAAAGAGTTCTGCAAAGTGTCGTGGGAGTGGCGTAATGCTGAGCCTCGATAGAGTTCAGGTTTCAATCGAGGGTATTCGCGTGCTGCGTAACGTCAGCTGCGATATCGTGGAGCGGAAGACAACGGTGCTGATCGGCCGCAACGGCGCCGGGAAGACGACCACTCTGCGCGCCATCATGGGGCTTCTCGACCTCGATAGCGGCGCCATCAAGCTGGATGTCGATGATCTTGGCCAGTTTCCGGCCCATTATCGTGCACGAGCCGGGATTGGCTATGCGCCGGAAGACCGGCGACTGGTCGCCGAATTGAGCGTCGAGGACAACATCACTCTCCCCGGGCTGGCATTGAAGCTGAGCAAGAGCGAGATCAAGCGCCGGTTAGACGAAGTCTACACGCTGCTGCCTCAGTTGCATGTGATGCGTGAAAGGCCGGGCGGTGGTGTTTCCGGCGGTCAAGGCAAGATGGTTGCGCTGGGCCGCGCACTCCTGGTCGCGCGCAAGCTGTTGCTCCTCGACGAACCGTTTCAGGGACTGGCGCCGGCGCTGGCGCTGGATTACGCGCGCACCCTCGGCGAATTGCGCAAGCATCGGCCTGAACTTGCGCTGCTCATCACCGAATCCAGTCCCGCGCTGCTCGACAAGATCGCCGACCGAACGCTGCAGATTGAGCGCGGCGAGATAGTTACAAAATCGGCACAAGCCTGAGGAAGACAGATGTTCCTGGAATTCAATCGCATAGCGGACGACAGAAGCGATCGCATCGGAGTAGAGATTAACTCCCTGATCATAGCCGGATGGGCTGGCCGAGACGCCGCCGCGATCGAGCATCACATTGAAGAACTCGCTGCAATTGGCGTTCCGCGTCCCTCGACGACGCCGCTCTATTACCGCGTAGCCGCTCAGACGCTCTCGCAATCGAACGAACTGGTTGTCCTCGGTCCGGACAGCTCGGGCGAGGTGGAGCCGGTGGTTGTGGCTCTCGCCGACGGCCTTTGGATTGGCATCGGCTCTGATCATACCGACCGCAAGGCGGAAGCGTCAGGCATTGCCCTGTCGAAGCAGCTTTGCGGCAAGCCTGTCGGAACGCAACTCTGGTCCTATGCCGATGTCGAAGGGCACTGGGATCAATTGATCCTTCGCTCGTGGGCGATCATCGATGGTGAACGGGTGCTCTATCAGGAGAGTCCGGTTTCAACACTGAGGACACCACGCGATCTTATCCGCAAATACACTGGCACGGACACGCTTCCAGCCGGCACGTTGATGTTTTGCGGTACCCCAGGGGCCATCGGCGGCATCCGGCCGGCGACGCGCTTCGAGATGGAGTTGAGGGATCCGGTTCTCAATCGCTCGCTGACGCATAGTTACGATATCCCGGTTCTGCCGGTCGTGTCCTGATCGTCACATCTGATGCAGGACGGTAGCAATGACAGCCAGGCCTGACGCGCGACAACTCTCTGCTGTGGAACGGCTGGAGGCGGCGCTGGGCCGCATCCAGTCCACGGATGGAGAGGGCAGCAGGGCTTTCACCGCGGTGTTCGCCGATGGCGCCCGGCGCGAAGCCGAGGCTTTTGACCAGCGTACTGCGGCCGGGCTAACACGCGGACCGCTGGATGGCCGTATTGTCTCGGTGAAAGCGTTGTTCGATGTTTCCGGCACGGTGACGAGCGCAGGGTCTGCTGTGTTGCGCGGATTGCCAGCGGCCACCAGCGACGCCGTTGTTCTGAAACATTTGCGTGCGGCAGGCGCTGTCATCATTGGCAAGACTCAAATGACCGAGTTTGCGTTTTCAGCGCTCGGCACCAATCCGCATGACGGCGTGCCAGGAAATCCCCGGGATCGCAAACGTGCTCCGGGCGGTTCGTCTTCCGGAGCCGTTGTATCGGTCATTGATGGCATGGCAGAAATCGCAATCGGTAGCGATACCGGTGGCTCGATCCGGATTCCGGCAGCGCTTTCGGGCGCGGTCGGATTCAAGCCGACGGGTGGACGCATATCGACGGAGGGCGCGTTCTCGCTGTCTTCGAGCCTCGATACGATTGGGCCGATAGCTTTGAGTGTGGCGGATTGTGCCGCCGCCGAGCAGGTTCTGGCGGGACAGGCATCACCGGCGCCTCTGCTGGAGGCTTCCTCCGACAGCTTCCGCCTAATCGTCGCCCGCGGCCGGCTCTTTGACCGATGCGAAGCGGAAGTGCTCGAGGCGTTTGAGGATGCAGTGCAACGGATTCGAGCATCCGGTGTGCAGATCGAAGATGGATCGATAGATCCGGCTCTCGACGATATCGCGAAGATCGACAAGATCGGAACGTTTCCGTCAATCGAAGTCGGCGCGACGTTACGAGGGCTTGGAATCTCCAGTCTGGATGGAATCGACCCAAAAACGCGTGTTCGTATCGAGGCAGGGGCTGGCGTGGCCGCAACCGACTACGTCCGCATGACGAGGCTTAGAAAGCGCGCAATCGAGGCGTTTGAAAATTCGTTCTCGGACAACGATGTTTTCGTTGTTCCAACCACGCCGATCCGCGCACCGCTTCTGACATCAATTGAAGACGATGCGGGGTTTCATGAAGCCAACGGGCTCGTGCTTCGAAATCCGCGCGTTGCTAACATGCTTGATTGTCCATCCGTCTCGCTGCCGCTGCCAGTTGACGGGCTTCCCATCGGTCTCATGCTCATCGGCCGCAGGAATTCGGACCGGCGTCTTCTGGAAATCGCGTCCCGGATCGAAGCAATCCTAAGTGGTGCGGCATAGATGTGGAAGTCCACGTGACAGGCTGGTGAGATACCCGCCCGTCACGTGAATTCGTTTTCAGGGTTTAAAGACGAAGCCCGGACCGATCGCGACGTCCGCCGGAATTGGCGGCAGGTCGGCGAACAGTTCAGGTTTGTCCTTCATCACTTTCAGGATGTGCTTCGGTTCGATGTGCTTGTTGACGTCAAACGTCGACTTCAGGATGCCAAGCCGTGCAAGACGATCCTCCGCGCTCCACAATGCGCGAAAATTGTTCGCAGACAGCCGCCGGTCGGCCTGCTGGATATTGAACTGCATCGCAGCTTCGGCGATTTCCGGCTTCAGACCGGGAATCCAGCGGGTTGCGATTCCCGCGGCCTGCTTCGGATTTTTGCGCATCCACTGGTCGGCTTCCGAGACGGCGGCGAGGAATTTCTCGATGGTCTCGCCATTCTTCTCGACCCATGGACGCAAAGCGACATTAAAGCCGAGATAGGAGATCACATCACCGCCGCGGATCACCTCGACGGAGCCGGGAACATCCTTGCCAGCGACAACGCGGCCTTTTGTGGAGTGCAGGGCTTCGGATGCGAGGCTCATGCGGAGCGCACCATGTGCAACACCTGTGCGGACAGCTTTTTGAGAACGACGACGCGGTTGGCGAGGAACACCGCCTCAGGCACGTCGCGATGTTTAACATCGGATGATTTGCGTCATGCCGCGGTGCGAAATCCGTGATGCTGCGCAGCGATCAGGGAGCGCCCGGTATGTCGGTAGGAGGAGTGAGTGCAGTCTATGGGGATACGTGCGTCAGCATCTCGTGCGATGCGCAATATCGGGACGACAGTCGATCCCCGACGGGCGTCAGCCTGCCGGATCATTCAGATCGTCAATCAACTGGCAATAAAGCGTTTGGCTCGCGCGGGCATGCCCCCCCCCACGCGCAGCCAAGAATGCTGCTGCAATTCGTCCTAGCCGGACTTCGGTTTGCCGTTTTTGCTCTCGGCTGCCCGACGAAGCGCGTCGGCCAGCGCACCGCCGCCTGACGTGCTGGGTTGCGACGTTCTGCGTGGCGGTGGCGAGCTGGAAGTCGGGCGGACATTGCCGCGCGG
>Ga0233443_1000828_pt1 | contig 30618 bp, 24 predicted proteins | sample SI_123_September_2_FD_182784 | JGI IMG/M metagenome (GOLD analysis project Ga0233443, IMG submission 182784) | Seawater microbial communities from Saanich Inlet, British Columbia, Canada - SI_123_September2016_200_MG | ecosystem: Environmental > Aquatic > Marine > Inlet | place: Canada: British...
AAGTAATTTAGTCTTTAACGCAATCCATTAGATAAAATGCAAATTTTATGCAAATAAAAAAGAGCCACAGTTTAAAACCACTGTAACTCTTTGATAATCTTCGTGGAGCATATCGGAATCGAACCGATGACCTCTTGACTGCCAGTCAAACGCTCTAGCCAACTGAGCTAATGCCCCATTAAGATGCTGCAAAGATAATCAATTATTAAAAATCCGAAACTAAAAATTAGAGTTCCTTGTATTCAAATGTAGGATAACCTTTTTGCGGAGGAACTTCGCTGATGGCACTGCTATAGTAGCCGGTGAATTTGAGTTTGTAGCTTAATCCATCTGCGTCTCTGATGATATAATTATATAAAGTGTCGATCACATAATCGGGCTCAATGTATGCCTTCCATTCATGTCCAATAATGTCGATCCTGTCTGTAAATTCCATGTCCTGCACATCCTCCAGCACAATGTCCCTGAAGTACATTGTAGAATCGATGGCTACCTCCACACCCGTTGAATTAATGAGTGCTCCCCTTACCGTATATTCTGTTGGAATACCGTCGTTGGTAAATATGATAGTGGCGTATTGTCCCAGCATGAAATCCCAATTGTAGCGCTCTGGTTGTGGTGTAATCTTACCTCCATCGTGAAAAGAAAAACGCAGGAAATCATAATTTTCATCCTTGAATAGCTCATAGGTCTGTTCATCAGATCCATCCAGTTTGGCAGCTTTGAAAACATACTTTTCTTCGCTAAGCTCCAGAAAGACCACCTTTCGGAAGATGGTATAATTAATTCCACCAAAGGTTCCCAAAAGATAAACATGATTGGTATAGATATTTTCAGCTTCTCCCGGAGTTACCCACTGATCAACTGCTGTGGAATCGAGATCTCCATCAGACCGGTCGTAAGTCCATTTGATATCAGGAGGAATGCTGGTGACTTCTTCAAAATTACTGATACCCGTGTTCGCGATGCGGAGATAATCCGCACTGTTCAACAGGATGTGCCATCCGGTATCTGCAGATTCAAATCCCAGGTGCCATTCACCATGATCGTTGATCTGCACAATATCTGCTGTATCGGGTGAGAGATTGATGAATACCTGCCTGTAATAAATATTTTCTTCGAGTGCAACGATTACCTCACTTCCGGGTTCATGTGGTTCAATCCTTTCATCTTCTCTGAAACAAGCAAAGAAAGTTCCGATGGTAAGGAGCAGGATAAGAATTATGTATTTTCGATTTGGATTCATGATGACTGGTATAAACTATTCAGATTGAGATTAAGCTTGACAAACCAGGTACGGCCCCAGGAAACTGGCATGGATCCTCCGCCAGAGTGAACTCCTCCGCCAATACCAAAAGACTCAATATTGTAATTGTCAAACAGATTCTTGACACCCAGAGATAAATTGATCTTGTTCATCCAGAATCTTTTGTTGAGACTTACATCCATAGTATGGTACTCACCCATGTAGCTGTATTCCAGATCCTGTTCATCTCCGAAACTAAACTGTGGAAGTTTTCCATTGTATTTGTAGAAAAAGGAGATATCGGTGTCAAAGCGAACCAGAGTAAATTGAACTTCGCCTGAAACATCGGTACCAAACAGATAATCGTCCAGTTTGAATTGTTCTTCTCCCAGCGAATTGGTAAATCCATTTCGACCAATACCTGCCGAAAATTTCATGAATGGATGAAACTTATAGGAGAATTGAATAAATCCGCCCAGTGTGGAAAAGTTGGCAATGTTCACATAGCTGTAGAATAAGGTGGCCTCATCCATTTGAGCCAACTCAATGTTGTTTTCCATGCGGTTGTAGTAAAAGTCAACCTTCACGTTGGAGTAATGTATTTTATGCAGTTTGTCTGTATTGAAATTCAATGCCAGGTTGAAATTGTTACCATGTTCTGCTTTCAATTCAGTATTACCTCTGATGTTGTGATTGGAGTCAAAGAAGTCCATGTATAACTCCTTAAGTGTTGGCGCACGGAATCCCCTTACATATGATGCTCTGATATCAACAATTTCGTTGGGACTCCATTTAATGTTCAAAGAAGGTACTAGTGGTGATTCAAAGTCGGTATTATATGATACTCGAATTCCGGGCTGGAAGTTGATTTTAGAGGTGGGCTTTATCTGACCACTCCAGAATATGGCATAATTCCCCATGTTCTTCTTTCCTCCTTCAATTTTATCACCCCAGCCTGTTTCGATATTTGAATCGTAACCAAACTGATAGTTAAACTTTTTACCTTCACCGAAGTTCTTCCAAAGTCCTCTGAAAAGCAAGGCATTGGCGATGGTTTTGTCCGATGACATCTGTATTTGATCCAGCGTTGTCAAATCTTTGCTGTACTTATCATTCAAGCGATAGTAAGTAGAATAGCTTGCTACATAGCTCAGTAGCTTGTCGCTGGCAACGAAGCGATCGTAGCTGGCTGTAAGCGTTCCCCTATAGCTGGTAAGATGAACATCTGTTACATTTTCCTTATAATAATCATAAGGTTCCGATTTGTCCAAGAGGAATTCGCGTAGCAGGGAGGTGGTGACACTCAATTTACTTTTTTTGCTGTTGTACTGATATTTGAAATCGCTGAAATATTGTTCTTTTGGTTTCCAAAGTGTTGACCGTAATTCAGGATTGATATCAAATTCCTGGTTGAAATATCTTCCTCCGGAGAGAGTATAAGTTGAGTTCTTCTTTTTGGTGGTCACCAAGGCATCCACATTGTAAACTCCAACCGATTCATAATAGTTGTTCAGTGTAAACTTATTTCGATAGTACTTGTTTTCTTTGGTAATCAGGTTGATGGCACCTGCCAAAGAATTACTTCCATAGATAACGGACAATGGTCCTTCCACAATTTCGATGTGATCAACATTGCTTAGGTTAAGCTGATTCAAATCAATATTGCCACCTTCACGACCAATCACCGGAACTCCGTCTATCAATATTTTTACATTGTTACCCGACAAACCCTGAATGGAAATGCTGCTACCTAAAATGCCATCATTGAATGTTCTGAACTTCAGTTCTGTGGACATCAGTTCATTCATATTGTTGGCAGCCCTGTCCATGATCTCCTTTGAGCTGATTACTTTTATCTTGTAGATGGATTTGTCAACTCTGATGGGTTCCAACTGACCGGTTACCACTACTTCATCCACATCGAAAGTGGCAGGATAAAGCATAACGGTAATGTTCTCACCGGGTTGAATGGTATCAGTAAAGAGCTGATATCCAACAAAAGATATGGAAACAGATGAGGCTTCCATTATCAGTATTTCTGACCGTCCATTTTCTCCACTCAGCAAATATTGTTCACTGTTACTCTTGAGCCCTTTAACAGCAATATGTGCATAAGCCACGGGCAACTTACTCTTCTGATCCAGCAGAGTAATGGTGTTCTTCTGTGCCTGTGCAAATCCAAAAATGGCTAGAATAAATAATAAGGTCAGGATGAAATATAGTGATATCTTCATTCAATAAAGGGCATATAACAGAATGGCATTGAGCCTGAAAGCCAATGCCATTCATATTGAATAGATTTATTTTATAATTATGCGCTGCTGATCTTTTGATTGTCCATCGTTCAATTCAACAATGTACATACCATTCTTCAGATTCAGATTGCTTATGCTTAGTACTTCACCGGCAATTGTGTTGGTGAATGAGCGGCTGTAAACTGTACATCCCAAAACATTGAAAATATTTACCTGCATCTTTGAGCTCGATTCGCTCAATTGAATGTTCAGAACATCCTGCACAGGATTAGGAAACACAAGATTTGAAACAGTTTCCACCGGAAATTCAACTCCAGCTGCTACTAATTCAGTTACATCAAAATACACATTTCCTGTGCTGCTGCCACTGAATCCGGTAAATACCAGTTTGTAAACAGAACCGTCAGTTTTTTGAATGAAGTAGGCCGTTGAATCTGCTATGTCATACGTGAATGTACCCATATTGAATGATTTCCAGTCAGAGCCAATGGTCTTAATTTCTGTGCTGAAGTCCAGTGTCTGATAATCGACAAACTCAGGAGCAACCGGATAAGCTTTTGCTACCATCACCTCATAATTAGTCAATACTCCGGTTACCATATAAGGTATGTCGTGATCCCAGTAACGTGAAAATACAACATCCCAGGAAGCTGCAACAGGTTCAAACGAAACCACATCATTAGAAGCAAAAGAGAAATGGGCAAAATTGTATTCGCTGTATTGCGATAAATCCAGGGTATATACTTGCGGATCGCTGTTGTCCAGATTGTCATACGCAAACACGTAAAAACCTGCCAGTGAAAGTTTTTTCTTGATCCATATTTTCTTAAATGAACCATCTCCCAGCTTAAGGACAAAAAGTTTATGGCCATAAACATTGTGATCAACTGAATTGTACTGACCCCATCCATAATCCGGATGTCCGGTAGCTAACATGGTAAAAGCACCTTCTTCCCATGTTGTGTCGGAGTTGTAAATAGCGGTCCATCCTGACAGGCCTGCCGTATCTAAGGTAGCCCATGCGTTTGTGTCGGCTGTGGGATGCATGAAAAGTTCAACACCTGCACCGGCATTGGTCAAAATTGATGCGCTCATACTGCTGGAATTAAATGCAATATCCCATGTAGCTCTCTGTACGGAAGCAACTTCACCATTGGCAAAGCTATAATATACATCGTTGGTATAACTAGGTTCGTAGCTAACTGAGTCAGCAACAACTTGAGCATTAACGGCAATGCCAACAAATGCCAATAAAATCAAAAAGGATAGTTTTTTCATATTTCAAATTTTTATCTGATTATACATATTTAAAGAGGCAAGATTAGCAGAAAAGTCTGTATCAAATTTGAAGATGCGGGCTCGCTGAATATGTTGCACGGCAGGTTATACATCAATTGTAGCGATTCTTCCGACACTTTCGTGCAGTATAGGAAACTCCTTCTGAGCCATCGATCGTTAAGTTGATTTTAATGAACAGGTAGTTCTGATTGATTGATATCGGAAAGTTGAAAATCAGAGATCAATAGACTTAGTTTTCGTACATTTGGGTGCTTAAACCATGGAGCGATGCTTGGAATTATTAGTCCTTCAAATAGCCCTTATCACAATCTTGCGGCAGAAGAGTACCTCATGCGAAAATTCAGGGAGGATATTTTCATGCTTTACAGGAATACCGATTCGATCGTTGTTGGGAAGCATCAAAACACTATGGGAGAGATCAATCTCCACTATCTAAAAGAGAAGAACATACCTGTTGTACGCAGACTCTCAGGTGGTGGAACGGTTTATCATGATTTAAAAAATCTGAATTTCTCATTTATCAAAACAGGAGAGCTAGGTAAGCTGGTGGATTTCAAGAAATTTGTTGCTCCGATTATTGAGTTTCTGCTTACCAAGGGAATTGAAGCAGAAGCAGGAAGCCGTCATGATATTTTAGTTAATGGGAAGAAGTTTTCCGGAAATGCCGAGCATGTATTTAAGGATCGGATTTTACATCATGGTACACTTCTTTTTGAATCGAACCTTCATGCCTTGTCCCGATCAATTCAAGTGGAGCTGGATCATTTTACAGACAAGTCTGTTAAATCGAATCGTAGTACGGTGATGAATCTAAAACAACTGTTACCGGATTCGCTTAGTGTTGAGCAGTTTACTTCCGATTTATTTGAGTTTCTTTCTCAGAAGTATTCCAATGTGATAAAATATAGCTTCAACGAGGCAGATCTTTCTGCCATTGATCGGCTGGTTGAGGAAAAATATAAAACATGGGAGTGGAATTTTGCCTATTCTCCGAAATATTTGTTTCAGAAGAAAAGTACAATTGACGGTTATTCTTTGTTCCTGAAGGCAACTTTTGAGAAAGCCAGGCTGAGGGATCTGCAGATAGAAACGGAGCATCCACTCTTTGAAGAATTCAATACATATTTGCACCTTTTTAAGGGAATTCGACACGATCCGTCAGATTTTGAGGAGATATTAATAAGTCACGACCTGGAAATGATTAGTGCAAAGATTGATGTAAAGGCACTTGTAAACTGTTACTATTAAATGGCTGAATGCAGATCTACATATTTTGTTAAGAATGGAATTCTAATTCCTGCTGCTAAGTTTAATGATCAGTGGATTTATAAAGCGAAATGCATCTATGAAGTATTCCGGATTATTGATGGTGTCCCTCTGTTCTGGGACAATCATTACGATCGCCTGATCCGGTCTGCTGTTTTGGCAAATATGAAGGTTCACTTCCAAAAAGATGCGATAGATAGTATGATTAAAATACTACTACAGGAAGTACATCTGAAAGATGGTAATATTAAGCTGGTATACTCTGAACATGATCAGCAAGCGAATCTCCTGCTCTATTTTGTCGCACATAAATATCCGGACGTAAAGGACTATAACAACGGAGTAAAGACATCTACCCTACAGGCCACCCGACATAACCCAAACGCAAAGATACTGAATCAGCAATTGCGGGATAAAACCAATAAGATTATTGCCGATAGTGATGTTTATGAGGTCTTATTGGTGGATGAGAACGAGGAAATTACGGAAGGAAGCCGTTCCAATATATTTATGATCGATGGTGATAATATATACACACCACCGGTGAAAGATGTACTTCCGGGAATAACCAGACAGTATGTGATAAACCTTTGTGATGAAAGAGGCTTGAAGGTGAGCGAAATGAAGCTTCCCCTTGATAAGATATCCCGGATTGATGGTATATTTATCACAGGAACTTCTCCGGGCATATTGCCCCTTGTGCAGGTTGACAATTTTATCTTTAACTATGAAAGCATATTGTTAAGAAGGTTGATGGAAGACTACGAAAAGCTCATTAATAATTTTATGAAGGAGAATAAAAGTTGGTGGACATAGATTAAGCTTCAAAGACGAGCATCGAAATATAATTTACAACTTCATCATCGAGTGTTACCTCTCCGGAATGGCCTCTTCTGAGCACTTCGCACTTTACGGATTCTGAAACCCGCTGTGCATATTCAATTAAAGTCATAACCGGCCCGTATCCACACATAGACACTCCATGCCATTTAACCTGATTATACACTCCTTTGCTATTGAGCTTAAGTATTTCTTTGAGCACATAATCATCTTGTTGCCTGCCATATTCAATCTTTGTATGATGCGAAAAATCAGTGGAAGCTACTATCAGAATTCTACGTTTTGTTTTTTGAGCCGCCAGATAAATTTTGTCAGCCAATGATACTGAAGCGGTATAGTTTTGTTCCAGCATAGAGATGGGTACAATTCTGAACGGTTTGTAGACATATTTCTGTAGGAAGGGAAGTATCACTTCTCCTGAATGTTCAAATTTGTGAGCAAGGGAAGAGTAGGGCAGGTCTAATTCATTTTGAAAATCGCCATCCAGCTCAACTTTGCCGTATGGAGATTCCCAATAATCGTTTTGGTCAAGTGCTATATTTTCACCGTAACCTGTATGATTTGGATGAATGATAATGACGGTGTCGAATTTCAGATCGGAGATTTGAAGAATTTTAAAGAAGTGGGAGGCATGAGCACCAGAGTACATATAACCTGCGTGTGGCACGATTCCGCCTATTATTTCCCTACTTGCAAGCCCGAGCTTAATCTTATCGGTTTCCTTAAGCAGCAGTTCGTCCAGTTGTCTGTCGATGAGCTGTTGCGATGCAGGATAAAATCTGCCCGCTACGTATGCTTCTCTGACTTTCATTGGCAAATCCTTAATGGTTGGTGGAATATAAAATCATCAATGGTGCTTAGTTTAGCATTTTAGGATCAATTATTCTTAAGGAGCATCTACTGCATGTTCCATTTTTTAAGCCAATAAAACTTGTCTTATAACCTTTACGGCTAATGACCGGATTGTCGCACAACGGGCAGAAGGTATTCTGTCCGATTTCTGAGCGAATATTTCCAATGTATACATATTTAAGATGTTGCTGCGCAATATCATAAAGACGATAGAGTACAGTTTCCGAGGTTTGATCTAACTGAAGTTTATGTCGTGGATAAAATTTTGATATGTGCAAAGGACAATCTGCACCCAATTCATCCCGAATCCATTTAACCATCAAGGTAAACCTTACCGGATCATCATTCAATTTAGGGATAACCAGATTGGTAATCTCCAGATGACGATTTGACTTAGCAAGGAAGCGAAGCGTATCCAACACGGGTCTTCTTAAAGAACCGGTGTATTTACGATAGAAATTATTATCGAATGCTTTTAAATCAATATTAAAGGCATCGATCACATTAATCAGCTCCTTCAACGGTTCGGGGTTAACATAACCGTTGCTGATGACTGCTGTGGAAAGTCTGTTTGATTTAGCCAGTGAAGCTACTTCGAGAACAAACTCAATGTTGATTACCGGTTCGTTGTAGGTAAATGCAATACCGATATTGTTGGAAACACCAGACGCTTGCTGAACAATTTGTTCAGCCGATCTTTTTTGGATGAAGGAGAACTCCTTTGGTTCACACTGCGAGATATTTGCATTCTGGCAGAAACTACAGCTCATATTACACCCAATACTGCCAATTGATAATATTTGACTTCCCGGATAAAAATGATAGAGTGGCTTCTTTTCTATCGGGTCTATTCCCATAGAACTAATGCTTTGATAAGTTAAAGAAATAAGCTTCCCACGAATGTTTCTTCTTGCTGAACAGATTCCACTATGCCCGTGCTCAAGTTTGCAGTTATGAGGGCACAAAAGACATTGTACTGTATGATTTGTAACTTTCTTATAGAACCGCGCCTCCATACTCATTGTTTTAATGATATCTGGTTGAGGTAAATCTGAACAATTCAAGCTCATCAACCCTGTAATTTCCAAGTCCTGCTTTTCGTCTGACAATGTTGAATTGTTTTTCAACCGTTTCTACACCATCAAGTGCCGGAAGTAAGACACCTTTTCTTCTGTTTCTATCCGAAACTATAACTCCGTATTTCAAAGGATCGAGCTCCTTAATTGAATGAATTTTTTCAGGTACAGACAGCACATCAACGGAAATAAGCAACGAATCAATCTCTGATTCATCCACGGGATTGAACCGGGAATCCTGAGTACAGGCAGCTTCTGCATTTCTGATTATTTCCTGATATAGTGAATCTTTCACAGGCTCAATGGTCCCAATACAACCTCTAAGAGAATGATCGCTCAGATGCAGAGAAACGAAGCAGGCTTGCTTCTCCATTAATTCCGGAAGAAGAGCTCTGTTACCCGTAATAACATTGTTTGAAGTTAGTTTGGCAATAACTGCATCCAATGCTAGTTTTGTATAAACAGTTTGGGGTCGGTACATGTGCCTGCTTTTCAGCAAATAAGTTACAACAATTTGATAACTTTATAAAATGATCAAACTAAATATGTTTCCATGAGATTATTCATCATAAGCTTTATTTCAGTAATAGTTTTCTCGCTGGCTGCCTACTGGATTTCAAATTATTCTTCGGCTTCCTCCTTTATTGATATAAGTGAATTCCCAGCCTATGGACATGAGTTTCGTTCCGAAGATTCGGAGCATCTCTCCTTTCTTCGATACTGGGTTGAAGAAGATAAAATTAAGGGTTATTTTTTCAGGGATGAAGGAAGAACTTTGGTTGAAAAAGTTGATTTTGTACTCAGGAAGCAAAGCGATTTTTCCTACAAGGGTACAATTGGAAATGTGGAGGTAGACCTTGGGTTTACCGGAATTATAAATGAACAGGAAATAAAAGGTAAGCTGGCTGTTAAAAGAATGCTGTTTGATTTTATTCCTCTCGGATATCGCAGGTATAAAGTCCATTATATTGGTGATAAAAGAGTGGAGTTCCCTGAAAGCAAGCGATATCATTACATTGATTCTAAAGTGAATATTCAAAAGGATATTCAATATGGATCGGCCAGAGGTTATTACACAAGCAAATCCTTTTCAAAGCTGGATTATACAGATGTTGCCAGGGAGGTCTTAAAGAGTACCATCTTCAAGGAAGAACTTGATTTAAAGATTGATGTTTATCAGCCGGAAAAAGATTCGGCAAGCAAGCATCCACTATTGGTGCTTGTTCATGGTGGCGCCTTTATCCTGGGAGATAAGGAAGAGGAAACCATTGTTGCGCTTGCCAATATGATGGCACAGCGTGGGTTTGTAGTAGCTTCTGTTAATTACCGTCTTGGATTTAAAGCAATGCCAAATCTTGAAGCTCTGATTAACCAGATTGATATATTAGATCATCTCGATTTGAAACTGGGAACTCCTTCTTCGCTGGAACGATCGATTTACAGATCAACTCAGGATGTAAGAGCTGCTCTTCGTTTTATGGTTCATCATCAGGAAGAATACAATATTGATCCCAATTTTATTTTTCTGGCAGGATCAAGTGCCGGTGGATTTATTACCCTCAATGTAGCATTCATGAAGGAGGAAGAACGATATAAAAGCACGCATTCCCTTCTTGCAGGTTTGATTGATGACTTAGGTTGTCTGGATTGTAGTTCCAATGATTATAAGGATGCGTTTAAGTTAAGAGGGATAATTAATATGTGGGGAGCATTAACAGATATCTCCATTATGGATCAGGATGAAAAAATCCCAATGCTGAGCATTCATGGAACCGCAGATGAAATTGTACCAATTGGACATGATTACTGTTTTAATGATTTAAACGAGTATAACAGATATTTTTACCATAAGGTTTATGGATCGCAGGCCATTCATGGCAAGGCGGCTGAGTATGGATTTTCGGAAGAATTGGTGCTTATTCAGGAAGGGAAGCACGTACCTCATATCAATAAACTAGGGGATTTCAATAAGCACATTGAAGTGATTAGAAATTCGGTAAGAAACTTTCTGATTGTTAATATTCAGCCTGCAAAAATAAAAATTGATGGAGCCCGGCTGATAGAAGATTTACCAGGTAAGACGGCTTATCGGATTGAAGCTGAAGAAGGTGCTACCTACAATTGGTTGGTTGCCGGCGGTAAGGTAATCACGAAAAGGCCATTCACCAATCAAGTGGAGGTGATATGGTTCAAAAATGCTGACAGAAGGTTTATCATTGCGAAAAAAATGAATGCAGTTGGTATCATTGAACGGGATCATGTGGAAGTTGCCATCAACAAATAAGGAAATGTATGAACAAATTTGAGTCTGACTAGTTTGTAGAGGCAAACGATTCAGGAGGCGGAGAGAATTGAACGGGAGTGATACAGCATAGCTGGTTCCTGGCCTTGCCTTTCTGCTGAGACAACAATATAACCAGAATGAACAATTTAATCATATATACACATCCCAATAACAGAAGTTTCAACAACAGTATTTTGGAAACCATTCTTGAAACAGATAAGGTGCAGGGAAATCAATCGGAGCTTCGAAATTTATACCATCTTGACTTTAATCCGGTACTGTCTGCCAATGATTTTGAGAGTATTCAAAGAGGAGAGGTGCCTGTGGATATCCGCATTGAGCAGGATTGGATTCGCTGGGCAGATGTAATTACTTTCATCTATCCAATCTGGTGGACCGGAATGCCTGCCATCCTGAAAGGGTATATTGATCGTGTTCTGTTGCATGGTTTTGCGTATGCGGTAAGCGGCGATAAGATCATCCCACTCCTAAAAGGGAAGAAGGTAATTATTTACAACACGCTTGGGCAAACACTGGAAGAGTATGAAAGCAGTGGTATGATTAAATCACTCAATATGACATCTGATACAGGGATTTTCGATTTCTGTGGAATGGATGTGCTGAACCACAAATATTTTGGAGCAGTGAATACAAGCGATGACAGTACACTGGACCGCTATCTACAGGAAGTACGGGAAATCAGCTCCTTATTTGTGCTTCAATAACAGATATTAACGAACAACAGTAATTTTTTCGTTCACATACCTATTACCGCTTCTCATTTCAATTAGATAAATACCCGGATTCCATTGGCTGCAATTGAGTTCAATTGATCCATCATTTCTATTAAGCTGTTCAGTGTTTATTAGCTGGCCATTAAGCGAATAAATCCGGATATAATCTACACGTGACTGATGTTCATCCCATGCTATCATGATAAAATCGGACGCAGGATTTGGAAATATGCTCACAACAAAGTTTGATTCAATTGGCTCATTATCCAGAATAACCGGGAAGTCTATCGGGTTAATGTAAATGCGGCCGGTGTCTGTTGCAATTCCATCATCTACCAGATAAATCAATGAATCATAAGCTAACCAATTCTGCCCCGGAATGCTAACCGGGGTATATGATAATTCCAGATTTACAGGATCGAACACGACATCACCACACAATGCAGGGTAGATCATTGAGAAAGTCAGATTTGCACCGCCTGGGCTGTAACCCGCGTGAATCATTAAAACAGTATCTTCTTCAATCATGTGATTTTGCCATAACGTTGATTGTGGATGTTCGAAGTCGAAATCGAACATCTCCCCGTTAATTTCATTTGAACTCGCATCCATAGTTATAAAACCGTTTGGTTCATCCAAACGATAATGAGCCAGTAAACCTGATTCTCCGGGTTGAGGAGGAAAATACATATACTCCCTGATCTCAGCCTGAGTAAGGGTAACATTCCAGAATCGAATCTCATCCAGGTAACCCCTGAAAAAACTTCTTTCACCCATGGTGCTGGCAATATATACAGGTCCTTCACCCAGATACAATGTGTCTGAATTTCTTGTAGCCACTATTTCTGCATCCCTGTAAAGTGTTTGCAAAAAGTTGCTTGAGTCGAAAGTCATACAGTAGTGATGCCAGGCTTCGTCCGTATAGATTGTATCTGTGCTGATGTCGTCACCATAAAAACCGCAATAGAGTTTATCATCTCTGAAACCAAAATGAAGTGCTTTACTTTTTTTACCCCAGTTGCCCTGAGTCATGATCATATCATCATGGTAGGAGACACCTTTCTTTGCCCAGAATTCAAGGGTAAACGACGATCCTTTAAAATTGATACTATCGGTTAGAATATAATCATCCACACCATCGAAATAGAGATAATTGCCCGATGCCGCAACCGGATCGTACAGGAATGATTCTGTTGAAGGATCGCAAGGCATGGATAGAAATGTATCGCTTCCATTCAGATAGATACAGTCAACTTTGTAACGATAACTTCCATCTTCCAGCCCGATGTCAATATAGGCCATGATTGTGGAATCATTGATGGTCTGAATTAACTCTTCGTTCCGATAAATATTATACCCCGCAATATGCCATGCTGCAGGATGTTCCTCGGGGTAGTTCCAGCTGAGATTAATATCACGATAGTTTACCGATGTGGTAAAATTGGAAGGAGGATAAAAACCATTCCCCGGAATCACAACACTTAAATAGGTAGTTGCATCGTCGAGCAGCACAACATTTGAATCCGGGCAGGCGTACTCAACTATTCCGTCTGTGTACGAAATTACAGAGAGATATAGCACTACTCCATCATTCATATCGGCGGTATCTTCCTCAAGGATATCAACGAAGATTCGAATATCCTCGTAATTGTGAAGTTGATTGTAGAATTTGCTTATATCCAGGCCAAATTCAATGGACTCGGATATTCCATTCAATGGATAATCTCCACCTTTTTTATTGAGTGCAGTAAATTTGTAATGTATCTCAGGGCCAGCAGCACTTGTATCGTATGCTGCTCCTCCTCTTATGCGAAGGTTCTCCCGGGATGGATGACTTAAAGCAAGCTTCATTGCAATTTGAGGTTCATAGTAATCTATTGCCTCCAGTACATAAACCTTACTGCTTCTGATATGGTTTTTTCCGGTAAGATGTCGGTAAGGAACAAATGCTTTTCCTCCGTCGCACCATCCTGAACCCCATGAATTAACCATAATCAATGCACCAATCTCCCAGTCGCTAAGAGTAATAAGTCCATCACCATCCTGATCGATATCGTTAGTAAACAAACCATCGCCATTGAAATCGTGACGTATGCTATCGTCGTAACCAACAAAGGTCATCGCATGATCAATAGTTGAGTCAAATTCGAAAATAAAGAAATCACCCCAGTTGGGTGTTCCCAATGCAAGATGCTTCACAAGCCAGTCGCTTGCTCCGGCACTAAAATTGGCAATTCCACCAACTGATTGGCTATTGTCACCATGATTGTAAAACCATGCCTTGAGATTATTCAGGCCCTGAGGAGTGCTGACATCAATGCTATAGTACTTTAGAATGGAATTGTGCATGCCTGCATAGTACTTTTCATATCCGGTCATCCATCCATTGTTGTTCAAATTGTACAAACCTCCATAGGTTGCCATATTAGGACAACCAATTTCGCTGATTATTTTCCATCCATCCCAATAGTTGGAACCATTGTCCCCACTTCCCTTATTCAGGAAGTTATACGTGAAATGGCTCGGATACCTGTTGACAGAATCCATAGCGGTAACACCACGTTCGTAAGCAATTTCATAGGTAAAATGATAAGCGGTCCCACTTGCCTGACTACAACTACCACCCAACTGGTTGAAAATAGGTGGAAAATAAGGAAGATTTGAATTGTCCATTTGATCCGGGAAATTCTTTACTCCTTTATATTCTTTTGAAAGAACAAATTTTTTGATCTCCTCTTCAACTTTTGCATATTCTTCAGGTGTCAGTTCGCGATCGCCACCAACGAACCAGGGTTCTCCTGTTGGATCAGGATTAACATTCCTAACTTGTGCTTCTGCCGGCATGCCGGCAGAAATAACAAAAAGCATTAAAAGGAAGAATCCGGTTTTATTAAATAGTCTCATACCCTGTTCATTAAATTGAAATGTAAAAATGAGGAATAATTACTTGAAAAACAATGACAACATAAAAAAATGGACTGATCGGTCGTGTGGATTTTAGCAGCTGGAAAAAGAAAGCTCCGAAACAGCACAAGGCGAATTTCGGAGCAATTGAAATGCTAGCTTAGATGCAATAGTACAAAAAAAACCAACATCTCTCAAATAAAGTCGATTATTCTGTGAGCTTTCAGTATAGATTTTACTCGAAGGAAAGATTTATTTTATATCCTCCATGTTTCCGTATATTGATTACCGTATCGTCCGCAAATAGCAGATACTGACCTTTGATTCCAATAAGCTGACCTTTGTATTCCGGGACTTTGTCAAAACCAATACTTTTCACCTTCTCCGGGTATTGATTTACCGGAAACGCAAGTTCTGTAATCTCATTTTCCGGAGAAATGAAATCCTTAAAGGCTGACGGGATCAATTGGATAATTCTCTCCTTCTCCTTCAAAAGGTCAATCTCCCTTGCTATGTTGTTTGCCAGCATATGACGCCAATTGGTTTTGTCGCTGAGGTGCTTTTTTAAAGCCACTTCCAGTCTGCCGGCAGTATTTCGATTTGGAACTTTTGCCAATCTGATAGCCTTCCATGCTCCCTGATCGATCCAACGGGTTGGAATTTGTGTGTCTCTGGTAATTCCGACTTTTACTGCACTACTCAATGCCAGATAAACATAGTGATCTTGCAGACAGTGTTGTTCAGACCATTCCATATCGCGCGAAATACCTTCATGTGCCCGGCACATTTCTGGTCTTAAAATACAATCATCGGTTTCAGGTAAAGTTTGAAAACAGGGAAAACAATAACCCTGAGCAAATGAGCTGCGGGTTTTCCGTCCACAGGAGACACAATTAATGGTTCCATCAAAAGAAAGAGTCAGCTCTTTTCCTATGAGATCGTTCATGAAGATCTCCTCTTTTCCAATTGGAAGATAATAGCGGATTACTGAATCGAACTCAGTTCTCATTTTTCGTATATTTCCCGTCATCTTATGATTTGTTTTACCAGACCAATGGCTTTTTCTGACTGAGCAACATGAAGTCTGCCAGCACAATCGCCGTGATTGCTTCAATAATTACAGGAACTCTTAATGCAATGCAGACATCGTGTCTTCCTTCAACTTTCAGGTCTTCAATAGTGTTGGTCTCAAAATTTAATGTTTCCTGAACAACACCAATACTTGAGGTTGGTTTAACAGCTACTCTGAAAACCAGATCATTTCCATTGCTGATTCCACCATTTATCCCACCTGCATTATTGGTTCCGGTGGTTCCCGAATTATCAATAATTACATCGTTGTGTTGAGATCCTTTCATGGAGGCAGCGCCAAATCCGGAGCCAAACTCTATACCTTTGACAGCCGGAACAGAAAAAGCCAGATGACTTATACAGGATTCTACTGAATCGAAAAAAGGTTCACCAAGGCCGGCAGGTATACCTCTGCTTGTACACTGAATAATTCCACCAATGGAATCCTTGTTTTCAATGGCGTCGGCAATTGCCCGATCTATATTCATTGTTCCGCCTGCTTCGATGAGAGAAGCATTCGTGCTAAGCGGAGAAATAATCTTTTTAGCGATAACGCCGGCACTAACCAAAGCCAGTGTAAGTCGTCCTGAAAAATGGCCACCTCCTGTTGGATCTGAGAATCCACCATATTTTACACCGGCTGTGAAATCTGCATGGCCTGGCCGGGGTTGATTTTTAAATTGCTTATAGTCTTTGCTTTTGATGTTGGAATTTTCAAACTTGATAAGCATGGGTGCACCACTTGTAAAACCATTATAGACACCGGACTCAATAACTGGCAGGTCGCTTTCAACTCTTGGCGTAGTACCTTTGGCTCCCGGTTTTCTACGCATCAGATCATCTTTGAAATCATCCGGGCTAAGAGGAATTCCTGCAGGACAACCATCAATAAGAATCCCTACGACGGAACCATGTGATTCACCAAAAATCTGGATGCTGAAAATTCTGCCAAATCTGTTCATAACAAAAGCTGTGGTTACTGTTCAAAGATAGTGAATTAAGAATTGTATGGAATTGTAGTTAATCTTCCGGATGGTAAAATTCAATGTTTGCTCCAAGCTTTTGAAGATCGTTCCAAAAACCCGGGTATGACTTTTTAACGCATTCTGCACCTTCGATAACAACAGCCTCAGTGGCCGAAAGTGCAGTAATTGCCAGGGCCATGGCTATCCGGTGATCGTTATGAGAATGCACAGTACCACCATTCGCCCGGGTTCCTTCAATGGTCAATAAATCATCATTAACTGAAATCGCTATGCCCAACTTAGCAAATTCTCTGATTAATGATTGTGCACGATCGCTTTCCTTGTGTTTTAATCTTTTAACACCATTAATTTCACATTTCTTCCTTGATAAAACTGCGAATGATACCAATGGAGGGAAAAGGTCAGGGCATTCGCTGGCATTAAAGGTAAAAGCTGAGACTTCAGACTTAAAAATCATTACTTCCTGCGAAGATGCTTTAAGCCGAACTTCCATTGAATTTAACAAGTTCATCAAACGTCTGTCAGCCTGGGTTGATTCCTGATCAAGGTTTTGCAAGGTGACTTCTCCTGAAGACAGTGCTCCAATAATTAGATTTGAAGCAGAGCTCCAATCTCCTTCAACGGTAAATTCTCCTCCTGAATATCTTTGCTTACCCGGAATCATGAATTGCTGATATTCTTTATTTACGATTCTGATTCCGAACGAATCCAGAGTTTTAAGGGTTAGATCGATGTATGGACGACTTACCAAATTTTCTACGTGGATGCTTGAATCCGAATCGCAAAGAGGTAGCGCCATTAAAAGACCGGTCAGGAACTGAGAACTGAAGGAACCATCGATGCGAATATTACCAGCCTGCAATGGCCCCTTTACGCTTAGAGGCAATAGACCCATACTGCTTTTAAGCTCGACTCCCAGTTCAGACAAGGCTTGCTGCATAAATTGCTGAGGCCTGTTTAAAAGTGAACCTTCACCATTGATAATCACCTTATGATTCAGAAGTGCAAGAATTGGCGTAAACATGCGCAGGCAGAGACCTGACTCTCCGCAGTTCACCACACCTGGGTGTTCGCTCAAGCCCCCGTTTATAATAATTTGTTTCTCCCCAATTTCAACTCTGGCGCCAAGATCTTGTATTACATTCAGTACTGCCTTGTCATCATTAGATATTGTATGATAATTAATTATGCTCTTATCATTTGACAGTAGTGAAGCGGCCAATATGCGCTGAAAATGGCTTTTGGACGATGGCACCTCAAGGATGCCGGACAAGGACGATGGATAGACTTTGATTCTCATGGCGTTTCCTTATAAAGTCCTAGATATTTGTAGAATTGAATCATCTCAGAGTAAGTATACTGTCCGGGTGCGGTTGCTTTCTCAGAAGTCGGAATAGCATAGGTAAATGGAGCTCCCAAAAGTGGTGCAATCAATCTGCTGTATCTTCCATTTGATCCCATTGAAAATGAGATTACATCTTCATACTTTCGGTAGAGTTCTGTTAAGCGGAGTACATCCTGGTCAGCATCAATTAGGCCAACTACTTTTATCAGGTCTGACTTCACTTCCCTGCAATCAGAAATGATCTTTTCCAATCGTTCGGAACTTATCACCTGACTATGATCATGATAGGATGTGATAAAGCTCACTTTCCTGTTTTGGATAGATTCCCGGATTTCATTTATTATATCATTGTCTTCCACTATGTCGAGATCTATATAGTCAGCACCACTTTCTATTGCTATCTGATAATTATCAATTCGTTGTTGCCTGCTTAAATATGATGTTCGACAGCTTGCAATCGACTTTGTTGCTTTTGAGAAAAGTGCAAAGAATTCGTCTTCTGAAAGCTCCAGTAAATCCATTCTTATTTCAAGGAATGGATACTGCCCGGAAAAAATGAGGCATTCTTCAAATGTACTTCTTCCAAGACTAACACATATTTGTCCGGAACCTACCATTAGTTTGTCAGATCAGTTATTATTTGGAGTTCAGAAAGATTGATTTTCTCACTTACAGCATTCCCAATTGCTTTTAAGAATACGAAGTGGATATCAAAGGACTCTTTCTTCTTATCAAGTTTCATGGATTTAAATATCCGATTCCAGTCAAAATCAACTTCTACCGGAAGCTTCAGTTTTTTCAGTAATGCAACAATTCTATGATGATCTTCAGCACTGATATATCCGCGATGTTGTGACAGGATTGAGCAGATATTGAGGCCGACACTAACAGCATGTCCATGGTTTAACTTATATTCACGCTCAATGGCATGGCCAAATGTATGTCCGAGATTCAGAATTCGGCGAACTCCCGATTCTCGTTCATCCTTACTCACAATTTCAGCTTTGATCTGAACCGAATTCTGAACAGTCTTCATGATGCTTGCTGAATCAAGATCCAGAATCATCTGATAGTTTTGCTCAATAAATTCGAACATTGCACGGTCAGCAATCAAGGTATGTTTCACAATTTCAGCAAGAGCGTTACTAATTTCTTCCTTAGGAAGTGTTTTCAACATATTTGTGTCACAGATAACAAAATTGGGTTGGTTAAAGCAACCAAGCATGTTTTTATAGCCCTGAAAGTTGACTCCGTTTTTACCACCAACACTTGCATCCACTTGTGCCAGTAGAGAAGATGCCACGAAGCCAAATTCCATTCCTCTCATAAAAATGGAAGCCACAAAACCAGTAATGTCGCAGATGATTCCACCTCCGACACCCACCAGAAAGGTAGAGCGGTCTGCATTCACTTTGATGAGAGCAAGGATTATTTTTTTTACGGTTGCATAGTTCTTAATAGATTCTCCATTGCCGATAACGATGGTTTCGTAGTTTGAGAGTTGCTCCTTATAGCATCCGAAAACATTAGTATCAGTAATTACAATTGCCTTTTTCCCACCTATATATTTGTCCAGATGTTCAATGCTTTCTCCAATGAGTATTCTTGAAGTTTTGTTTTCTGTAATAATCAGTTGCTCAAACATATCAGTAATGGTTCAGGTAATTCTCAACGATCGTTTTACCAAGTGGAGTAAGAATGGATTCAGGATGAAACTGAACTCCCCGTACATTGTGAGTTTTATGACGGATCGACATAATTCTGTTATTTTCTCCAATCGATGTTGTTTCCAACTCATCTGGTAATGAATCTGTTTGAATGATCCAGGAATGATATCGTCCAACATCAAATTCACTGGGCATGCCATCGAACAACATTTCCTCCCTGGTTCTCTTTATTGTTGTTGCTACACCATGATACACTTCTTCAAGATTCTCGAGCCGGGCACCATAATGCTCTGCAATAGCCTGCATTCCCAAACATACACCAAATATGCTTTTGCTTGTTGCATAGCGCTTGATCAAGGCATTCATCTGTCCTGTATCGGCGGGCAGGCCAGGCCCCGGAGACAGGATTATATGTGAATATTCATCGATTTCCTCAAGCTCAAACTCATCATTTCTTAAAACAGTTACCTTCTTGTTAATGATTCCTTCAACGTAGTGAACAAGGTTAAAGGTAAAGGAGTCGTAATTATCTATGATTAAAACCTTAGCCATTTGTAATACCCCGGGAATTTTTTGGGATTATCTGTTTTATTAAATTGATATAATTAACTCTAATACTGTCCTAACTTTTTGATGCAAAAATAATTGCACCCGAATGATATTGTTTCTTCAAAGAAGAATAACTGGTTCGACAATATAGTTCATTTGATATTATTGTCAGGTATAAATATACATCACAATACCTGAACATTGGATCAGATTTTTGTAAAACTGAAATTGACATTGATTAGGTTTTATTGTAGAGAGTCAATAAAATCACCGGCAATTTATGGAATCTCCAGAGTTCATGTATCTTTCTGATACCTGTTTTTATTTACCACCAGACAATATGCATGTTGTTTAATGGTTAAATAAATTTTGTCAGAACTGGTAGATTTATATACATTTATGCACTTAAAAATAAATAGGTATGGAACCGAAAAAGACGAATAAAGCAAATCTGGAATCGAAAAGGAATATCTTCCTTCAAGTTGGTTTCGTCGTTACTTTAAGCTTAGTCCTTTTAGGCTTTGAATGGACTACTTCCACTGCTGTTGTTAACAGCCTTGGTAATCTTGCGGCCCACGATATTGAAGATGAAATGATTCCTATTACCCGTCAGGAAGAGATCAAGCCACCACCACCGCCACCAAAACCTCAGGTTACCGAAATATTGAATATAGTTGAGGATGATGTTGAGATTGAGGATGAGCTGGAGTTGGAAGATACGGAAGCTGATGAGGATATGGAGATTGAAATCATGGATGTGGAAGAGGAAGAAGAGGATGCTCCGGTCTTTTTTATCGTTGAAGATATGCCGATTTTTATGCCTCATAAGTGCAAGACAAAAGAAGAGGGTGATGTCGAATTGCAGCGATACATTGGTAAAAACATCAAGTTTCCTGATGTCGCACGAGAAAATGGTATCTCAGGTAGAGTTTATGTTTCTTTTGTTGTTGACAAAAAGGGTAAAGTTAAAGATGTTAAAGTATTAAGAGGAGTTGATCCTTCGCTCGATCAGGAAGCAGTGAGAGTAATTCAAAGCCTGCCACCATTCTCCCCTGGAAAACAGCGTGGAAAACCGGTTAAGGTTGCTTACAATGTTCCAATAAATTTCAAATTGAATTAGAAAATGTTTGATAATAGTAAGGATCCCGGTATAGAATAGACCGGGATTTTTTTTGCCTTCGCCGACAACTTTTCGAGGGCTTAGAATCACCTGACAAACTTTGAATTGAAGCCTTCATTCCTTTCGGAGCAGAGCGCTGATCAGGAATCTCAATGCTATCTGTTTCAATATATTGAGATTCCTGTCATCTCAGCATGAGTGGATGTAGGACTTTTGGAATGTCTACAATGGATTTCTTTAGCACCATCAGAAATCTTTGATTTTACACATGCAGCGCAAGTGAGTTTATCTACTCACAGCAAAAATTTAAACCAGTAACACCGCATTTAATACAATTGGTATAACTTTGCCGATCAGAAAATTGAAAGATACATGTCAGGTTACTATACAAATGATGAGCAGGAGAGAGTAGTGTTGGTTGGGATTATCAATCAGCATCAGGGTGAGAATCAGGTGGAGGAGTTTCTGGATGAGTTGGCCTTTTTGGCCGAAACAGCAGGCGGACTTCCGCTTAAGCGATTCGTTCAGAAAATGGATCAACCCAATCCAAGAAGCTTTGTTGGTGCCGGTAAACTGGAGGAGATACTCTCTTTTGTGAAGGAGAATGAGATTGACACCATTATCTTTGATGATGAGTTATCAGCCACCCAATTAAGAAATATAGAGAAAGAGGCCAAGATTAAAATTCTCGACAGAACCAATCTAATTCTTGACATCTTTGCTCAAAGGGCAAGAACTGCACACGCAAAAGTTCAGGTTGAACTGGCTCAATATCAGTACTTATTACCTAGATTAACCAGAATGTGGACCCACCTGGAACGTCAGCGTGGAGGTATTGGATTAAGAGGGCCAGGTGAGACAGAAATTGAAACGGACAGAAGAATCATCCGGGATAAGATTGCCCGCTTAAAAGAACAGCTTACCAAGATAGATAAGCAAATGGCTACCCAGCGTAAAAACAGGGGACAGCTGGTTCGGGTTTCATTGGTTGGCTATACAAATGTTGGTAAATCTACCATCATGAATATGCTTAGCAAATCGGATGTGTTTGCGGAGAATAAACTTTTTGCCACACTTGATACTACAGTTCGAAAGGTAGTAATTGGAAATCTTCCTTTCCTTCTCTCAGATACTGTAGGTTTTATAAGAAAACTCCCGCATAATCTTGTTGAATCCTTTAAATCAACCCTGGATGAAGTTCGGGAAGCGGATATTCTTTTGCATGTGGTTGACATTGCGCATGCAGGATTTGAGGATCAGATTAATATTGTGAATGAAACACTTCAGGAGATTGGAGCAGTGGATAAACCAACTTACGTGGTTTTCAATAAAATCGATGCCTATACCTATGAACCTAAGGAAGAGGACGATCTAACTCCTAAAACAAGAGAGAACTATAGTCTCGACGACTTGAGAAATAGTTGGATGGCCAAGGAAAATATTTCCTGTATTTTCATTTCGGCTAAACATAAAAGTAATATTGAAGAGTTTAAAGAGACCATCTATAAGCATGTCAAGGAAATACATGCAAAGCGATATCCTTACGATCACTTTCTGTATTAGAAATTACTGACTTACTCCTTATGGTATAAATACCAGGCTTTTGAATTAAGCTTGTCCACTACAACTTTCAATTCGGTAAGTGCACGTTTTTTACTTGAGTAAGAATTATAGCAAACCCGATAATATCCATTGTGATAATTGACAATCCGGGCATTGACGAATCCCTTACTTCGTAATTTGAGAACAAATTCATGTGCCTCAGCCTGCTTGTTAAAGCTGGCGGCAATCACGTGAAAATACTTATTATTTTCGCTTGTTTCAGCTGTTACGGGTTGACTTACTTCTTCATTCATGACTGTTTGCGGTTCCGTGCTATTGTCATCTTCCACCGGAATAGTAGCAAACTCTTCGTCGCTTATGGATTCATCAGTGTTTAAAACTGAATCATTTTGCATGTTCTCAGTTTCATCCGATTGTAAGGTGTTTTCATCAGAAGCAGACTGAGTTTCTTCTTCCAATCCAAGAGGTTCCTGGCTTTCCCTGCCTTTATTCGTCGGATCATTTGTCTGATAATTCTCGAGGCTAATGTCTTTCGGAAGATCTGAATTCGCAGGTTTATCGAGGTAACCCATAAAATAAAGAACCACTAAAGTCAGCACAAATACAAGTACAACAATGATCACATATCTCCAGATTGGCAACAATTGTTTTTTCGGTTTTTTCGGAGCCAATTTAATTGAAGGTACAACCGGATCATGCTTTTGAGAAGTGGGTGTTGGCCTCGGTTTAGGTATTGTTTTTTTGGCAGCAGGCTTGCCTGTAACAGGAGCCTTGCTTGTTATGGTCTGCTTTGGTTTAGAGAACGATTTCTCTTCTTTAACCACCAGGGGTGATAATCCGGTTTTATTCTGTGCCTGAGTAGATTCGTCCGGCACTTGTTCCTCCGGTTTAGTTGGTTGTGGATCCGGAGCAAAAGAACTCACCTGTCTGAATTTGAGGTTTCCTCTTTCGTCTTTGAACAGATTTCCTATTCCATGCAGCTCATATTCATTCTGATTAAGTAATTCATATTGAATTTTAGAAATGAACTCTTTGATTTGCTGCTCAGCTTCCGATCGGTTTACCTTGTTTCGGAGTGCAACATGATCAATTAACAATCCATCATTGAATTTGAGAAAATCATTGAAGGTAATACTCATCTGAGATTTACCATCTTCCGATACTTTAAACTTCTCCTTCAACATGAAAGCTCCAAAATTTGGAATAATAACACGACTGTGTTCTCGTAGTAGCTCGTATATATATTCTGGTCTCATGTCTCTAAAATTTGCTTCAATAATGCCAGATACTAGTATTCAATATTATCCTGCTGTATAGTCTTAATGCTGTCGGTATATGTGAGAATTGATTCACGTATCTCCATGTAGAACTGCTTTTTCTCGTTCATATTATTAATACTGTTCTCAAACTTCAATCCCAGTGAGGATAAAATTCTTTGTTCATCATTAAGGTACTTCTGAACCATCGTATCCTTGAGAAGATTATTTTCTACGTCGAAGCGAAGACTCTTTAATTGCTCTCCCGACATAGTTAATTCTTTCTGATAATGGCTGTAACTTCCAATAAAGCGACCCAGCTGCTTGTTTACAGAACCGCAATAACTGATTTTGGTAAGGTACTCCTGTTTGTTTTTATCGGGTGTATAGGCGCGAAGAACGCTTAGTGAACCTTCCGTTTCATCAATCAATATGTTAATTGTATCGATATTTAAGCCGATCAACTTCTGATGAAGACTATCCACAACTGTGATCAGACTGTCGATATCGTTTAGTTCCTGCTGGTATTTTGCATCATTGCATCCTATAAATACTAAGAAGCTAATTGTCAGCAAACTAAATTTATTCATCCTAAGATATTTCATTCTACGAGTTTATTAAAAATGTCGGTAAGATAAAAATCAAGCAGGGCTAAGGTATATTATTTATAATGACTCCAAAAGAACCTTAATTTTGATTTCCTGCTTCACTTTTAATTACTTCTTGTTTGATATTTATAATGGGCTGACTATTTTCGTACACAATATTTAGAATTACTGATGGAAAATAAGAAAAATATACTTACCGCAATCATTCTTTATCCTTTATCAGTTATCTATAGTTTAATTATTTACATCCGTAATCGCTTATTCGACTATAATATTATTCTAGGCACGAAGGAATTCGATATCCCAATTATTTCCGTTGGTAATATAACTGTAGGAGGAACAGGTAAAACACCTCACATTGAGTATCTGGTGAAGATATTAAAGGAAAATTATAAGATCGCAACTCTAAGTCGGGGCTATAGGAGAAAGACGAAGGGTTATGTACTGGCAACTGAAACAAGCAATTTCTTTGAGATTGGGGATGAACCCAGACAAATTAAAAACAAGTTTCCGGAATTAGTAGTTTCAGTTGATGAGAAAAGAGTTCGTGGAGTCACTAAGTTAATCGATACCTTTAAGGAAGATTTGGATGCAATTCTTCTAGACGATGCTTTTCAGCATCGATCTATCAAGCCGGGCCTTTCGATCCTTCTGGTAGATTATACCCAACCCATGTTTGACGATCAAATGCTGCCTTATGGAAGACTACGTGAAAATCGACATGAGAAGAGAAGAGCAAATATTATTGTTGTTACCAAAACTCCGCGTAATTTAAAACCCATTGAGAAAAGGATTCTTGTTAAAAACCTTAATATTTATCCCTACCAGAATCTATATTTTACCACAATGACCTATGGTTCATTGAAACCCGTTTTTGGTGGTATAGGCGAGAAAAGTATCTTCGACAAACTGTCGAAAGGTAGTTTGTCCCTTTTGGTTTTCACAGGAATTGGAAGACCGGAAAGCATGCTGGACTATCTTAAAAAAGAAATTAGCCAGGATCTCAACTATTTACGCTTCCCTGATCATCACAACTTCACAAAAGCGGATCTTGAGAAAATAAGAAAGGAATTTGAACAGCTAAGTTCGAAGAATAAATTAATTATTACCACTGAGAAAGATGCCACAAGATTGACAGACATCACTCACAAAGAAATCATAAGCGATCTGCCTGTTGTGTATCTCCCGATGAACATTACTTTTTTAGGAGATGATGAGAAGGATTTCGACAATCAAATTGTAAACTATGTTAAAAAAAATAAAGGAAACAACCAGCTACATTCAAAGTCAGATTAAGTGTAAGCCAAGAATAGGAATTATACTGGGTACCGGCCTGGGAGGTTTGGTTAATGAGATAGAAGATGGTGTCGTATTGAAGTATGATAACATACCGAACTTTCCGGTTTCAACAGTTGAAGGCCACGCCGGAAGTCTGATATTTGGAAAACTTGCAGGACAGGATGTGATTGCCATGCAGGGACGATTTCACTACTATGAAGGATACGATATGCAGGAAGTTACTTTTCCTGTACGTGTATTTAAATTTCTTGGTATAGAGTATTTATTGATTTCCAATGCGAGTGGTGGCCTGAATCCTGGCTTCAGTGTTGGGGATATCATGGTTATAAGCGATCATATTAATTTATTTCCCGATCATCCTTTAAGAGGCCCAAATATTGAGGAATTAGGGCCACGTTTCCCGGATATGAGCGAAGTATATGCTACCAGTTTAGTCAACCTGATGAACAAGGTTGGTTATGACAATAAGATAGATCTACAGAATGGCGTATATGCAGGCATTTCGGGGCCAACCTATGAAACACCAGCCGAATACAACTACATCCGATCCATTGGAGCAGACGCAGTTGGCATGTCAACTGTACCGGAAGCTATTGTAGCAAGGCATATGAATTTACCGGTGGTAGCTGTTTCGGTTATTACCGATATGGGAACTCCGGAAGAAATGGAAGAGATTTCACACGAAATTGTGCAAATTGTTGCACAGGAGGTTGAACCGAAAATGACAAGGCTGATCAAGAAATTTCTGTCTGAGCTATAAAACGCAAGAACCTTCGAAGGCATCAAAGCCCTGCAGGATTCTTACAAATTTATTTAATCAGATATTTTATCCCGATTGAGAAACGTCTGCCAGTGCTGAAACGGATATAATCATATTCAGTTTCTCCAAGTCGATATATTTGGCTGTAATCTGTGTCAAGAAGGTTTTTTGCAGAAATACTGAGTGTAAAATGTTCACCCAGAGTTTTGGAAAGTTTAAAATCCAGTTGTGCTCTTGCTTGTTCAAATATATTTGGAGTGGAACCTTTTGTTGCAATAGTCATTTTTTCGCCTGCAACATTATAGGCAATGTTGGCCGATAGCCCAATACTATCGTTCTCGTAACTGAACATTCCATTGAAAATATAAGGTGCCTGTCCAAACATAACTCTGGATTTAGGAGCATCATCCGTGAGGCCTGCCAGTTCGATTGAATCAATGCTAACAGATGATTCTACCAAGGTAATGTTGGCTGATATTTTAAAGTTTTCCATGGATGGAATGAAGTCAAGTCCCTTTCTAAATTCTGCTTCAATCCCCTTCACTTGTGCTTCATCCACGTTTTGCCATGTAAGTTCGGCATTGACAGCCACCGGATTATCCACAACTTCAATTGGATTGGTGAATTTCTTATAAAAGGCACTAAGGGAGACCAAATCGCCGGATTTGATGAAATATTCCCATCTGAAATCGAGATTGTCAATTAAGGTTCTTTCCAGTTTAGGATTACCCACTTTTACTTCTCCTCCTGCAAAATCTTCTGAAGCAAAAGGAGCCAGTTCTCTGAATGTAGGACGTGCAAGCGTTCGACTAAGCGCTGTCCTCAGGTTCATTTTATCCGTTAAGGCGTAAGTGAGATTAAGGGCAGGAAGAATGTCTAAATTAGTCAATTTACCTATGTCTTTTCCTTCATCATCACTCTCAACAAACAGGGAAGTACTTTCAATTCTGGCTCCTGCAATAAATCTTAACTTTTCAGCAAGGGGCATATCAACCATCATATAGGAAGCAAAAATGTTTTGTGTTCCTATGTAGTTGTTCTTCTCTTCGGAAGCATCTTTTACATAAAGACCATAGCTGCTTGTTCCCAGTACATTCATTGCATTTTGTCCAATGTAATCATCACTTAAAAACTCACTTATATTGTTGTTGTACTGATCCTGGGAGAATTGAAAACTATAGTCTACACGATTGTCGTTGAAGTCACGGTATTTATATACATCAGCAAAACCAAACTTAAATTTAGATGGAGCACCTAACATTTTAAATGGAAATGTAAAATAGACTTTATTATCATAGTTGGTTTCAAACATATCGCGATAATATCGGGCGGGAAGTTTGTACAAAGAGCTTTGAACGCTGTACTGGTAATGCTCATTCTTATTTGGATAGTAGCTGTTTGTAAAGAATCTCAAATCCGGCTCATCCTGCCGGGAATAAGTGAATGAACTCAACCATTTAATTTCCAAATTCTTAAAGCCGGGAAGATGATGTTCTCCCTGCAGCTGAGCAGAATTGAAAGAACGCTCAACATATTTAAGTACTCTGGATTCAACAATCAGATCAGGATCATCGCTAGGCTTGCTGCCCTTTAAATATCTTCCGGTGGAACTACCACCCTGATTACGAACCAGTGTTAATCCAATCTTACTATTCTTTGAATACTTATAAGAACCGCTTAGCATTCCACCCAGCAAAACATCTTCTGTTCCTTTGCGATCGGAATATCTGTGCTCAAGGTTTAAACTATTTGCATCATAAGCCAATTGCTGATAAAGAGCTTTTGCACCACCTTCATAATAGCTATAATCTCTGGAGTAGCTCAAACCAGCAATAAAACCGAAGGGCTTGCCATTCAGATCAATTTGATTTCCCACAGAAATCGAATGCGAATGGTTTATGAAAGAGTTTTGCTCTACCGGTTCCATTTGCTTATTGAAAGACTTGCTCGCCTCATCCAGTTTGTCATAATCTTCTCCATAATATGGAATCTTGTCAAGATCAACAGGGATATCACGCGATCCGTCATCTTTACCTAGCCAATCGGTGTTACTGCCTTCATAGAGCAGGAAGTTATCAATCAGGTTTACCTGAGGATTAAAACCAAGAGTAGTGGAAAACTGGAAGGTATACTTTTCAGGAAAGTCTTTGGTCACAATATTAACAAGGCCACCGGTAAAATTTCCGGGAAGTTCTGGTGAGAAGGTCTTATGAACAATTATATTCTCAAGCAGATTGCTTGGAAATAAATCCATTTGAACCGTATTCTTATCCGGATCGAGGCCAGGGATTTCTGCACCATTGAGTAATGTTTTTGAGTATCGGTCACTCAGTCCGCGAACATATATATATTTTCCATCCTGAACCGAAATTCCGGTAACCCGCTTCAATGAAGAGGCAGCATCATTATCGCCCATTCTAGTGATTTGTTGCGCCGAAATCCCATCCATTACGGTAGCAGATCTTTTCTGCATGATTAGTAATGCGTTTTCAGTTCGTTTTATCTTCCGTGCTTCAACGGTCACTTCTTCCAGCCCAAGTGAGGCAGATCCTAATTGAAAATCAAGAACCAACACTTCCTCATCCTTTACTTCAATATTGTTGATGTTCATTGTTTCGTAAGAAATAAAGGAGCATCTTATATTATAGGTTCCTGCTTCCAGATTTTGCAAGGCGTAGTACCCGTCAAAATCTGTAATGGTTCCATTAGTAGTTCCTTCAAGGTAGATGGTTGCACCAATTAATTCTTCGCCGTTCCCTTTATCAATAACTTTTCCTCTTATGATGCCCTGTTGTGCCAGAGTTGATAGTGAAAAAAGTACAGATACGACCAGTATAATATTTCTTTTCATCTGTTTATGATTTGTATGTGGATTGCGCTCATAGAATTGCATAAAAACTGTCCTGATGTATGATTTGGAGCAAGTCTTATTTTAATTGTTTATTTCTTCCCATTGTTGTTGTTATAACTTTCCGGTAAACAGAAGATGCTGATAGCGTATATTCACACTACCAGCATTCAGTGATTCATTAAATTAAATCTTGATTATTCAAATATTAAAGTCCAACCTTCGGCCCAGTTTTCAGCACCGAAAGCTCCCTTATAGTTTACAAGCTCAAACCATGCATTTGGAGTGTCAGCCATTGTTCCTGTAGCATCCGTTGGAACAGGATTAGCAGCACTTACGCCGGGATTCTTGATTTCGTTGTTCCAGCTGGTAAAGTAATCGTTAGCATAGAAATCAGCTTCATTCTCAGCAAGGTATGCAGCCATTGCAGCACTGTGAGTTTCATACTGTTCTCCACCTTCCGTATAAGTGGAATCTTTGGGTGCTGAAAGTGTGAATAGATTGTCTGCCATACCATTAGCAACATCCCAAAAAATGCAGTTTTCAACGGATAGATTAGCGTCACCAATTTGCTGATAGCTATCCTGAACACGATTATAATTATTATCAGCTAACAATTCGAAGTCTATACCTTTTGACTGATTAACAAAAATTGAGTTAAAGTAGTGGCCACCTGCGTTATCGCGGAAAGTTATTGTCTTGTTTCCGGCATTTGTTCCACGACCAATATAGGTAGTATTGTAGATATTTGGTATAGCATGCGGAGAAGCGGTTTCCGGAGTAGTTCCTC
>Ga0233443_1000830_pt1 | contig 30558 bp, 26 predicted proteins | sample SI_123_September_2_FD_182784 | JGI IMG/M metagenome (GOLD analysis project Ga0233443, IMG submission 182784) | Seawater microbial communities from Saanich Inlet, British Columbia, Canada - SI_123_September2016_200_MG | ecosystem: Environmental > Aquatic > Marine > Inlet | place: Canada: British...
AAAACCCCATCTTCACTCAAAAAAGAGCCTTTCAGTGCAGATAACGGCCCTTCTGGCTGTTGGGCATCAATTAGAACTCACTTATACTGTCTTTGGCAGGACAAACCCTGATATAAACGACCGCTCATTCACCAGATCACAACGGACAGACCGACAGATGGAAGAAATCTCGATGCTATCACCACAAGGCGCAGCGGCGGAGTTGATCAAGGACAGCAGTGACGCGACCTTTATCGAAGACGTAATCGAGGTTTCCAAGAATGTCCCTGTGATTGTGGATTTCTGGGCCCCCTGGTGTGAACCTTGTAAACAGCTGGGACCGACCATCGAAAAAGTCGTGAACTCAGCCAATGGCGCTGTCAGGCTGGTCAAGATCGATATTGACCAGAACCCCGCTATTGCCCAGCAATTGCGCATTCAATCCATCCCTGCCGTCTTTGCCTTTAAAAATGGACAACCGGTTGACGGTTTTATGGGTGCAGTGCCAGAGAGCCAGATCAAACAATTTGTCGAAAAACTTGTTGGTGAAATTGGCCCGTCTCCAGTCGAAGAAGCACTGGCTGCGGCAGGTGCCGCCATGGCTGAAAGTGATTTTGCCCAGGCTGCGGGTCTTTACGGCGAAGTTCTCCGCAACGACACCAGCAATTTTGAAGCCCTGGCAGGCCTGACCCAGTGTTATATCGGCGGCGGCGATCTTGAACGCGCCGCCCAAACGCTTGACCTGGTAAAACCTGACGACGCCAATAACCCCGTTGTTACAAGCGCGCGCGCTGCCTTGTCGCTGGCAGAAAAAGCCCTGGATGCCGGTGACCTTGACCCTTTGCTGGAAAAAGTCGCTGCCAACGAAAATGACCACCAGGCGCGGTCCGATCTGTCAGAAGCCTTGCTGGCTGCCGGCCGCAAGGAAGAAGCAGTCGAGCAACTTCTGGAAATCGTCAGCCGGGACCGGAAATGGCAAGACGACGGTGCACGCAAACAATTGCTGACGCTGTTTGAAGCCTTTGGTAACGAAGATGAAGTTACCCAGGATGGGCGGCAGAAGCTTTCAATATTGTTGTTCTCCTGATTACCAGAACCATTGAATGCACTGATGAATACACCGAAGATTTTGAATGCACCGAAGTTTTTTGAAGAATGATTAAGCAGTGACCGAAGGACGCCAGGACGTCGGCTTCGACGAAATTTCACGCACCATTGCCTTGTTTCCACTGGGCGGGGCGCTGTTATTGCCGCGTGGGCAAATGCCTCTGAATATCTTCGAGCCGCGCTATCTGGACATGGTCCGCGAAGCCATGAACGACACCCATCTGATCGGCATGGTGCAACCCCTGGATCCGACTTCAACTGAACTTGAACCTGAAATCTATCGCACGGGCTGCGTAGGGCGCATTGATGCGTTCAAGGAAACCAGCAACGGTACATTTTTGATTACCCTGACGGGATTGTGCCGCTTTCAGGTCATCGAGGAACTACCGATGACTCAACCCTGGCGACGGGCCGTCGTGTCCTATGCCAAATATCGCCGCGATATGGATGCTGCGGCAACAGACGGTTTTGAACGCAAGGCCCTGTTCGATGCCTTGCGTGGTTATCTGGACATGCAGGAACTGGATACTGATTGGGAATCGCTGGAAAAAATTACAGATGAAAGCCTGATATCTTCCCTCGCCATGATGTGTCCGTTCGAAGCATCCGAGAAGCAGGCGCTGCTGGAGGCCGACACCCTGGCCAGGCGCGGTGAGATATTAACGATGTTGATGAATTTCGCAGATTCGCCTTTTGGCAGCGATGAACCATCTTCAATGCAATAGACTGCCAAACATGAAACTGACGACGCCAGGCAGAAGGAAATTATTGAACCATGACTGAAACTACTTCTACGGTTGATCCCAAATTGCTTGAAATTCTGGTCTGCCCCCTGACCAAGGGTCCGCTGGTCTATGACAACGCCGCCCAGGAATTAATCAGCGAACAAGCCCATCTGGCGTATCCCATCCGCGATGGCATCCCCATCATGCTGGTGGATGAAGCCCGGCGTATCGACAACGCCTGATCAAAATCTGTGAAAGAAACAATGATGTCAGAAGCTGCAACTCCCGAAAAAGAAACCGTCCCCGCACCCACAGAAATCAGACTGAAATCAGAAGAAAAAATTCTGGAAGTCGATTTCCCCGGCGGCATTACTTATCGTTTCCCGGCGGAGTTGTTGCGCGTTGAAAGCCCGTCAGCTGAAGTGCAAGGCCATGGGCCTGATCAGAAAAAAACCCTGCCCGGTCGTGCCCATGTCGGCATCATGAAGGTTGAACCCGTCGGTCATTATGCCGTCAAACTGGTCTTCGACGACATGCACGACACCGGTCTTTACACTTGGGACTATTTTTACCAACTGGGTCCGCGCATGGAACAGGCCTGGGCTGACTACCTCGCTGCCCTCGACGCCAAAGGCCTCAGCCGCGAGCCCTGATAATTTGTCAGCAATTCGCTGTCAGTCTTCAATTTCAGCTGTGACCGCGGCGAAAGCCAGTGCGAGCGCCGGGTGATGGTTTTCAATCGAGTCCCAGTCGTCAGCCTTTCCAGCCTCTTCCAGATCAGCGCATAAATCAGCCAGTGCCTCTGCCCCGATGGAGCGCGAAGAGGACTTCAACTTGTGGGCAGCGGCGCCGATCCCGACCGCATCGCGGCTTTCAAAGGCAGCATCGATTTCAGCAACTGCCGTGCGAGCCGGGTCGACAAAGTCCTGAAGAATTTCGTTTATCAGTTCTTCATCATCGCCAAATGTTTCACGCAGAAATTTTGGATCGACAACACGAACATCGGATGGGGTGACGCTTTCAGATTTCGGGATTGAACCGATCGACGGTGCTTCACTTATCCCCTCGCGATGTTGGCCTGCGGGTCCTTGTGGCATCCATTTTTTCAATGTCGCACTCAGGTCTGCCATGGCCAGGGGCTTTGACAGATAGTCATCCATACCCGCCGCGATGCAGCGCTCGGCTTCGCCCTCAAGTGCGTTGGCAGTGACGGCGATTATCGGCGCACGATTTCCGCTCTCGCGCTCATCTGCCCGCACAGCCGCCGTTAGTTCGAACCCGTCCATGTTTGGCATGTGGCAATCTGACAACAGCAGGGCATAGTCTTTTTCACGCCATGCGGCGAGGGCCAGTTTGCCATCATCGGCCACTTCACAGGTATATCCAAGTTTGGTCAGCTGCCGTCCGATGACCTGCTGGTTGGTCAGGTTGTCTTCGGCCAGCAATATCAATGTGCCTTGTGCCAATGCCTCATCGACAGACAAGGCCGTGACCGCTTCCATCTGGCGATCATCTTCCGCCTTGACCAGTGGGCTTGCCCGACCGGCGGCAACAGCAACAGCATTCAGAAAGCGAGCCCGGCGTAGGGGATTTCCATCAAGGCTGACGCAGTCTGCGTTATCGATCCGAGCTGCGCGTCGCTGCCCTCCGGTGAGAACCACAAATTTTGCACCGGCTGATTTTAATGCCGCCATGGCATCAGCCTGACGGCCTGCGTCCAGATCAAGGTCCAGCGCAATGACATCAGGCTTGATCTGCCCGGCCGACAACATCTCTTGAAGCCCATCTATATCAGCCACTGCCTGGGCTGTGGCCCCGGCATGTTCAAGATAGCGTATCATGGCTTCGCGAGCGACAGGAGATGTCGCCACAGCCACCACTTGCAGGCCCGTCAGATCGTCCGCATCCTTGTCGTCATTCTCTTCATCTGCCAGACCCAGGGGCACTTCGATAGAAAAGGTTGAGCCTGATCCCAGCTGGCTTTCAACGAAGACTTCACCATGCATCATTTCTGTCAGTCGTTTACAAATGGCCAGGCCAAGACCCGTGCCCCCAAAACGTCGCGTGGTTGAACTTTCTGCCTGTGAAAATGCTTCGAACAATTTGCCCTGGGCCTCTTCGGAAATACCGATGCCATAATCAACAACGGAAATTCTGACCTTGCACTGACCAGAACCCTGTTCGACAGCTTCGGCCCGGACAACAACTTCCCCTTCTTCGGAAAACTTCACGGCGTTGCCAGTCAGGTTAAAAACGATCTGGCGCAATCGGACCGGATCACCTTTCAAACGGGCTGGCAGGTTCGGATCGACAAAGGTCGTTATGCGAACATTTTTGCCGATAGCGCTGGGGGCCATGGTTGCCGCCGCGCCTTCCAATACGTCAGCCAGTGATAACGGGATTGATTCGATATCCAGTTTGCCAGCTTCGATCTTTGAAAAATCCAGAATGTCATTAATGATTGTCAGCAGGGCGTTTCCTGATTCGCGGACCGTGTTCAACATCAGCGACTGGTCGTCATCGAGGTCGGTTTGGGATAGCAGATCCGCCATGCCAACAATGCCGTTCATGGGCGTTCTGATTTCATGGCTCATGGAAGCAAGGAAATCCGACTTGGCCTGGGCCGCTGTTTCCGCGGCATCACGGGCGTTCAGAATTTCTCTCTCGGCGCGCTTCTGATCGGTGATATCATAATACCCACCCAACGCGGCGGGCTGTCCTTCATACTCGAAGGGGATGATCGTACCCATGCTCCAGAATTCTGATCCATCGGCGCGCTTCATTTTAAGTTCACGATTTCGCACAGCGCCGCCATCAATAAGAACGCCGCGGATATAGGCTCGGACTTCCGGGTCTGCGTACATGCCAGCAACATTGGCTTCAAGGACACTGTCTTCGTTAAACCCAAACAGTTCGCGGAAGTGAGCGTTGGCAAATTCAAGATCAGATTTTGCCAGACCGGCAACCGTAATTCCTACGGGCAGATCTTCAAGAATCTGGCGCACCTGGCGCTCGGCCCGATCACGTTCAGTTGTATCGGTATAGGTGATCACCATACCGCCTTCATCTGTTCGTTCCGCCACAGTATCAAGCGCCCGTTCGTCACCTAGTCTGAGAGTTGCACGGGTTGTCTTGTCGCCTGTCCAGAACGATTCAATGCGGGCTTCCAGAACTTCTTCTGATTCTTCCTCACCATAGGCCCCGAGGCTGGCGAAGTGGGCCCCAATTTCACGAACATGCATGCCGACTTGCAGAAAGCCGTCAGGGAAGCCGAGAATTTCACGAAACTGATCGTTCCACGTCACCAGACAGCGATTGGCGTCATAGGCGATAACGCCCTGGGTTACGTTATCCAGAATGTTGCGCAACAAGGTTGCGCCTGCCGCAAGTTCCGCTTCAATTGTTTTGCGCCCGGAAATATCATAGACCCAGACCAGGCGTGCATTTTCTCCGTCCCACAAAAGGGGACGCATGGAAAGCAAAACCCAGAATGTTGAGCCATCAGCCCGCAATAGCTGTGCTTCCCGGCCTTCTAGAAAACCGTTTTGATTAAATTCCTGAACCCATTCTTCGCGCGCGTCGTTATCTGCAAAACTACGTGGCGCGTCCGGGCCAATCAGGCTTTCCTTGGGGTACCCCAACATATCGGCCATGCGTGAATTGGCAAACCGGCGCACACCACCTGCATCAAAAATTGCAACGCCAATGGGGCTGGCTTCAAGAATCGCTGACATCGTCTCTTCACTTTGTCGCAAAGCGAACTCGGATTTCTTTCGTTCTGTAACGTCATGCGCTGCCATTACCAGGGCGGGGGCACCATGGAAATTGATCGGGGTCACCGTTACAACGACGTCGCGCGGCAAACCCGACGGGAAGTGTCTGATCTGAACCTCAACACTGGTTGAGCGTCCCGTGTCTTTGACAGAACTGAGGAACTTTTCCCGCTCGGATAGATGGTGCCAGATATGCGTTGGATCCATCTTCAGAAAATCTTCTTCCGAAAGACCGACGAGTTCACAGGCGGCTTCGTTCACGCGCAGATATTTTGGTTGGTCGACACTGCGGACCACCAGGGGTGTTGGCGTCGCGTCAAACATCGCATCCAGTGCTTCACGACCCAGGCGTTCAAGGTTTTCTGCCTTGGCCCGATCTTCATTTTCATGTTGAAGCTCAAGCGTCCGGTCTGTGACTTTTTGTTCAAGATCCAGACGTGCACGTTCCAGATCCAGTTCGGCGGCCTGGCGAACCCGGACCTCTTCTTCCAGTCGGGTGCTGACTTTTTCTGCCGCCAGGGCGCGTCTGCGCGCAACTCCGGCAACCCGGACCATCGCAGCCAGAGCCAGTGACAGGACAATGCCAAAAACAAGAACAAAAATTTCGGCAACCTTAACGGCTTGCTCTGACCCCAGGGCCTGCCAGAGGCTGAGGGTAAAAGCCAGCACACTGATGCCAACCGCGCCCGATAACCAACCCGGCATTTCCCTGGAGGCTTGCCGTTCCTGGTACCAGGCGTGCGAGACCAGACCGGCCCCGAGCACGATAAATCCGGCGGCTGTGTGCACGGCCATACGCGTGAGGTGACCCCAGCCATAGGCGGTCTCGAGGCTCATGGCATAGCCAGCAAAAGCGATAACACCAAGACCAAAAGTGATCGACCCGAGCATCGCCGTCAGATAAATTTTCGACCGCTGGCCGGGGCCCGGATTGCCAAACAGAAGGGCAGCACCGGTGAGACTGAAACACAAAGCTGTATTCGGCGCCATGCGTCCGGGGTTCGATGTCTCAACGGTCACATAATGTTCCATGAACAATTGATCGATATGAAGATTAACGCCCACAACATATTCAATCAGGGTCAGAAACCCGACCAGCAAGGTCGCAATCCCTGCAAATTTGCCGGCGTTGGCATTGTTTCCGGATTTGGTCGTGACAACGGATAACATGCCGATGCCTGCCAGCAAAAATCCCAGGGCCGTATTATATTGCATGGGCACAAAAGTCGGCGAAACCTGGATCAAGGTGGTGTTGTGGGTGTACCAGCCCGTTAAAACGACGACACCCAGTAGCGTCGGCAATATGCCGGCCCCCAGAGCAACCTTGTTGCCGATATCAATATGTGCCCGAATACCGGCCATCCCTGTTCCTTGCCCTGTCGGCGTATGTCCGGTTTTTAACCGAATTCGCTCGTTTATCTACCCTATCTAATTCAAGACAGATATCAAACAAGGCCGGGCGCAAGGCTAGAGGGGTTTGCCGTCCAGTAGCTTTGGCAGTTTGCCGACAGTGCCGCGGGCATGGCGCATGAACAGTTTTTTCAGTTCCGGCATTTTGTTAACCGCGGCCAGACCGATATCACGGGCCATATGAACAGGCTCGATGTCATTGGAAAAGAGGCGATTAAGAACGTCGGTTACAGCCAGCAAGGTTGCATTGTCAAACCGCCGCCAGCGCTGATAACGCGCCAATACATCATCGCTGCCGATATCAAGGCCCAGGCGCGCCGCATCCACCAGGACTTCGGTCAGGGCCGCGACATCACGCAAGCCCACATTCAATCCCTGACCGGCGATCGGGTGCATGCCATGGGCAGAATCTCCGGCGAGGGCCAGGCGCTTGTCGATATATCGATCCGCAATTTGCAAGGTCAGTGGATACGACCAGCGCGGACCTTCCAGTTCCAGCTCGCCCAGATAATCGCCAAAGCGTTTGCCGATCTCCGCCAGAAAGTCAGCATCATCCAGGGCCATCATTACTGGCGCGAGCGCGTCCGTTTCCGTCCAGACCAGTGAGGCACGATTGCCGACCAGAGGCAGGATGGCAAATGGCCCCGATGGCAAAAACCTTTCCTGAGCAATGCCATGATGGGGATGTTGGTGGCGAACCGTGCAGACAATACCGACCTGATGGTAACTCCAGCCACTGACCGTGATACCGGCATCCTGGCGGCTGGGTGAACGGCGGCCTTCGGCACCGACGAACAGACGGGCCTGAATATTTCGACCATCTGAAAGAACGACATCTACGCCATTGTCATGGCGGTTAATCTCATCTGCCGTGCAAGGTGCCAGCAATTGCAGCCCGGGAAGCTCCGCCGCGCGGGCATGCAGCGCCTGGCGCATATGACGGTTTTCGACCATGTAGCCAAAGGGCTCGCCGTCCAGTTCGCGGTGATCGTAATGCAGGAACAAGGGAGAAGCACCGTCGCTGACACGGATATCCAGCATAGCCTGGGCACGTTCCGCCACATGGGACCAGACACCGATTCCGGCCAGGGCCTGCTGACTGGCCCAGGCAATCGCCGAGGATCTGCCGTCATAGGGTGCGTCCAGCATCGTTGCAGGATCGTCGCGGTCGATCACTACAATGCGCAAACCGGCGCCAGCCAACGCGCATCCCAGCGCCAGGCCAACGAGGCCACCGCCGTTGATGATCGCATCGACATTATCCTGTCCGGAACGGTTTTCCGGTTTTTCAGAACTATTGCTCATGACTGCCAGATCACATGTTCGAGCAGGAATGTCCAGAGGCTTTTGACACGGGATCGGCGCCGAGATCCCGTGTAATGTTGATTGCGTAAAAGCCATTGCAGGCGACCACCGTGCCGACTAACCTTTGCGCCATGAATGATACCTGGCATGACATGACAGCCCTGGCACTTGGCGCGGCCATTGCTGAAGGCGATATCGATCCTGTTGATCTGACAGAGTCCTATCTCGACCGCATCAACAAGGAAGACGCGGATCACACAGTATTTCTGGCGGTCACAAAAGACCGTGCCCGGGCCGAAGCGGCAGCGGCGCATAAACGGGCGCAAGATAATTTACGCCTGGGTCCTTTGGATGGTGTGCCGATATCCTGGAAAGACCTGTTTGATGTCGCTGGCACACCGACCACGGCAGGCTCGGATGTCTTTCGCGAAAGCGTACCGGAACACGATGCACTGACGCTGACCCGCGCCACCCGCGCCGGCATGGTGTGCCTGGGTAAAACAAATCTTTCTGAATTTGCCTTTTCCGGCCTCGGGATTAATCCAACCTATGGCACACCGGTGAACCCCTATGATGCAGAAACACCGCGATGCCCCGGCGGCTCGTCCTCAGGTTCTGCTGTGTCTGTTGCACGGAAACTGGCACCGATTACTGTTGGTACGGATACCGGTGGGTCGGTTCGAATACCTGCGGCCTGGAATGGCCTGGTCGGCCTGAAAACGACATCAGGCGTTGTCCCCACACGTGGCGTTCTGCCTTTGTCACGTCAGTTCGATACCGTTGGGCCGCTGGCACAGGATGTTGCTGATGCCAATGCCCTGTTCGGCATTTTAGGCGGCGGCAAGGCGGCTGATCTGGTAGGCTCAAGCGTTCGCGGAAAGCGCTTTCTGGTGCCGGAAAACTGTGTCTGGGAAGGTGCCGAAGAAGGCGTGATCGACTGCCTGGAGGCAGCTTTTGAAAAGCTGGCCACGAAGGGTGCCGTGATCGACCGTGGACAGGTTCCGGAATTTGATGCCGTTACAGATCTGTGCAATACCGTTGGAAATCTGTTCAGTCCGGAAGCCTACGGCGAATGGCGGGACATCCTTGAAAACAAGTCTGACCGCATGTACGACGAAGTCACCCGGCGCTTCAAAATGGCCGAAAACATGTCATCTATCGACGTCGCCGAGGCTTTCCACAAATTGCGCAAGCTGCGGGCGCGCTATCTAAAGCGGATTGCCGCCTATGATGCGGTTCTGATGCCGACAACACCCATCACACCACCTGCCATTGCGCCACTGGAAGCGGATAGTACCGCCTATGGTGCCGCCAATATCTCGGCCTTGTATAATACCCGGCTGGGGAATTTGTTGGCCTTGAGTAGTCTGACCTTGCCTGCCGGACTGGCAGATGGGTTGCCGGTTGGCCTGATGTTGTTCGGACTGCCACGTCGTGAAAATGCCTTGTTGCGCAACGCAGCTGGTATCGAAAAAGTCCTTACCGCCTGAGGAATAACCGGTTCATAGCATTTTGCCTATTATTTAATCACAGAATTAATATTGGCTAAATTTTAGGCAAAAATGCATGATTTATATGCCTTCACCAATCCCGATATCCTGTTTTATTTATATAAAACAGTAGCATAACTCATTTCCTGAAAACTGGCACGGTCCTTGTAATGCAAGGACCGTTACACATTCACGCGATCTAACCGGATCGCATCATCTGCAGGCGCGATCAGTGCCGATTAGCGGTGCGGCAACGCACCAATCAGGAAAAGGAAACGGGAAATGAAACTCGTTATGGCGGTCATCAAGCCGTTCAAACTGGACGAGGTCCGCGAAGCCCTTATGGACCTGGGTGTCCAGGGACTTACAGCAAGTGAAGTCAAGGGGTTCGGTCGCCAGAAGGGCCATACCGAAATCTATCGCGGTGCGGAATATGCCGTGAACTTTGTCCCGAAAGTCAAAATCGAAGTCGCTGTGACAGCCGATATGGCTGAGCGCGTCACTGAAACCATCAAGGAAACAGCCAACACCGGCCAGATCGGCGACGGCAAGATCTTTGTTTACGACCTGAGCAAGGTCGTCCGCATTCGCACCGGCGAAGCCGACAACGAAGCCCTTTAGGAGGCCATAATGAATAGTACGGTAAAATCAGGTGCCTTTGCTGCAGTCGCAGTCACAGCCCTGACATTTGCGTCTCCCGCCCTGGCGGAAGATGCCAAGGTGACTGAGACCGCCTTTATCTTTAACAGCCTGTCGTTCCTGATCCATGGATTCATGGTGATGTTGATGGCGGCTGGTTTCGCCATGCTGGAAGCCGGCATGGTGCGCACCAAAAACGTCGCCACCATGTGCGTCAAGAACATTGCGCTTTATTCGATTGCAGGCATTCTCTATTACGCCGTCGGTTATAACCTGATGTATCAGGGCGTCGATGGTGGCTTTATGGGCACTTTCGCACCCTGGGGCATCGATGACAGCGCCATGGCCAAGGGCGACTTCAGTAGTGGCTACAGTGCGTCTTCCGACTGGTTCTTCCAGATGGTCTTTGTCGCCACAGCTGCCTCGATCGTTTCCGGCACAGTTGCGGAACGCATCAAGCTATGGCCTTTCCTTGCCTTTGTTGTTGTCCTGACGGGTGTGATTTACCCGATCCAGGGTTCATGGCAGTGGGGCGGTGGCTGGTTGTCAGAAATGGGCTTTGCTGATTTTGCAGGCTCTACCCTGGTGCATTCGACAGGTGGCTGGGCCGCTTTGACAGGTGCCATTATTCTGGGTGCCCGCAAAGGCAAGTTCACCAAAACCGGTGCCGTTCACCCCATGCCCGGCTCATCGCTACCACTTGCTACTCTGGGGACGTTCATCCTCTGGTTTGGCTGGTTCGGCTTTAACGGTGGCTCACAGCTCGCCATGGGCAGTGCCGCAGATGTGGCCGCGATTGCCAATATCTACATCAACACCAATATCGCCGCAGCCGGTGGCGTTCTTGCCGCCATGATCCTGACCCAGCTGATCTACAAGAAGGTCGATCTGACGATGGCCCTGAACGGCGCTCTGGCTGGTCTGGTCAGCATCACGGCTGGCCCTGATTCGCCAACCATGGGATCGGCCCTGTTAATTGGTGCCGTCGGTGGCATCATCGTGGTCTTCGCCATTCCAATGCTCGACAAGCTGAAGATCGACGATGTTGTCGGTGCCATTCCGGTTCACCTGATGGCTGGCATCTGGGGCACGATGGCTGTTCCCTTCACTAACGGAGACGCCAGTTTTGCCACCCAGGCCATTGGTGTTGTCAGCATTGGCGCCTTCGTGATTGTCGCCAGCTCCATTGTCTGGTTCGCCCTGAAAGCAACCGTTGGCCTTCGCCTTGATGAAGAAGCGGAAGTCATGGGTGCCGACCGAACCGAACTGGGTCTGGAGGCTTACCCGGAATTCGGCCACGGTTCCCAGACTGTCTGATACCTGAAGGCGGCGTAAAAACATATCGCCTAAAATATAGACACAAACCTGCCGTCTGCCTGTTATTTGGGCAGGCGGCTTTTTTGCGTCAACAGCCATACGAGCTCGGGTCGGAAAACTTATTCATTGGTATCAAACCTTTAAGTCTAATTTTTGCGTTGTTCGCCACCTGGCACGGCGATTGATATGTAAAGCAGAATTTGGACTTTTCTCTGCAGCCATTTTTGCGGGAAAAGCAGAAGTAAAAACCTGGTTCTGGTCCGAAAATCATTTCGTGACTGGAACAAACAGGGCCTTTGGAGGGTTTTATGGAAGCGTTTAAAACAGGGGCAGATGTCTTTTTTGTCCTGATGGGTGCCATTCTTGTGCTGTTCATGCATGCAGGTTTCGCCTTTCTTGAAGTCGGCACCGTGCGCAAAAAGAACCAGGTCAACGCGCTTGTCAAAATCATTGTCGATTTTGCCACATCGACCATGGCTTACTTTTTTATCGGTTACGCCGTGGCCTATGGCATCGATTTTTTCGCCAGTGCCCAGGTTTTAAGCGGCAGCGCAAAAGGCAGCCCCTTCGCCAGCAATGGCTATGATCTTGTGAAGTTCTTCTTCCTGCTGACTTTTGCCGCGGCTATTCCGGCCATTATCTCGGGCGGCATTGCAGAACGCGCCAAATTCTGGCCGCAGGTCGCCGCAACGGCCTTGCTGGTTGCCGTTATCTACCCTTTCTTCGAAGGCATGGTCTGGGGCGGGCGTTTTGGCCTGCAGGACTGGATTGAAGGCACATTCGGTGCCCAGTTCCATGATTTTGCAGGCTCGATTGTCGTTCACGCCATGGGCGGCTGGATTGCCCTGGTGGCTGTTGTCCTGCTGGGGGCCCGCAAGGGTCGCTATCGCAAAGACGGCACGGTTATTGGCATTCCGCCCAGTAACATTCCATTTCTGGCCCTGGGGTCGTGGATTCTGTGTGTCGGCTGGTTCGGTTTTAACGTCATGAGCGCCCAGAGCGTTGAAGGCATTACTGGCCTGGTTGCCATGAACTCCCTGATGGCCATGGGCGGCGGCATTCTGGCGGCCCTGTTCTTCGGTCGTAATGACCCGGGCTTTGTGCATAACGGGGCCCTGGCTGGCCTGGTCGCCATTTGCGCCGGGTCTGACATCATGCACCCACTGGGTGCCCTTGCGACGGGTGTCATCGCCGGTGGCCTGTTTGTCTGGGCCTTCACCACATGTCAGAACAAGTGGAGAATCGACGATGTTCTCGGCGTTTGGCCCCTGCATGGCCTCTGTGGTGCCATGGGTGGTATCGCGGCAGGTGTTTTTGGCCTCGAAGCCCTGGGCGGCATGGGTGGCGTCACCCTGGGTGCCCAGATTTTTGGCACCGTCGCCGGTATTGTTGTCGCCCTGATCGGCGGATTGATCGTTTACGGCGGTTTGCGCCTGTTTGTTGGCATTCGCATGGACGAAGAAGACGAATATCACGGCGCTGACCTCAGCATTCACAAGATTTCGGCCTATCCGGAGGATGACGTGCCAGTTCGATAAGAACTATCCGGTTCAATGCCAGGCACAGCGACGCCCGGGGGAGGAGGTCAGCTGGCCTGATCATATGATTGAGACGGTTTGATCGAAAAAGGGGTGTCTTCGGGCATCTCTTTTTTTTGGGGCCCTGTGATTATCGTTAACGAATTGAAAACTTCCTCAGGTACATTATGCACATTAACCGTTAAAACGTTGTGGAACCTTGTCTTTTATCCTTGGCAAAGAATATTTGGCAAAAATCTGTTTTCGTTTTGTCCAAAAGCTGGCGAAGCCCGTCTGAAAGCGATTTGATGAACTTTGAGCGCCTGGATAATCTGGGGATTGCGACATTTGACCGGCTTCGCCTGCTGTTGGATCCGATTGCGCCCCCGACGGATCTGGAGCCGATTATGATGGCCGTCGGTGAGCCGAAACACGCCTACCCTGATCTTGTCGGCGACACCATGCACGCCAACCGTCATCTCTACGGGAAATACCCCCAATTACTGGGCACGGACGAATATCGTGAGGCCGTCGCCGGCTGGCTGAACTGGCGCTATGATCTGCCTGCAGGCATGATCGACCCCGATCGACATATTGTGCCACTGGCTGGCAGTCGTGAGGGCCTGTATCTGATTGCCCCGACCGTGGTGCCAGAGAGCAAAAGCGTCGGGGGCCGCAACCTTCAGCCCACCGCCCTGGTCGCCAACCCCTTTTATCAGGTTTATGCCGGAGCCTCGGTCTTTGCCGGAGCGGAAACGGTTTATGTCTCGGCCACAGAAGAAACCGGCTTCCTGCCCGACTTTGCCGCCCTGGACGAAGATATCCTGCAACGCGCCGCCATCGCCTATGTCAGCAACCCGACCAATCCGCAAGGTGCCGTCGCTGAAATCGATCAACTGTGCGACATGATCAGGCTGGCCCGCAAACATGATTTTCTGCTGATCGTGGATGAATGTTATGCAGAGGTCTATGACAACACGCCACCACCCGGCGCGTTGGAAGCTTGTGTAAAAATTGGCGGTGACCCGGACCATATCATGGACAATGTTCTGGTCTTTCATTCCCTGTCCAAACGATCCAGCGTGCCTGGCCTGCGCGTAGGATTTTGTGCCGGCGACCCCGTCGTGCTGAAACGTTATTTGCAATTCCGGTCTTATTCGTCTCCACAAATTCCCTTACCCATCCTGGCAACAGGTGCTGCCTTGTGGCGTGAAAATGACCATGTGGCGGAAAGCCGGTCACTGTATCGTCACAAAATTGACATAGCAGAGCGCATACTTGGTGGCCGCTACGGTTTTTATCGCCCACCCGGCGGATTTTTTCTGTGGCTGAAAGTGGGCAACGGCGAAGAGGCGACCAGACAAATATGGCAAGAGGCAGCGGTGCGCATTGTGCCGGGTGCCTATGTCTGTAGAACCGATCACAACGGATTTAATCCAGGTGATCCATATATCCGTATCGCCCTTGTGGTCGATGCAGCAACAACCGAGACGGCATTGCAGCGCATTGCCGAGACATTGAAATGAATACCGGAAATCAAGACCCGGCAACTGAAAACCGGATCAGGCTTTTAGACAAGTCAGACAGGCAGGAACATGGCAACAAATATGTCGACTAATTCTGTGAGCAAACTGAAATTTTTACCGGACGGGGCAACCGATTATTTGCGCCGCCGCGCGACCGAGGCCTGGGGCCTGGCCCTGATTATCACGGCCCTTGTGCTGGCGCTGGCGTTCCTGTCTTTCAGTGTCGATGATCCCAGTGCCAATCATGCTACGGCGGGACCTGTCTTCAACTACCTGGGCGTGCCGGGGGCCTGGGTTGCTGACATCGTGTTGCAAACTATTGGTCTGGCGGCTGGTTTGATTTCGCTGACATTGCTTGCCTGGGGTTGGCGCATGATTTCCCATCGCGGTCTGCCGTTGTTGTGGCTGAACATGAGCACCCTGCCGGTGATGTTAGTGGGTGCTGCCTTTGTACTGGCTGCATTTTCGGTACCGCAAAACTGGCCCCTTGCCAGTGGTCTCGGCGGTTGGGTTGGTGACGGACTTTTCAGAAGCGTGGTTAGTCTTGGGCAAGAAGCCGGACTACCATTATCGCCTAGTCTTTATGGATTGATCGCGGCACCTGTGGTGTTGATCCTGATCGGTATTGCCTTCGCCCTGTCACCGTCCGAATGGCGAGCCTTGAGCTTTGGTGTCTGGCGTTCGGTACGTCGCACACAGGATGTTGTTGGCAGTCTGGGACGCGCCAAAGACAAAGCCGGTGAATTGCTGGACCGACGCGGTAGCAAGGATAAGGAAGACGGCGTCATCGTGCGCAAGCTGAAAGAAAAAATTCGCCGGGAGCCGTCCCTGGCAAAAGAAGCCAGGTCCGAACCACGACTTTCTGCAGAAGCGCCTGCAGCGCGCACCGGCCTGAAAATTACACCGCCAAAACGCCGGGTTGATACCGCAAAAAAATCAAAATCAAAAAGCAGCAAACGCGCCGATGACGAGCGTCAACCGTCTCTTGATCTTGGTAGCACCAGTAGCACAGGTGACATCCAGTTGCCGGAACTATCCTTGCTGGCGGAGGCCAAGGGGCCAAGTCTTGCGGATACTATCAGTGAAGATGCGCTGGAACAGAATGCCCGGCTGCTTGAATCTGTGCTGGAAGATTTTGGTGTCCGCGGTGAAATCACAAAAGTCCGTCCAGGCCCGGTTGTCACATTGTATGAACTGGAACCTGCACCCGGCACCAAGACTTCGCGTGTCATCGGTTTATCAGATGATATCGCCCGCAGCATGAGCACGATCAGTGTCCGGGTATCGGTCGTCCCTGGCCGCAATGCCATCGGCATCGAAATGCCCAACGTTGAACATGAAACTGTTTATCTGCGTGAGTTGCTGAGCAGCGAAGATTACGAAAACACATCGACCAAACTAAGCCTGGCACTGGGCAAGGATATCGGCGGCATGCCGGTGATTGCTGACCTTGCAAGGATGCCACACTTGTTGATTGCGGGTACTACGGGGTCTGGTAAATCGGTTGGTGTGAACTCGATGATCCTGTCGCTGATCTATCGGTTGCCGCCTGAGAAATGTCGCTTGATTTTGATTGATCCCAAGATGCTGGAACTGTCTGTTTATAACGACATCCCGCATTTGCTGACACCCGTCGTCACCGAGCCCGGCAAGGCTGTGGTCGCCCTGAAGTGGGTGGTACGGGAAATGGAAAATCGCTACCGGTCCATGTCGCAACTGGGTGTGCGTAATATTGACGGTTATAATCAGCGACTGGGTGATGCCGTAAAAGACGGCGAAGAAATCAAGCGTACTGTGCAGACGGGGTTTGATCCGGAAACAGGTGAGCCTGTCTACGAAGAGCAATCCCTGGATCTGTCGCCGCTGCCGTTCATCGTTGTTGTTGTCGACGAGATGGCCGACTTGATGCTGGTGGCTGGCAAGGATATTGAAGCCGCCATTCAACGTTTGGCACAGATGGCGCGTGCGGCTGGTATTCACATCATCATGGCAACGCAGCGTCCGTCGGTTGATGTCATCACAGGTACCATCAAGGCCAACTTCCCGACGCGTATCAGTTTCCAGGTGACCTCCAAAATTGACAGTCGCACCATCCTTGGCGAACAAGGTGCCGAGCAATTGCTTGGCTCTGGTGACATGTTGTTCATGGAAGGCGGCGGTCGCGTGCGCCGTGTGCATGGACCATTTGTCTCGGACCGCGAAGTCGAAAAGGTCGTCAAGTTTCTCAAGAAACAAGGCAAGCCGGAATATCTGGATGCTATTACCGAAAGCCCGGATGGGGATGACTATTCGCTGATTCCTGGTAGCAGCAGTGGCAACAGTGACAACGATGCTCTCTATGATCAGGCCGTTTCCCTGGTCTGCCGCGAACGCCGGGCGTCGACCAGTTTTGTTCAACGGCATTTACAAATCGGCTATAACCGTGCGGCCAGAATAATTGAGCAGATGGAATCCGAAGGCGTCATCAGCGGTGCCAATCGTGTCGGCAAACGCGAAGTGCTGGCGCGCGATATCGACGGCATGGAATAGACCTTATGTCCAATCCCGTTATGGCGGCCGCAAGTACGCGGCTCCGCTTCGTCCTGTTCCTGATCGCGGTATCGTTCTGGAGTGTAAATACCGTAACCAGCAAACAGGCCTTCGCTGCATCATTCAACGAAGTTCAGGAAGCTGACCTGCGTGCGGCCTCAAGATATTTGAACAGCGTCAAAAGCCTCAAGTCACGGTTTTTGCAAGTCTCACCGGATGGTGGTTTTACACAAGGCGACTTCATGTTGCGTCGGCCCGGGCGCTTGCGGTTCGAATATGACCCGCCTTCGCCCTACCTGGTTCTGGCAGATGGTTTCTGGCTTTATTTCCTCGACAAGGAACTGGGCGAGCCACAGAACTGGCCCATCCAGGATACGCCTCTGGGTGTTCTGGTCGCCGAAAAAGTTGACCTGTTGGACAATCCGGATGTCGAGGAAGTGACCCGCTTTCCTGGCAGACTGGTCATAACATTGCGCGACCAGAAACGACCGGACGAAGGTACGGTTTCTCTGGTCTTCAGCATGGCGCCTCTGATCCTGAGACAATGGAAAATTGTTGATAGCCAGGGGCAACGTACGACGGTAACGCTGGACAAGATCGAAACCGGCATGCATTTGCCAGCGACCTTGTTTGTGATGCCATCGAAAAAGGAACTGGACAAGACCAGATAGATTTGGCCGCCAACAACCAGTTGTACGGGTATGGTTGCCTGAAAATGCAGTAGCGGAAAGTTTGTTATGAGCGCTGGAAGTTTTTTTCAAGAGCTTACAATTGCGTGTATGGTAGATACAAAACTTTTGGTTATAGACGATGATGAACCGATTTTGCGGTTGATTGCTGCCATTGGTAAAAATTGTGGCCTGAAGGTTCAGGCAACGTCAGTACCAAAAGATTTTCTGCATATCCTGGACACAGACGCACCGGACATCGTCGTGCTGGATCTGGTGATGCCAAAATTTGATGGCATCGAAGTTCTCAAACGTATGAACGAAGAGCAGGTTGAAGCCGGAATAATTCTGATCAGCGGGGCCGATCAAAGTTTGCTCGATCGTGCCAGCAAACTTGCCGAGGCCTGGGGCCTGAATGTGCTTGCCGCATTCACCAAACCACTGGATCCGGTTTTGATCGAAACGGCATTCAGGGAAGCGATAAAAACCTGATCCGTTGAGGTGCGAAATGGTCTTTTGGAAACGCAGCATTGCCTTAAGCTTGAGGTATGCGCCAAATATCAACGTAGAAGCGATTCCTTTTAAATCGGAATCGTCCTAGGCGTCGCCAACCATTCGGCGCAGCAAGTCGACCAGTGTTTCAACTTCTTCGTCAGACAATTTGTTGGCCGCCTCGCGATCATATTTTTCGACCATGGGGATCAGGTCGCTCAACAAACTCTCACCAACATCGCTGAGCCTGAGTGCATAGGACCGGCGATCCTTGGGCGAGGGATCACGCACAACAAGTCCGCGGCCTTCCAGTCGGTCAATAACCGCAACCACGGTCGAGCGATCAACGCCCATGGCCTGGCCAAGCTCGCTCTGGTTCAAACCTGGATTGGCGTCAATGATGGCAAGCACACCAAATTGTCCGGGCGTCACGTCCTGACCGGAAACAATTTCACTGAAATTCTGAAAAAACTTAACGTGGGCGCGGCGAACATTGTAGCCCAGCAGTCGTGGCAGGATACCGAACCGGGCAGAGTCCTTGGTTTTGTCACCTGCATTCATTGTTTGATCCGCCTTCCTGATCATCGCCAGCCCTGTAAAAACCGAAATAGTGTGGTTTCAACGTTTGTTGGACAACACGACTGTTTGTATACCAAGCATTTTATACAAATATTCGGCGAGGTAAATTGGAAAGCAGAAGTGTTTTTGGAATTTCAGGACTTGCGATAGATGAAATATCGTCCTGGCGACACGGATTCAGGCAAATCCATTGCAATCCAGCCCGGGTAGTCAAAGGACTGATCTGATACGATAACGCCCCCGCTGCACACCAGATTGTTGACGGGTTCCGTCAGCCACAACGCCTGGGCGCTGGTTGCGGCTCTGTCACCACTGCCGGTGTCACAATGGGCCAGCGCAGCCAGCTCACCTGTCCTGGCCAGTGCCGTCGGCAGGGTTTCAGCAAAATCACCCACAATTGCGTGCTTGGCGTCCGGGATGCAGTCGGGATGGGCTGCAAGCTGGCGGTCAAATACAAATATTTCCCGCCCGGGCATCAGTGACCTCAGGTGATCAAATGTGCGACCATTACCAAGCCCAAGCTCAATTACCGGGCCTGTCAGATTTTCGATCAGTTCTGCGGCGAGCGCGAGGCAATCCCGTTGGGCTTCCAGTCGGCGAATGGCGCTGTCGAGACGGCTCACGAAGACCAGACGCGTGCTGGTGTTGAAATATTCATCCCTGGATAGGTCAAAAAAATTCCGATATCAGTTCTGGCTGACGGCCCGCATCAACTGATCCGTAGTCCGGTCGAGGCGTGCGGCAAGCTCGCGCATGATTTCCACAGACATCTGGGGAAATTCGCTGATCATGCGAAAAAACAGGTCCTTGGATATCTTCAGCACTTCAAGGTCTTCCTTGGCCTTGACCGAAGCCGTTCTGGGAACATCACAAAGAATAGCCACCTCGCCGACAATGTCATTTCGTTTTACAGTCGAAACGACAACATCACCGCGATCTGTCGACAGGATAACGTCTGCCTGACCGCCAATCACGATGTAAGCAGAGTCGCCAATATCACCCTGATGAAACAACTCCTCATCAGATTTGAATTTGAGACGCTCACTTGTAAACGCCAACAATTTCAGCTTGGACGGCTCGATCTTCGCGAACAACGGGATCTGCCGTAACAGCTCAACTTCTTCGTTGATACTCACGCCGGGGTTTCCTTTTGATACGCTGCAAGCAGGCGGCTCAGTATACTATCACCCATCGCTTGCCAATTCCTTAAATAATGTGCCCTCGTGATCCAACGACGACACGGTCCCTTTTTCGGCAATTGCCCCCCGGTCAAATACCAGAACCTGATCAAACTGCACGGCCAGATCGGCGCGATGCAATACCCAGATCAGGGTACGGTCGGTAAATTCACCCAGAATGTTTTCCATAATCTCGTTCTGGGATGCCGAATCCAGAGCCGCCGTGGATTCAGACAATATCAAGACATCCGGTCGTTTTACGATGGCACGTGCTATCGCCAGTTTCTGACGCTGGGCACCTGACAATCGTGATCCGCCAATGCCGGCATCATAACTCATACCGACTTCGGCCACCGAATCATACAGGCCTTCTGTTTCAATCACTTCTGAAATCAGCTCACCTATGCGCTCCGCAGCTTTTGGCACGCCATAGGCAACCTTGCCAAACAGGATGTTGTCCTGAAGATTGGATGCACTGTTGTAAAATTCTGCGTCGAAGAATTCGACGGACGAAGCCACATCCTCAGGCAAGGTTTCGCGGAACACCCGGCGACCTTCGAGGATCTTTTCCATAATCGCATCGTCAATCAAGCCAAGACGGTGTCGGGCGGGTACCAACTTGAACGGCAAGGAAAGCAACGCTGTGCGATCTTCTTCACGTGCTTCAACCAGCTTTTCACGATCAACGCGCGTCAACAGTGCCTGGAAATCCTGTAATTCATCCGCCGAGATAAAGGCATATTGCTGAAACAGTTCATGATCAGACGGCACATCGGCAAAAATCTCAGCCATTGTCGAGGCCGCCGCGTAACCGATTTCAATCATCTGTTCGGTCAGACCTATTTGATCCAGCACGGAGACGACATGAGCGTTTGATCCAAGGGCTTCCATATCGAAAGTGTCGCCGACGACATTGCCGAACAACAGGTTTTCAGCAACAGAAGCATTGTGATTGTATTTTTCCTGATCAAATGTTTCGATCAGATCAGCAACATCCGGCTCCGCCAGGCGATCCCGCAGACTGTATCGTGCCGTCAAGATCTTGTTGGCGAGATCCGGCGTTGATTTTGGGTCGATGGTCCCACGCAAGCCAAACTGATAGACATCGCTATCAAGGCCAACGATCTTCAGAGCGCGCAATCCTTCGTGGCGTAAATCTTCAAGGCTATCGGCGCCTGTAGCGGCAAAATCGGTCCAGTCGGCATCTGAATCAAGAATAGAATTTCCAGACAGTTCAGCCTCTTCGACAAATTCCTTATAGGCATCTGCGACGTCGCCTTCGCGCTCGAGAGGTTTCAGAGGTCGGTGCTTCAAGCCGTAATAGAGATTTTCGCTAAGCGTAGCATTGAAGATGAACCCTTGCTGGCCAACAAAGGAAACCCGCCGCCCGGTAACGCCTTCCGGCAAATCTTCCAGTTCGCGGTTGTCATAGGAAACCTTGCCTTTTGTCGGATCAAGAAGCCGGGCAAGTAGCTGGCCCATTTCTTCCTTACCGCTGGAAGGGCGACCGACGATGGCAATTTTTGACGGCAGATCGAGGGAGGCTGAAACCGAATTAACAATTGATTCTCCCTGATCATCCGAAAGTGTCAGACCAGAGATCGCAAGGGTCGATGAAAATGTTTCGTCGCCGGAAGGATCGCTTTCCTGATGCTCAACCGTGCGCATGCCCGGCGGATCAAACTGGGTAATAACCGTTTCGTATTTGATGCGTGCATCTTGCTGGCGCTGATAGAAGCCGAGTAATTCTTTCCACGGCGCGCCAAGATCCTTGTGAGCTGCAATCGCAGCAACCAGGGTCCCGATTTCCAGACCGCCCGTGATCACCAGATAGCCGCCAATGGAATAGAAGAAGAACGGGCCCATCTGTTGGATAAAGTTGTTCAGGAATTTGATGAAGAACTTTTTGCGATAGATCTGGTAACGCACAATAAAGATTTCGCCAAGGCGGGCGGAGAACCGTGCGCGTTCCAACTGCGATGTATCGTGGGCATGGATTTCTGCGACGCCCTGCACTTTTTCGCCGATCCGGTCCGACAGACTGCGAACCAGTTTGACACGTTCCTTGCCCAACAAGTTCACTTTGCTTTGCAGGCGCGGAATGATGTAGAGCTGCAGCGGGTACAAAGCGACCGCGGCGACGGCCATGATCCAGTTTTGATAAAACAGGAAACTCAGAATAACCAGCAGGGTGCCGCCCTGGAAAGCCGGCAAGGAAAAAGCCTCGCCAACAAAACCGCCGAGAGGTTCGACCTCGGCAGTCACCATGGGAATGATTTCACCCTGGGACATATTTCTGAATGTTGGCAGCGGGAAACGCAGGACCCGGCCGAACAGTTCATAGCGAAGACGGCGCAACATGCGCTCACCGGTCAGGCCGCGATAGACATTGATGTAATATTTGAAAGCCTGGTTAACGATCACCAGAAGTAAAAATCCGACACAGAGCACGATCAAATAGGACACATGTTCCAGCTCGACACCAAAAAGCTCAACCGGGAAATCACCAGGGTCTCCCTGAATGGCATCATTGATGATCATCTTCGGCAGTTCATAAAACAGATACAGAAACGGAAATGACAACACAGCCATAACCGTCAGCCAAATCTGCTGTTTTTTGCTGTATTTCAGCAAATATTTATAGATTGTCGGTTCCATGCCCATCCTGTTGAACCGGTCCGGAAATCCTCAAACAGGTGAAATCCGAAAGCGCCCCCAATATCAAGTATAAAAGTTGCCGGAAAACCCTGTAGTTAGGCAATAGGTATTTTGAAATTAAGCAAAATTTCTCGGTTGACGGGACCATAAGTTCTGCGATAGTCGGCAAATGCTGAACGAAGTTGAGGGGCAGGGGAGCAGCGTCGGAAGTGGGCGTGGCGCCAGAGTCCTTATATATAGTCACGATACCTTCGGTCTGGGACACCTCAGGCGTGTGCTGACGCTTGCCCATTCGATGGTTGAGAGCAACAAGAATCTCTCAGTCCTGATCCTGTCAGGTTCTCCCATTATCGGCAGTTTTGATTTTCGCGCCCGTGTGGATTTTGTGCGCATCCCTGGCGTTATCAAACTTCGCAATGGCGACTATACGGCACTTAATTTGCTCATTGATCTGGATGAGACATTGTCCATTCGAACATCCATCATCAAACACACGGCCGCTATTTTTGACCCCGACGTCTTCATCGTCGACAAAGAGCCTTCGGGCCTGCGCGGTGAGGTTCTGCCCACCCTGAAAATGTTGAAAAAGCGCGGTACGCGGCTTGTACTGGGCTTGCGCGATGTTTTGGACGAGCCTGCCTTGCTGGTCCCGGAATGGAAGCGCAAGAAAGTTCTGCCGGCCCTGAAAAACCTGTATGACGATATCTGGGTCTATGGCTTGCCACAAATCTGTGAGCCCCTGGGCGCACTTGATTTGCCGGAAAGTGTTCTCAAGAAAGTGACTTATACGGGCTATTTGCAGCGCCGTGTCCCAAGCACACCCAGCACCACGCCACCACCCGAAATTACCAAAAAGCCTTATCTGCTGGTAACCACCGGGGGCGGAGGCGATGGCGACGGCTTAATCGAATGGGTTTTACGGGCCTATGAGACGGATCCAATGCTGCCTTATCCGGCGTTGCTGGTCCTGGGGCCATTTATGCAATCCGAGACACAAGCTGATTTCCTGAAAAGGGCGGCCAGGCTGGACAGGGTTGAAGCCATAACTTTTGAACAGCATATGGAAAGCCTGGAGGACAATGCGATGGGGATTGTCGCTATGGGCGGCTACAACACTTTCTGTGAAATCCTCTCTCTCGACAAAAAGGCCATAATCGTTCCCCGCAAGGTGCCAAGACTGGAGCAATTCATCAGGGCGTCAAAGGCTGAAAGCCTCGGACTGGTCCGTATGCTGGAAGACGATGGTAAATATGATCCTGAAGTCATGGCCAGCGCCTTGCGTCACATGCCACGTCAGAGCAAACCCTCGGATGTTGTTGTACCGGGACTGCTGGAAGGCCTGGTAAACGTGCGTCGCCTGATCGCGCCCTGGCTTGACCGGCACGCGCAGAAACAAGAGATCGAAAGCCCCACGATACTGGCCAAGCGGGTCTGATAAATTTTCAAGTGAGTTTGCCTGTTGGGTTATGTAGATCAGAACACCAAAGCGGGATCTGGTAACTGATATGGAATCTGGTCACTGATATGGGCAAGGTTGGTATTGTTCTGAAGGGCTATCCGCGCCTGTCCGAAACTTTCATCGCCCAGGAAATCCTGGCTCTGCAGCAGGCCGGCATGGATCTGCAAATCTATAGCTTGCGCCACCCCACAGATACCGCCATTCACGATCTGAATAAAAAGATCACGGCCCCTGTCAATTATCTGCCAGAATATCTTTATCAGGAACTCGGACGGGTCCTGAAAGCCTGGTTAGCAGCACGCAAGCTGCCTGGTTTCAAAAAAACCTGGAAAATCTGGTTTCAGGATCTTTTTCGTGATCCAACGCCCAATCGCGTTCGTCGTTTCGGCCAGGCAATGGTTTTGGCAACAGAAATGCCGCCAGAAATCAGGCATTTATATGCTCATTTTATTCATACGCCTGGGTCTGTGACACGATATGCGGCTTTGATGAAGGAAATTTCGTGGAGCGTTTCTGCCCACGCCAAGGACATCTGGACGCTTCCCAAATGGGAGTTATCGGAAAAACTGGACGACTGTTCGTGGGCGGTCACTTGCACAAACGCCAATCGCGATTATCTTGATACGCTGGCGCCCGCTGAAAAAGTACACCTGGTCTATCATGGCCTTGATTTTAAACGATTTCCCAAAACCGAACGGTCGGAAATCGTTGATTCGACTGAAACCCCGGTCATAATTCTGTCCGTAGGACGGGCCGTCATCAAAAAAGGTTATGACGTACTTTTATCGGCCCTGGCAGACCTGCCAAAAGACATAAACTGGCGGTTTGTACATATCGGTGGTGGCCCCCTGCGAGACAAATTGAAAGCCCTTGCCAATCAAAAAGGCATCTCCGAACGGACGAAGTGGATGGGTGCAAAGTCCCAGGACGATGTCATCGCTGCTTATCGTGAGGCAGATATTTTTGTCCTGGCCAGCCGGATCGCAGACGACGGTGACAGGGACGGTTTGCCCAACGTTTTGATGGAAGCCCAGAGCCTGGGAGTTGCCTGTATCAGTACGACCGTTTCAGCAATCCCGGAGCTGATAACGAACGAACGGACGGGCTTGTTGGTGCCGCCGGAATCCCCTTCTGAAATGACGGCTGCGCTGGAAACCTTGTGCCGTGATCCAGAGCTTCGGCGATCAATGGCTGACGCCGGCATGAAAAGAGTACGGACGGAGTTCAAGCTGGACAAGGGTATTGAGAAATTATTGAATCTGTTCAGTCGTACAGTTTCAGAATCCGAAGTCAGGTAAACGAACGTGCGCATTTCATTCTACGCCCCCTTAAAAGCACCAACTCATCCTGTGCCATCAGGAGACAGGCGCATGGCAAGATTGCTCATGAACACCCTGGAGCTAGCAGGTCACAAAGTTGCCCTTGCGTCCGATTTCAGAAGCTTTGAAGGGACCGGAGATCCGACCCTGCAAGAGGGCATGTTTGCCGCCGGCAGGGTGGAAGCGGAACACATAATTGAGGCCTGCCTTTTACAGCCTGAAGAAAACAGACCGAACGTTTGGTTCACCTACCACCAATATTACAAGGCACCCGATCATCTGGGTCCGGCAGTCAGTGACGCACTGGGTATCCCCTATGTTGTCGCAGAGCCGAGTCACGCGCCAAAACGTGCAAACGGGCCCTGGAAACTGGCCCATGAGAGCGTTGAAGCCAGTCTGAAAAAGGCTGACTGTGCGTTTTGCCTCACTCGACACGATATGGCCTGTGTTGAACCCGTTTTGGCGTCACCTGACCGACTGGTCTATTTACCGCCTTTCCTGGATGCTGCGTCTTTTCAATACGACCGTTCAGACAAAACAGATTCCCGAAATTTCCTGAACCAGACCTTCGGCACGACGGCTGATGTTCTTCTGGTCGCCGTTGGCATGATGCGAAAAGGCGACAAATTTCAATCCTATGAACTGTTGGCGAAGAGCCTGGAGTTGATAACGGCGTCGACAAGCTGGCAGCTTGTGATTGTCGGCGACGGTGAATACGCTGCGGAGACTAAAAATCTGTTTCTGAGCCGAAACAAGATCAATAACCGCGTCATTTTTGTTGGTGAGCAACCAGGATCAGAGGTCGCCCGTATTCTTGTTGCAGCTGACATATGCGTCTGGCCCGCAGTTGGTGAAGCATACGGTATGGCCATGCTGGAAGCGCAGGCGGCGGGACTGGCGGTCGTTGCCGGAAATTCAAGGGGTGTGCCCGATGTTGTCCAGGACGGAATCACGGCGATGCTTGTGCCCCCTGATAATCCGGCGGCTTTCGCGACAGCGGTTGGCAAATTGATCGATGACAGGGACATGCGCACCGAAATGGGGACTGCGGCAGGAAGATTTGTTGCTAACGAACGATCCCTGCAACAGGCCGCGGATACCCTGAACAAAGGCCTGGAAATGGCCGTCTCGAACAAGGAACACAATAAATGACCCGGCTTGCCCTGATCAGACATGGCCGCACAGCCTGGAATGATGAAGCCCGGATGCAGGGACAAACGGACATTCCCTTGTCGGACGCTGGATATCAGCAAATCAGGGACCATATTGGTGCTGCCCTGAACCCGGAACTGGCCGGTTTTTACTGGATGTCCAGTCCCTTGAAGCGGGCGCGCACCACAGCCGGTTTACTGTGCGGATTTGCGCCGCCACTTGAACCAGCGCTGATGGAGATGAACTGGGGGGACTGGGAAGGCCGCACATTGGCCGACCTTCGCGAAGAACTTGGCCCGGCATTACAGGAAAATGAAGACAAGGGTCTGGATTTTCGGCCCACGGGCGGTGAAAGCCCACGTGACGTCCAGCAACGGCTGAAATCCTGGATGTCCGATATCGCCGGAACCCGACCTGGCATAACGGCGGTTTGCCACAAGGGGGTGATCCGGGCCGTCATGGCATTGGCTTACAACTGGGACATGATGGGCAAGGCACCGGTAAAGCTGGACTGGACCTGCGCCCACATCTTTGAGCTGGACAGCGATGGCGCCCCGCAACCCTGGAAAATGAATGTGCCTGTCGGTGATCCGCTGACTAATTTGTCCTGATGGCTGCCCAAAAGCGCGGCCCGGTGTATAAAATGAAACCATGACACACCGCGTCCTCTTTTATGTGCAACACCTTTTGGGCATTGGCCATCTGCGACGAGCCGCAACCCTGGTGCGTGCCATGGATGCGATCGGGCTGGAGGTCACGTTGGTCTCAGGCGGCAGCCCCGTACCCGGTCTGGATATCGGCGGCGCAACATTAATACAATTACCCCCGGTGCGCGCGGTCGACCTCTATTTCAAGGAACTGGTCGACGAAAACGATCAGCCCATAGACGACGCCTGGCGACAAAACCGGGCCGACGCCTTGATGGCCGCATGGCAGAAAACCAGGCCACATATCCTGATGTTCGAGCTGTTTCCCTTTGGTCGCCGCCAAATGCGGTTTGAATTGTTGCCCTTGCTGGACGCCGCAACAAATGACGCCAAACCACCAGCTGTAATTTGTTCGGTCCGTGATATTCTTGTGGCGCAAAAAAAGCCAGGTCGCAACGACGAGATGATTGATCTGATCAATCGCTATTTTGATCATGTGATGATGCACGGCGACCCCAATCTGATTTCCTTTGATCAAACCTTTCCGCATGCGGAAAGGCTTGGCGACAAAGCACGATATACCGGCTATGTCGTTGATACTTCTGGCATAAAGGGGGGTTCAGACAGTCCCGGATATGGCGAAGTGATCGTTTCTGCCGGTGGTGGCGCAGTTGGCGACCAGTTGCTGCGCACGGCGATGCAAGCCAGATCCGTCAGCAGTCTGAACGACCGCGTTTGGCGATTGCTGGTTGGCTACACCGTGCCCGAAACAGAATTTTCAGACCTGAAATCACTGGCCCCTGACGGGGTCGTGGTGGAACGCGCACGTCCCGATTTTACCAGTCTGTTGGCCAACTGCGCTGTTTCCATCAGCCAGGGCGGCTACAACACGATTATGGAAACCTTGCACGCCGGGGCCCGGGCAGTGGTTGTGCCCTATGCCGGTGGCATCGAGACAGAACAGACTTTGCGGGCGCGGTTACTGTCCGAACAAGGTGTTCTGCATATTGTTGACGAAGCGACCCTGTCGCCCGACGTTCTCGCAGCCGCTGTCGATAAAGCCGTTAACGGGCCGCCATCCGGGGCCTTTATCGATACTGGCGGGGCCAAAAGATCAGCGACACTGGTCAATGAATGGGCTGACGCTGTGACCTGGGACGATTGATGTCCACGGCGTCCACAGATATTCAGACGACCTGGCAAAGCCTGTCCGAAGAAATTGAAAAATGGCGCATGGCGGGCCGAGAAGTCGCATTGTGGTGGCGGGATGATGATGTCATTGAGCCAACACCAGAACTGGCGCGCCTGACAGGCATAAGCCGGCAATACGATATCCCGCTCTCTCTGGCTGTCATTCCGGCAAATATGTCTGAGACGCTGGTCAAGAATACGGACCTGTTTGCGGCGGATACCTGTCTGCTGGTTCATGGTCTGGACCATCAGAACCGGGCACCTGCAGATAAAAAGAAGGCAGAATTCGCCAGTCAGCGACCCCTGGCGGATATGGCAGCCGATCTTGTTCGTGCCCTGGACCTTTTGAAAAGGGCCTTTCCCGACCATGCCCTGCCGGTCCTGGTGCCCCCGTGGAACCGGATACCCGACGCCGTGATCCCGGTTTTAACGGAAATCGGTTTTGTCGGCCTGTCGACCTACAAAGACCGGGACCCGAACTCTTTGCATGCGGGCCTGCACATCAACAATTGCCATGTCGACCCGATTAACTGGAAATCTGACAAGGCATTTCTGGGGGAAGTCGCGACTTTGCAACTGCTGAGAGACCATTTGAGGGCCAAACGTAGAAAATCAGCAAGTTTATCGACCGATCAGGGGGAAATAACGGGTATTTTGACCCATCATCTGGTCCAGGACGCCAAAACATGGGCTTTTTTGGAAAAATTTGCGGCCTGGACGGCGGAACAGCCTTCTGTACGCTGGCTTGATGCGCGTGAAGCCTTTAAGCTTTCATGATGGTGGGAGGGGACGATTGGCAGGTCAAGTCGCGACATCGATACCCGGTGCGTGCGCTGGCAGGCGATCTATTCCGAACATCAATTGGTTTGATACTGACCGCTGGACCATTGTTGCTGGTTGATCTGGTCGATGTTTTGAAGGTTATTCTGTTTTTGTTGTTGATTGTTTTTCTGATATTCGGCTTTCGCACGATGATCCGACAGGCCACGACGGTGATGCTTTGTGACAAGGGCATCAGGACCGCAGGTCGTTTTGCGTCGGAAAAGTCAATTTCGTGGCGCAATATGCAGATTTTGAAGTTAAGGTACTTTTCAACGCGACGGGACCGTGAGGCAGGCTGGATGCAGTTGCAGCTGGGCGGTGGGGGTGAAAAATTGTCTCTGGACAGCGCCATTGACGGCTTCGACCAGATTGTTGCCGAAACGACAGAAAATGCAGGTATAAACGGATTGAACCTTGAAACAACAACTTTGGAAAACCTGAAGGCAATGGGGCTGGCACCTGCAGAAAAAGATTACGGAGACGCACACCTTCGATGAGCAATGTACTTCTTGTCCGTGATCTGAAGATCGAATTCCGCGTCCCCGAAGGCGTGGTCAAAGCCGTCGAGGGCGTGTCCTTTCGTGTGCCCAAAGGCAAAACCGTGGCTATCGTCGGTGAATCCGGATCAGGCAAGACCGTCATCAGTCAGGCCATCATGGGTATCCTGCCCAAACCAGCACACATCACCAACGGCGAAATCGTCTTTTTTGATCCCGACAAACCCGGCAATTTTGTCGACATCGCCAAATTGAGTCCCGATGGCAGCGCCATGCGCAATCTGCGTGGCGGCCGTATTTCCATTATTTTCCAGGAACCCATGACGTCGCTGTCGCCGCTGCATACCATCGGCAACCAGATCGGCGAAGCCTGCGAGTTACATTCAAATTGCGATGCCGCCCAGGCCCTGGAACGCAGTATTGAAATGCTGGAACTGGTTGGCTTTCCCGACCCGGCCCAGTCGGTGCACAAATATCCTTTCGAATTGTCCGGTGGTTTGCGCCAACGTGCCATGATCGCCATGGCCCTTATTTGTCGCCCGGCCTTGTTGATTGCAGATGAGCCGACGACCGCCCGCG
>Ga0233443_1000834_pt1 | contig 30505 bp, 23 predicted proteins | sample SI_123_September_2_FD_182784 | JGI IMG/M metagenome (GOLD analysis project Ga0233443, IMG submission 182784) | Seawater microbial communities from Saanich Inlet, British Columbia, Canada - SI_123_September2016_200_MG | ecosystem: Environmental > Aquatic > Marine > Inlet | place: Canada: British...
TCTCTGATTAATTATGAGATAGGGGCTGACTGGCTTCCCCGGGAAGCACTTCATTTAAGCGGAGCCGTTTATCATTCCCTTGGTACAGATATGGTCTTCTTTGTGAATACAGGCGATACGGTCGATACAGGAGGTTCATCCTTAAAACCTGTACTTCAGAAGCAAAACTTATCCAAGGTCTCAATTCTTGGTACTGAACTAAGCCTGGAGTACCAGATTAGCAAATGGTTTACTTTAAAAACCAATTACACCCACAATCGGACGCAAGTGCTTGATTTCATTGATGAAGCAACAGGAAGGAATCATAAAGGAATGGAACTAATTGAAGTTTCACCCAATCTGTTTTTTGCCGGGCTCTACTTTAAACACCACTGGTTTAAGGCTTCGCTAAGCTATAGTTTTGTGGATGAACAATGGGTAGATGATCTGAATACTCAGAAGGTTGACAGCTACGATCTTGTGGATTTTCACCTGGCCAAGACGATAGCTAAACGTTTTACCATTGATCTTGATGTTCAGAATTTACTTGACCAGCCTTATATCGATCGTAAAGGCAGGTTATCTCCCGGACGGTTTGCAATGCTGAGCATTAAGTATATGTTGTAGTAAGCGATTTATTCGCTTTATGGTATTATCTACTCACGGCCTGCCAAAAGGCCGGACCGTGAGTAAATTCAATTTAGCTGTCAATTGAGATTAACTCAACTTCAAATATCAAAGATGTATGAGGAGGAATTGCCTGTCCGGCACCCTGTGCACCGTATGCTAATTCGGAAGGTATAAAGAGCTTCCATTTAGCTCCAACCGACATCATTTGTAATGCTTCTGTCCAACCTTTAATTACTCCATTTACAGGGAAGCTGGCAGGTTGATTTCTTTGTACAGAACTATCGAAAACATTGCCGTTAATGAAGGTTCCATGATAGTGCGTCGTGACCGTATTTTCTGCTTTTGGCTTGTCACCTTCAGCATCCTGCATCACTTCGTACTGCAATCCACTTGGAAGTGTTACAACTCCTTCTCTTTTAGCATTCTCAGCCAGAAAACTTTCACCTTCCACTTTTAACTCTTCTGATTTTTTCTCAGTAAGATCTTTAAAGAAGTTGTTTACCGTTTCATTTACTTTCTCCATTGGCAAGGCCAATTCAGTACCAGCCATTACATCGTGCAGGGCCTTAGAGAAATCATCAAGACTGCTTATTTCAAATCCCTGCTCTTTTAAGTTCAAGGCAACGCTAACACCTAAACTATAACTTAATTCGTTCATCTTTATCTTTTCAAATTAATTCTAAAAGTGCGCAAAGATAGTGTTAGTTTTTGCATGTCACGGATTTTTAAAAACATATGGGCAATTATCCAATAGAAATATAGGTGTGACATAATTAGCATTTTAACAATCCGGCTATTGATATCCAGACTCAGAATTCTCAACTTTGTATTTGATTGATGAAAATATTGGAAACGACAAAAACCAAATACGATCTTTTGTTCGAAGCTTATTCAGATGAGAATTTGAATCTTATTTCGGCCAAACTAATTGAGCTTTATAAGCATAAGAATTTTGAGACTATTTTTGAGATTAGTAATAAGGTTTCCCAATTTGAACCAATAAGGGAAGAGAGAGCTGAACGCTGTTTCTCCAAGCTTATTAAACTTTATCATCCCGACAGAGGGGAACAATATCGTAAAGAAATAAAACTGATTATTGAGCAGGAACGATATTCTCAACTGGAACGCTTTAAGCATATTGAAACATTTTCGGCGGAAGAAATAAAGGTGAAGGAATTGATTGATGATGATATCGATTATCATCCTGAGTATATCTATGATGATGATTCGGCATACTCCGGATATGCAGAGAATCCTGGATTTAATCAGGGTAACTACGCTTCAGACTTTTATGAAGAAGAGTTTGAAGCAACATTCTATAATATTCTAAAAATGCGGATGTACGGACACATTGATATCGAAATTCCAGCCTACTATCTGCACGATCATGAAGATATAGAAATGACGGGCTGTGAGATGGAATTTCTGGATGGAATTGAACATTGCATTCATGCAAAGCGGATGGATCTTTCAAGGAACTTGCTGACGGACATTAGCAGCCTGCGAAGTCTTAAACGGATGGAAGAACTTAAGCTTGCTGACAATGAGATTACATATCTCGAGGCATTGGCATATCTGACGAATCTTAGAAAGCTGGACTTGTCCTTCAATGAAATAGAAGATATTAGTGCCTTATATGAGCTCAACTTTTTAAGTTATCTCAATCTTGAAGGAAATGATGTGCCGGAAGAACAGATAAACTATCTGAAAGAGTTAGGTGTTGTAGTGATCAGATAATGAAAGGTTGTGCTCTGGAATATCAACGCTAATTTTTGCATCTGCTTCAGGAGATAAACTTTTTCTTAAATTCAAACCCTCAAACAAATAAATGTTATGAACAAATACTACCTCATTGCAGCATTATTCGCTTTCGCTCTTTTTGCTCAAACCGCTCTGGGCCAAGCTGATCCGGTGATTGATCAGATTATTCAATTAGGTAAAACTGATAATCAAACCATGGATCATCTGGACATCCTGAGCAATCGTTTTGGTGGGAGATTGATTGGCTCTGATGCATATGAAAACGCAGCAGAATGGGCCGCTTATGAGTTTCACAAGTGGGGTATGAAGGTCGAAATGGATGAAACAGGAGAATTGCCAATTGGTTTTAACAGAGGGCCGTGGTTTGGGAAAATGCTCGATACGGATGGAATGCATCTTCATTTTACCACCCCATCTTATACGGCCGGAACAAAGGGAAAACAACGTGGACATGTTGTGATGGAACCAAAAACTCAGAGGGAATTCGACCGCATGAAAGGTAAGCTGAACGGTGCATGGGTTCTGATAAGTGGCAGCAATACCGGTTTCCCTATCGATATTTCTGAGGATGCTGATAAGTACAGAGACTCTTTGATTGCTGATAATCTTTTGATCTCAGAAATGAATTCCGAGATCGGAAAAACTAACAGGAAGGCAAAGAAAGAGAAGGATAAGAAAGAAGAACAGAAGTTGAATGATGTTCCGGCAATATTCTATCGTCAAATGGTGGATGCTGGTATTTTAGGTATTATTCAGTGTGCTTCATTACCCATCAAGGCAATGTACGACCGAAAGAATGTAAACAATATGACCTGGGAGAATTTGCCTTCTACTCCGGATATTAAGCTGGATGAACATCAGTACAAAATTATTGAACAAAAGGTAAAAGAACGTCAGGAAGTTTGGTTGGAATTTGATATTCGAAATCATTTTAAAATGGGCCCGGTCAGGTATCATAATGTAATCGGTATAATCGAAGGAACTGAGTTTCCTGATGAGTATGTTATTATGAGTGCACATCTGGATGCCTACGACGTTGCAACTGGCGGAGTTGATGATGGTTCGGGTGTTTGCGTAATGATGGAAGCTGCCCGACTGATCATGAAGGCCGGTGGCAAGCCAAAACGTACCATCCTGGTGACGCTATGGGCAGGAGAGGAATTCGGATTATTGGGATCGAGCAGTTGGATCGGGAGAAATCCTGAGAAACTGGAGAAAATCTCCAATATGTTCAATAAAGATGGCGGCCCCACTGTACCAAGTCATATAAGTGTATCGGATGCTATGTGGAAGGATATGGAACAGGTTTGTACACCGATTAACGCAATCAATCCGGATTTCCCGTTCGAAATGAGAAAACGTGAAGCCAGAAACAGGCCTGAAAGAGCCTGGGGAACTGATAGTGGCCCGTTTGCTGTGGCTGGAGTTCCAACCATGAGCATCAGAAGAAGCGATCCCAAAGGATACGACTTCGATTACTATGAGATTTGGCATACCGAAAGAGATCTGTACAACAAAAGTATTCCTGAATATCAGAACCATGCGTCAATAGTTTATGCTATCATGGTCTATGGGGTAGCAAATCTGGATCATTTACTTTCCAAAGAGGGCTATTATCTGGACTAGGGATTTGGAGCTGAGATGCAGAATTTTGATGCTTGCTTCAGATTTCGATTCATTTCGAAAAATTATATTTGAATATGCAGGAAATTAGAAAACCAATTATTTTGTTTCTGGTTTTGATCGGGATCATCTTATTGATTTCGGGCAAAGCTGCATCTGATGTGAAGGAGGGCTTGACGGAACAAAGCAGGAAGATGGGAGTTGGTATCATAACAGGGCCATTCTATCGAATGAATGCTTTTGCCAGAAGTGAACGAAGGCCTTACGACGATTCAATTGCTGTTTACGACCGTACAAGAGTACACAAGATTGGTTTTATCCCTGTACTGGGCGAGTCTGTTTATACCTACGAAACAGAAGTGACAATTGATGGATCGACGATCAAATATTACAATGCAGACTTAGATAGACTGGATGGAATGTTTTCATGGGAAAATTCTTTTAAAGTCTTTCAGAAAGACGGTGACTGGCTTAATATTTTTGTGGGTAGATACGGATACAATACAACCTGGGTACGATTAAGCGATTTTGGCAAGATGGTAAGTTTCACAAGCTGGATGGACTATTTTAAAAAATTCCCCATGGGCAATGCCGATTGGCAAAGAGGTTATGACTGGCTGGGTAAAGGAACGATGAATCTTCAATATTATCCTTACGAGGGAGGTAAGATTAAGCAGGAAATAGGCGGAGGTGTCGAGATCTATCTTACAGGAGAGTTTGTGAATAGCTGGGCCAGAGTCAGAGTAAAAGAAGTTAGCTACATTTATGGAGAGAATTATCTGGAAGGAAGCAAGTATGGAAATGAATCTGAAGGATGGATTCGAATTGTCAGTAAAGAAGGCTATCCTTTTCTGAATCAAATAATATTGGGTTGTTAAACAAATATTGAAAGTAATGAGGCTAAAACATGTATTAATGATTGGACTGTGCATTGGAACCATGGCCTGTTCAGTTCAAACAGAGAAAGTTGCAGAGCCAAAAGTACTTACTCATTTGGTGTTTCTCGATCTAAAGAATGACATCAATGAAGCTGATATTCAGATCTTCGAAGAGCAGATTGCTAAGTTGGGAACCATTGAGGAAGCTCTGAGTATTAATAGCGCTTTCAGACTAGAATCAAACGATGTCAGAGCATTGAAATCAGACTTTGTGATTCAGACTACACATAAGGATCTTGATGCTCTGGAAAGTTACAGAAAGCATCCGGTTCATCATGAGATTATCGAACAAACCAAACGATTCTTGTCAGTGGCACCAGTAACTTTTGACTTTTAAAAACAATAGATTTCGCGATAATAATCTTAATTCCGGTTGAATTCCTGTTGTATCTGCTGCATGGTTAGTGGCTTGGAAACAATGGTCCGGTTCTTATCTACCACAATCATGGTTGGAGTAGCGTAGATGTTATAATCCAAAGCTACTTTAGAATTCCAGCTCTTCAGTTCCGAGCAATTATGCCATGTGAAGTTCTGTTCATTCAGGTATTTCTTCCACTCTGTTTCATCCTTGTCAAGAGAAATGGACATAACTTCCATTTTCTTCTTTTTTTGATTATCGTAGAGATCCTTAATCTGCGGCATCCATTCTACACAATGCGGACACCAGCTTGCCCAGAAGATCAACATAATATATTCACTTTCAATTTCAGAAAGTTTTATTGTTGTCCCTTTCTCGTTTGGAATGCTTATGTCAGGTGCGGTTTTTCCAACGGCTAGTTTCTTATAGTTCTCAAGCCGGGTTTGAAGATCACTCTTTCGCTCTTCGTTTTCACAGGCCGTTTCATCTTTGTAGTTTTCTGCAATGTGAAGTATTACGTTCTCAAAGCCATACTTTTCAAAACCACCAACCAGGTATTCAATCACAAATTCCTTTACCAGTTGATTCTCAAACGGACGTGTCATCAACATGTCAATGGCACCTTTAAATGCACTTTCCAGTTGCTGTTGATTGAAAGCTCTATTGCTAAACAGAGACAGGTAAGTTATTAATCGTGTTGGTAAAATATCAGTGTGAAGAATATCCGGATTGCTAAAATTTACTTTATCAAAGTAGTGAACCTGCATATATCTCATCTTCTCACCTTCCGATAAATCAGAAGGAATAATGGGGGAACGCATAAAGGATACCACTTCCGCAACAAATGACTTTGGATAATCATTCATGATGCCAGTAATGATTGAATCACGTTCGCTTTGCACCTTATCAAATTTGTCAGCGATGGATGCATAAAGATTATCCTCTTTCGGGTAATACGTTGTTAAGGGATTGAGCAATTCCAGCTTAAGCTGAAGTTGCTGATCGGCTCTTAAAAATTCATAGTAGAGCTTGTTCTCTGTTGAATTTAGTACTTGTAAAGAATCCATGGGATGATCAAACTCTGTTAACAATTCGATTTCTTCTTTATTGAAGATGAAGTCAGCAAAAGAGTTTCGTTCCAGAAACATTCGGTACATACCGGTTGAGCTGTTATCGTTGAAATGATAGCTGGCAACACCGTCCTCATCAGTGTAAATGGTATCTACCGGATGAAATTTCTCTCCGTAAATTTCAGAGAGAATGATCTTTGAATTTGGGTGTTCATCAACGGTAACTTTGAACGGATATTGGTTCTGGCTAATGACCGATTGAAATATGAAAAGGAATAAAATGGTATTTAAGATTCTCATTGTTATCAGTTTTGACACAAAAATAAACAAATAGCTCAATTATAACAGAAACGGGCTTTGCTGCTTTAAAGTCTTAAGCTTTTTTAAGTCAATTTGAGATTTATTGATAACTCATACAACCATTTTACACTTAACTTGCACTTTAATACAGTTGACAAAATTGAATGGCCTACCAGATTGATCCAAATGAAATATTGCTTGTAAACGAGTGCATCGATGGCAAGCGAAAGGCTCAAAAGCTCCTGTACGAAAAATACAAGGATGCCATGTACACGCTAGCCTATCGATTTACAGGCAGTTTTGAAGAAGCCGATGATGTATTGCAGGATGGCTTTGTTCAGGTCTTTAATAGTTTGGAAAGTTTTAAAGCAGAGTCAAGCCTGGGTGCATGGATTAAAACCATAATGGTTCGGTCGGCAATGAGGACAAAGAGCATGAGTTTAGGATTTGAAGATATAGAACAAATTGAGGATGAACACGAAATCCATTGGGATTCTGAACTGACAGGTGAAGAACTGGAGAAGGCAATCCTGAACCTAAGCGATGGATACCGGGCGGTTTTTACGCTTATTGAGATTGAAGGATACAGACATCATGAAGTAGCCACCCTTCTGAATATTTCGGAAGGAACATCAAAGTCACAACTCTACAATGCCAAAAGGATATTGAAGAAAGAACTTGCTTTTTTAATGGAGAACTTGTGATGAGTAAGAAGTACAGCAAATTACCAAAATATAAAGCTCCTGCCAGGGTATGGGAATCTCTTGAGAATGAGCTGGATCAAAAGGCAATACTTTCGAAGGCAATACAGAATATGCCTGTTCACAAAGCGCCGGATCCCCTTTGGAAGGCAATCGACAACACACTTCGTCCAAATCGAAGAATCCTGCCAATTTTTGTTCGTGTAGCTGCTGTTCTAATTCTAGTGACGGGTTTGCTCTGGTTACTCAGCGACAAAGTGAATTTAGATGATGATCAGGTAGCACATGCTGTGGAGAAAAGTGATATTATAAAAGTTGTTCCATCCAATGAGCCGGAAAAAAATGACACTCTCCTGAACAAAAAAGTTCCACATAAGAAGGAAATCAATGTTGCGAAAAGCACAAAGAAAGCCAGTTCACCACAAAAGACAGAAGCTAAAAAAGACAATGAGATCAGGAAAGACCGCAATTCCAAAGGATTGAATATACTTCCTATGCAGGGGATGCGAGGAATTCTTTCTTCTAATATGGAAAAACCGGATGTTTTACCAGTCGGAGCAGCTGTGGAAGTGAAAAGGAAACCGCAGATTAAGAAAGTAAAAATCAGTGTTGCCAATAAACCGATAGCTGAAAACACATCAGAAAATGAAAGACGATTTCGCTTCTCCATGTTCAATAACTGGAGAAGAATTGAAGAGAACTATCAGGATACCAGCGAATATCTCCACGAGCCTTTGCTGGTGGCAAGAATAAACCTATAAGCATTTAACCATACAATCATGAAGAACGCAATCAAATTATTATCCTTGTTTTTATTCATCAATGCTAATATGATGGCAGGTGATCCTCCTTCAATCGAAGGAGGTGATCCTGACACCATTCAAATTGTATTGGACGATAGTACCAGAATCATAATCCTTTCCAATGGTAGTGGCGATTTTACCAGTCTTAATTTACTGGGTCTCGATACTATTATCTACCAAATAACCCGAAGCATTGAGTCAAACGATTGGGATATGTTTTCAGATTCTTTGTTTGAGATTCAAATGGAAGAATTTGAAAATCAACTGGCCCTCCAGGAACAGCTTATCTGGCTACAGGAGAGCAAACTACCGCAATTAGAAGAGCAACTCATCTTCCTCGACAGTCTGGGAGATATGAAGGTCCTGCAAAGTCTCGAAGGACTCAAAAGCCTGCAAGGACTCGAAGGCCTCAAGAGCTTGCAGGGTCTCGAAGGCCTTAGGAACCTTGAAAGTCTGGAGTCACTTGAAAGCCTTGAGAGCTTGGAGAGTTTAGAAAGTCTGGAGGGACTTGAAAGCCTGAAGCTTTTGGAGCACCTTGACGAATTTATTGAACTGGATGAAATTGAAGAAATTGAGGAGATCGAAGAGTTGGAGGAGGCCATGGAGATGAAACGGGAAAAACTTGAGCATGCAATAGAAAAGGAAAAAGCCAGACAGTATGCCCGCGAAAGAAGCAGTGACAGGGCGAGAAATACATTCGAAAGAGAGCGGGACGAGACAAATTATTTCTATTCGAAAGATGAGCAGAAGGATGCAATTGAACTCAATGCAGTGGTTGGATTGAATACAATTCGCAACAAAGTATCGCCCACTCTGGATGCTAATTTGGGCGTTTTTATCAATAAACTTTATTATGGGACTTTCTACAATATGAACTTTACTTTCAATTCGGAGAATTATCAGCCGGATCTTAATAGTTTTCTCGGTTTTGAAATAGGAGTGCGACCTTCAAATAGGAAAAAACTAAGTTTTAAATCGGCTGGTATTGGCTACCTGATTCATCAGGAAGGTGACTATTTTAAGGGCAATACCTTCGAGATTCATTACAATGTGAGAAGTGGCCCTTTTATTCTGACACCTCAGTTGGTATTATCAGATGATTTTGGTGCCTTCTGGCCTGCACTCGCGGTAAAAGTTTCGTTTTAGGAAGAGCTTCTGATTAGATCTACTTATTCCTTAACAAAGATTCGGAATTCAGGATTTGAGATCTTACACTTATTTCCACCAATTTCTAATCTCTGAATTTGCTTTGCCGAAATCTTTCCATCCTTTCTTTAAGTATTTATCGTTGAGTGAAAATTTTGATTTTCCAACATCCAGATCTCCACTTTGCGGAATCCTGTAGTCACCCCAATTGCATATTTTGCCCTTTGCGGCACCATATTCTTTCCAGGTTCCAACGAATAGATTGTTGTTGAATGTATCTGAATTTTTCAGGAGATCGTTGTAAGTAACTGTACCTTTTGCGTTAATCAGTAGATTGCTTACAATCATTCCTTCAAAAATGCCCACATGAAACTGTTTCGGATCCTCGAGGAAACGATAATGAGCTTTTAAATTATAAGTACTCTTACCATCGTAAGCTGGCTCCTTATCCTCCAATAATTCGTTGATCTTTATTATTCCCTGAAAGTCGCAAACATTACCATGAACCATGGTTTTGCCATGCACAAAGTACTGATCCGGATGGTCAATATCCTTAATTACTGAGAGAAACTTCACATGGATACGTTGGTAATCACTCCCAATAATACCGGGAATGTTTTCAGAGTGAGTTGATGTCCAGAGGCCTGAGAAGTCCAGCTCCTCTATGGATTGAGCTTTCAATGCTCCATTGAGGAAGAGGATGGAAAGAATAATTAGGGTGAAATGCTTCATTACTATCGGATGATTAGCTTCTTCCGGATTAGATCATCGCCGGATTTAAATACTACAATATAAGTTCCTGCAAGTGCTTTCTCCATGTTCAGATTGATCTCATTATTCCCTTTCTTAACATCAGAATTATGTATGAGTTGGCCATCAACATTCAGGATCTCTATGTTCCCGTCGGAAGGTACATTTGCTTTAAACCTCCGGCCACTTGGATTTGGATAAATGTCAAAATACATTTCCTCTTTTTCTTTAGATCCAATGAGGTAGGGAATGGAGAAATCGGTAATTTTGGGAAGATGATCTGAGGCAACAGCACAATCACTTGCCTGCAAGCTGTACTGAGCTAATCGCGCAGTCGACATGTGAGCAGTTTCCAGTGAAAAGTACTTTTCTACATCCAGATTCACATCAGATGCAATATGGAAGTCGAGTCTTCCGGGCCAGTAGCTGGAGCCATCATTTCGCCAGGTATAGGCAATTCGTTTGTCCGTTATGTAGGAGACAATGTCGTTCAAATTGCTTCCGTCCCAATCCAAGGCTTGTGGATTGCCAAATTGAAGTGTATCCTGTATGTCACCCGTAATGAGCGTACGAAGTTGCTGATTTTCTCCTACCAGGTTTAAATCCCCGCTGAGGACAAATGGGGTTCCTTCCGCAAGGTCGATTACTCCACCGGTGCTTTTTGCATCCAGGATGAAAGAAGCAAAACCATCTGCTTCCCGCTGACGAATAGAATCACCATCACAACATTTAAAATGTGCGTTGATAACCAGAAAATCTTTCAGATAGTGGGTAGGTAAATCGATTAGAGAAGCAGCTAAACGGCGATCGGACAAAAGTTGCCAATTATCGATGAATGGAAATCTGGAGCAGGTAATGTTAGCTCCATCTATTTTCCAGCAGGTCCAAACTTCCGGGGCCTGCAAAGGAAGGTAGTTGTTCAGGAAATCCTGCGCTTCGTAAAATTCTACATTCCAGCACTCATTAAAGGTAATGATATCCGGTTTCATAGAAGAGATAATTCTACCAAAGGCATCTACTCTTCCCGGATCGCTTAAACCGCCCTGTAGCACATTGTAAGTCATCAAGCGAATGTGCATCGGATCAGCTTTGTTGAGCTCAACCGGATCTGGAGCTGCAATTATACTATCGTCGAAAATATAGCTATAGGTATATCCAGGATCAGGCAGGTAGTCACCACCTGCAGACTGATCCACCAAACAAATGCGGATGGTATCGCTGGTAAACAGAAAAGTCTGAAAGATGGGTTGTACATTGCGGGCAATGGCTATTTCATAAACATTGGATGTTACAGTAGGAGCAGCCACAAAGCGAATGTTATCATGTCCTATTTGTGTTGAACCGGACGTATTAAAATAGCCGGTTCTACTGCCAAACTTCCATCCCAGTTCAGCTCCGATGCCGTTGACAGCATATCCCGTTGCCGCATTATTGTCACCATCAATTTCCAGATAGAGCTCATTGCCGGAGTTCAAAAGCATGTCTTCTGCCAGCTCAAACTTGATGTATAGGTTTTCCGAGTCGTTGGCAACAGCCATAGATAGAAGATCGATGCCGGATCCATCATTTGCCGGATCACTGTATGTCGTTTCTGAATTCTGCCACTCCTCAAATTTGCCATCAATTGCAATTGCCAGGGCTCCGCTTACTATTGTATCTGCGGCTTCGAGTTTTTCAATCAGGAGATCCGAATTATTAGCCTGGCCTCTCGCATCTGTGCTAAAGATGAAAGCTGAATTTATAGCTTCCGCCTGGCTTGCCTCAAGTAACTCGTCAACCATAATTGCTACAGGGTTGACCATATTCATGGATTGAGCTGTAAGTAGGCAGGGTAAAGCGACATACAGGGAAAGAATAAGCATCCTTTTCAACATGATTTACAGATAAATATGTTTAGCCCAAATCTAAGGATTAATCGGTGATTAAAAGAATCAGGCTTATCACGATTAATGAATTATTAACAAATGCGAATCCATCATCAGACTATCAAATTTCCGGATTCTTAAATATTCTGTTCACTTCCATACTTTTCCTTTGAAACATTCTGAATTGTACCCATTGCTAGGAATATTATTTACAAATTTCTAATTTCGGTTGTAAGTTGATTGGCTGAATGGTAGATGATGAATTGAATGTTTTTGAAACATCAGATTATTAATAGCATAAAATAACCTGGTAAAGGCCACTAACTGTCAGGCACACAAAACTAACAATTGAAACATGATCAACACCATTTCAAGAATTTGGCCCAGGATTGGCGCTCTTCTAATTGACTCGGTCGTATTGTTATTTATCGGACAAATAATTGGAATATTTGCTTCAAACTATCTTTCAAAATTAGATTTTCAAGGCCTTTTAATTGGCCTGGGAATATCTGTATTTTATTTCACAGTTGCTTATTCCGGAATTACAAATGGCCAGACAATTGGCAAAAGATTAGTTAAGATTAAAGTAGTTGACAGACAAAATGAGTATTTAAATGTCTTCAGATCTTTTCTTCGGGCATCCATCTTCTGCATACCTGTTTTTCTGGTGAACTATCCCTTCTCCTTTTTACCGGAGGACTCTGTAATAACTCAGGTAAAAACCATTTTACTAATTTCTCTCTTAATAGGAATAGTTTTGTTTCCCTTGATCAACAAAGCAACAATACAGTCGATTCATGATTTATTTGTTGCTTCTTTTGTTGTGAAAACTGATGGACAGCTAACTAGGATTGAACGGGTTAAAACTTCTTCATATATAATCTACTTTGGTGTAATTCTATCACTATTAATCATTAGCTTTTTTGCATTACCTCACAGGAATTTGAATACTGATCCCAACATTGCTAATCTTTCGTCAATTCATAAGCAGCTTGAGAAATTACCTCATGTTATAAAATGTAGCATCTATAAAAAAACAACAACAATTTACTCGGGGAACAAAACAACAGTAAATTATGTGGAAGTTAATCTTAAGATCAAATTTAAGCCAGCGAAGCAGAATAGAAAAAAAGCAGAACAACTGATTGATTCAACAGCAAAGGTAATCCTTCAATTCTATGATTCAGTACCTAAGCTGGATTTCATTTATATTGGATTAAGCTATGGATTCACCATCGGTATCGCCAGAAGAAATTATGCTTACTTCAGTATTAAATCACCATTCGAATGGCAATATCCTGATTCTTCACTTACAGTAATAGATAGATTACCAGCAATGAACTCAGGAACACATGAGGATGATGTAGAGCCTGAAGGAGAAAAAAGAGTCCTAACCACCACACATAAAAATGGCCGTTTAGCCAGTCAGGCAATTTACATCGACAATAAGCTGGAAGGCATGTACGAATCATGGTATCCCGATGGACAATATGAAACAACCATTGAATACAAAAATGGAATGAGAAACGGAATAACTACGAATTATTATCCCAACGGCCAAAAATCATCAGAGATCCTGTATAGGAATAATAGTTACGTTCAGTATTTAAATAAGTGGGATGAAAGTGGTAATGTGATAATAGAAGAAGATGAATAGGTTTAAAGTAGAATGTAAGAGGAAAACCGGATTTCATGTTGTATATGAACTGATTACTCAAAAAATACTAGCATTTGGGAGTCTGCCAAAACCAATGTCACAGGATCCAAACTGATCAATATTTAAGTCAGATGGAACATCAGCAAGCGAGACTTTGATCAGATGGCCTTTAAACCTTCGTCGACTGAAAATAAAGTTTATCTGAAGTTTAGTTTAATTACTAAAAAAAGGATATCATTATCTTAAATAAAACAGGAAACAATGTTAAGATTCTTTGGAAAGATACGCAGGCAACTTGCAGCGGATAATGATATCCCAAAATATTTACGTTATGCTGTTGGAGAAATCCTGCTCGTTGTAATTGGTATTTTGATAGCCTTACAGATTAACAATCTCAACGAATTAAGAAAACAGAAGATCAGTGACATTAGCTTTCTGGAAAGTATGAGAAGCGAAATTGTATTAGACACTTCTCTGATGTTCAGTAGAATATCCCACTACGAGAGCATTAATGAAGATATTGAGAAAGCGGTAGATATTCTGAATGACACTTTACCTCCTTCCAAATCTGAGACTGAACATATCGCTTCAGTAGTGGTTCAGCTTGAAATCCTGGTACCCTTGTATAAAAACATCACAAGAAATGACTTCATTCTGGCTAGTGGAACATTGAATCGGATTGATCCGGAGTTGAACCAAAAATATCTGTCCTATCTTGATCTCATGAAGTTTGGTTATGATTTAACCAATAAAGTTGCTCAATCCCTGCAATCTATTGTAATTAATAATGTCTATTCCAAAGTTAAACTGAATCTGATGTTTTCTGATGATACCAATGTTCAGTTCGATATTAAAAAGTTAAGAAAAGACCAATTGTTCATAAACGCATTTCACGAATCGGTTCTTTATCGGAATGTTACACTCGTGAATTCTCTGAATCACCCGTTTGAAAGGGCTAAAGAAGTATTGTCAGATATTGATAGTTACATAGAAATAAACAACATCCCTATTCAAACAGATTAATGGAATACCAGTAAATTGGATGCATTTTAGCTGCCCCGGGTGCAGCAGGGAAAAATTATTTATTTTCATATTCTTCAATAATACCACCGGTTAATCGAAGCAATTCTGTGTGTGTATCAATCAAATTGTAAATTGCTTCCAGCTTATTGAAGGAAGCATTCATGTACATGATCTGAACATCGCGAAAGTTGAAGGAGTTAATGGTTCCCGCCTTAAAGCGCTCACTTGAAAGCTGAAGATTGAGTTCTGAACTTTTCATATTCTCTTCCGCAACTTTGTATAGTTGTTTCCGGGCGTTGTAGAAATCGTACATGGTAGAAACAAGAATAGTAAGACTGTTCTTCATCTCATCCACCTGAAGTGAAGCAATTTCCTCCTCAATACGTGCATTCTGAATATCGCTGCGCGTATTGCCACCATTGTATAAATTCCAGCTTAAGGCGAATGCAGCATAATAATCAAAGTTGTCGTAATCCACCCGGTCATAATCCATTGCTTTAATCCAGTTTTTTCCAACATCGGTTCCTGCCCGCATGCTAATGGTGGGATACATTTTACTTTTCGCCAGTTTCGTTGAATTCCTTAGAATCTTTTGATTGATATATTGATTTTGCAGAGTTTTATTATTCTCATCCAGCTTACCGATTAATTCCAGTAATTTATATTCTTCCTGATAGACCGGAAATTCATCTGAGATTACATATTGTTTCCCCGCACTCTCCCCCAGAAGTTGATTTAAGTTCATCATCGAAGTTCTGAGGTTCATCTCCTGAAGTAGCACATTCGAAGAATCAGTTAGAAACGCATTTTTAGCCTGAAGTACATCGTAAGTTACTGCACTTCCCAATTCCTTTTTGGTTAAAAGATAGTTGTATCTGTCTTTGGAGAGATCCTTAAGTTTAACGACAATATTCAGCTTTTCAGTTTCCAGCTGAGATTGATAGTAAGCCAATATAATGCTTTGAACCGTATTCTCCACAACAAGGGCGGCATTCCCCTCAGTAAGCTTCTGTAATTGAGCAAAATTATCGATGGAGGTTCTTATACGGTAGCCACTAAATAAAACCCAATTTAAGGTTAACGATGGTTTAAGGTTGTTGATTGTAGATTCACTTTCTGTTATGGATGCCACTCCATTGCTGAAGCCCGGGGTGCCTGAATTATCGTACAGATTCTGGTTGTTTATGCTAAGGTCCAGCGTTGGCAAGGCACCGGCAGAGCCAATGCTATTGTTGTTACTGGCAATTTCTACGTTTAAATTGGCTATGCGTATCTGGAAATTGTTTTGCAAACCGGTTGCAATGGCCTGTGCCAGAGATAACTCCTCCTGTCCTGATGAGAACAGTGAAACAGTTACAATTGATATGGTGATTAGTATTCTATTCATTTCGGTAGATACTTCGGTTATTCTATTACTCGCTTTTGATGAATCAGTACTTTCTCAACTTCTTCTCTTTCAGGTTTTCGACCTGTCCAAAGCCACTTTAGCGCAACTTTCAGATCATTTAACAACATGATAGCAGCTGGAAAGAAAATCAGAATAAAAATTGTTCCGACGAAAACCCCATAAGCCAACGCCACAGCAAGAGGGATCAGGAACTTGGCCTGAAAACTATTCTCAAGTATAATTGGATACAGTCCAACTGTTGTGGTAAGGGTAGTAAGAATGATTGCCCTGAATCTGGCAATACCTGCCTGATAGACAGCTTCTTTGACCTTAAGCCCTTCCAGCAGAAGAGAATTATACCTGGCAAGAAATACCACCGCATCATTGATGATCACACCGGTAAGTGCAACAATTCCCCAGACACTCAACATGGAAACTGGAATTCCTTCGATACCATGTCCCCATAAGGAACCAAGAATTGCCAACGGAATCATGGACATGATAATTAGCATTTGAGAGAAGGATTTAAAATGAATCATGATCAGCATCATCATAAGGGCAAAAGCAATCATATAAATTTTCCCCAAACTTTTCCCCGACTCTTTACTTTCCTTCTTTTGTCCCAGTTCTTCCACTATCACATTCGGAAACATCTCCTTCAGTTTGGGTACAATTTCAGTGTTAATTTTCTCGTTGATTGCAACAGTTGGTTCATCGGGATTCTTAACACCGGCGGTAACTGTAATCTCCCGGGATCCTTTGTAGTGTCTGATGTTGACAGGTCCACGCAATATATCATAATCAATCAATTCAGTTAAGGGATATTCACCCTGAGGGGTTTTTACCTTCATTCGTTCCAGCTGGCCGATGGCATAGCGATCGGTTTGAGGATAACGAACCCAAACTCTCAGCTCATTTCTGCCTGATTGTAACCTCTGTGACTGTCCGCCAAAGAATCCTTGTCTGATTTGTGCGGATATAGCCGCGTAATTGAAACCAAGAATATAAGCTTGAGGTTTAAGCCTGATTCGAATCTCCTGTTTACCCAATGGATAATTATCGGTGATGTTATTGAGTTCACCGATTTTGGCCAGTTCACCTCTCAGATAGCTTCGTGCGCCTTCCAGGTCATCCTGATTGGAACTTAGTAAGCTAACTGAAACCGGATCGCCAAATGTGTTTCTTCCGGCCACAATATACTTTTGAGCTTCGGGTACAGGTCCTGTTTTTTCCAGCACCCGATTCACAATTTCAAAACTACTTGTTCCCGAATCTTCCAGATCGCGAAGAAGTACAAGAATATTCCCTGAGTGTGATCCTGTTTCCTGACCATTGAAAGCGGCACCAACGCTCCTGAAAGAATAGTTGACCAAATTCACGGTGTCGTCCAGTTCCTCCATCAACTCAGCATTTACTTCCCACACTGCCTTTTCGAAACGAACGAGATATTCGTCGGTGATTTTCTCTCCGGTTCCCGGCTTGAAGGCAATATCTATGTTGAACTGATCGAATGGAATGTTTGGAAAGAAAGTCATCCTTATAAAGTTACCACTGAAAAGGCCAATAGTAATCATAACCAGGCCAATTGGAATTGCTATTACAATTGCTCTGTAGCTGATGACCCACTTTAAGATTTTTCCATAGATTTTATTTCTGAACAGGTTGATGCCCCGGTCAATGGCATGACGATATTTTCTTGATCCACCGCTTCTGCGTTTTTCCCGTAATACCCATTTATTACCAAGATGAGCGGGCAATACAAAGAAGGCTTCAAGAAGCGAGATTGCCAGAGCGAATATTACTACAAATGCGACATCGTACATCATCTCCATTCGGCCTTCAATAAAGAAGAGAGGGGAGAAGGCTATTATTGTGGTGGTTACCGAGGTGGCAACCGCCGGCAAAACCTCCATGGTTCCTTCAATGGCCGCTTTTTTAGGGCTGAGTCCTTTCTCAAATTTCGAGAATATATTCTCTCCGATCACAATTCCGTCATCAACCAGAATACCAATTACCAGAATCATCCCGAATAGAGAGATCATATTGATTGTAATATCGTAGATGTTGCCAAATACAAACATGCCTAGAAATGATGCCGGAATTCCAATGGCAACCCAAAAGGAAAGCCTGAAGTTGAGGAATAATCCTAAAGCCAGGATAACCAGTACTAAACCAATACCACCGTTCCTGAGAAGAAGTTTTAACCTTGCCAGCAGATTGGTGTAGAAACTATAGGTTACCTCTAATTTAGCCAATGGATGCTTGTTGTTAAATGTTACCACATAATCATTGAGATAGGCTGTAATGGCTTTCAGATCTTCATCCGGTAATTTGTCAATTTTGAAAGAGATGGAAGGTTTTCCGTTCATAAACGCTTCACCTGGCCCCTCAGCAAATTGTAGTTTAACATCCGCAATATCTCTGATTTTAATAAGATCTCCATCCATACTTGCCCGAACTACAATATCACCAATATCGTTAGGCCGAACGGTTCTGTTTCGGGTTCGGATCAATACTTCATGATCTTCAGATCGAATGATTCCCGCTGAGATATCTATGTTGTTGAAGGAGATGGCACGGGAAATATCGTCAAAGGTAAGGCCGTAGCGAAGTAGGGTAGCTTCATTGGTTTCCACCGATATTTCCAACTCAGGAAATCCTGTAATGGCTATTTGTGATAGTATTCCTGAATTGAGAAAGTCATTTTCTATTTCGTCCGAAAGCATCTTAAGAGTCAATAGATCAACTTCCCCGGTCAAACCCATGAAGCCAGCGAAAGTAGCAGCTCTCTGTTTGTAGACAATTGGTTTTTCAGCATCAACCGGAAGGGATGGAATTCCATCAACCGCATTTTTTACTTCAATCAAAACGTCATCAATATCATGATTGTAGGTGATTCTAATATTGATGGTGGCAAAGTTTTCCGAGGAGGTAGAAGTAACTTCCTTTATTCCAACAACGCTTCGGAGTGCCTCTTCTATTCTCATGGTGACTCCTTCTTCCATTTCTTTTGGCGAGGCTCCCGGATAGGCAACTGTAACAAAAATATTGCGGGATGGCAGCTCAGGAAAAAAGGAAAGTTTCATATTCACCAAACTCGCACCTCCGGCCACGAGGAAAACTACCAGAATAAGATTGGCATAGAATGGATATTTTACAAATGCGGTAACTAACTTTCTCATAGGATACAGGGTTGTTACTTTTTAATAATGCTTGTTTTGAAATTGATAAACTGAACTATGCTCCCTGCAGGATGCTAATTGAAAGTTTCAACTTCGGTCCCTTCTACCGGCTTTACAAGTGGTTCTGACACAATACTAATTCCTTCGTCAATTCCATTGAACAAAAGGGTTTCATTATAGATTTTTTTAATATCGATGGTCCTGTGAACCAGCTTTCCTTCTTCAACCGTATAAACATGATTGCCGTTGCTGACAGCTGTCCTGGAAAGTTCCATAACATTCTCCAGAGTTACACCATCTAAAACGACCTTGAGATACTGGCCCTTGAAGAGTGGAAATGTTTTATTGTTGGGTACAGAAACATAAACATTGATAGACTGGGTGTTTGGATCAACAAAGTCGGCGATTCGGGAAACTTTTCCGATCCATTCTATATTGCTGTTCTGACTGGAAGATATGGTCGCGCTGTTTCCGGTTTTTACATATTGCGCTTCATTAAGATCAATTGGAACCTCAACTTCCAGCTTGCCGGTTTTAATCATGCTTGCAAGTCGGCCACCCGGACTGGCAACTGAACCAACTTCCGCATATACCTCGGTAAAGGCTCCATCAAACGGGGCGTAAATATAATATTTGTCCAGTCTTAGTTCGTCACTTTGAATGGCATAATATTCACTTAGGATTTTTCTGCTGGACAGAAATATCTTCAATTGCTTTGAGCTGATCTCAGGCATCTCCGGAAGATCCTTATCCATCTCTATCATATCGAAAAAATCAGCCCAGGCATCAAAGTCTGTCGGGTAATCCACTTTCAGATCAGGTAAAATATTTGCTAATAAAGTAAGGAAACCACTTTTGCGAGCCTTCAATGAGTACTTAAAATCTTCATCGTAAATGCGCGCAAGCAGATCACCCATTATAAAGCTTTCACCTTTCTTTAAGGTCACATTTCCGGCGAGTACCTTGCCCTGTACTTCGGAAGCCAGGGTAACGTCAAATTGTGAAGTAACCCTGCCGGTTCCTTCAATCCTGGTTGTAAGATTAAGATATTTAATTGTCCTGGTCTGTACCACATCTTTTTTAATGATAACATTTGCCTTTCCGGGATCAGGCTTCATGCTTTTCAAAGTGTTCATAATGAACAAGGCAAATCCCAGAATAAGGACAATAGATATGAATACTACTAGTTTTTTTCTCATCACAGCTACGTTTGTTTTTTTGAAATCGTGCTCAAAACTAAACAAAATAAAGGTCGGTTAGTTTCTCATTTATTGCTAAACTTTGGAAACGATCTCATTTTTTTTAAATCAATGAGTAAAAGAAGATTTCTTATGGATAGTGATGGCGTTTTCTTTGGACTTTTAGTCCTGGTCCGGCATCATTTTATACAGCACCCAAAGGCCAAAAAATGTAATTAGCCCGTTTAATATGAGTAATTCAAAACCAACCTGCCAGCCAAACCAATAGGCCAGCCCTAGTTTAAGCAGATATGACAAGCAGGGTGACACAATGGCCAGATAAGGAACATATTGATCCCAGCTTGGTAATTTGGTAAAAAGGCCATAGGCATACAGGCCAAGAAGAGGGCCATAGGTATAACCGGCAGCGGTAAAAATGGCACTAATTACATTTTCATTATTTATTGAGTTGAAGATCAAAATCACAACAAATAATATTAAGGAAAACATGGCATGAACCAGTTTTCTGATCCGCTTTCTTTTTTCCTCATTCTCATGTTTCCTGATGTTAAGAATATCAACTGAGAAGGAGGTTGTAAGTGCTGTCAACGCAGAGTCAGCACTTGAATAAGCCGCGGCAATCAATCCAAGAATGAAAACCACTGCGATTACCGGCCCCATGTAGCCACCGGAAGCAATCATAGGAAACAGGTTATCGCTTTGCTCCGGTATGGTTAATCCTTTCTGGCTTGCGTAGATAAACAAGAGGGCACCAAGAGAAAGGAATAGAAGATTCACAGGTACCAGCGTAATGCTGAACCAGTACATATTCTTTTTGGCCTCCTTTATATTTTTGCAGCTGAGGTTCTTCTGCATCATGTCCTGATCAAGTCCCGTCATAACAATGGTGATAAACATTCCTGAGAAGAACTGCTTCACAAAGTGACGCTTATCCTTCCAGTCATCGAAAAAGAACCAACGGGAATAATCACTGTCCCTGATGGTTGAGACAACTCCTTCGAAGTCCAGCTCCATATCACGGGCAATGAAAATGACGCTCATCAGAACGGCGGCCAGCATAAATAATGTTTGCAGGGTATCTGTCCAGATAATAGTTTTGATGCCGCCTCTGAAAGTGTATAGCCAGATCAGCAGGATGGTTACAATTACACTCACCCAGAATGGCACATTCCAGGAATCAAAAACAGTAAACTGCAATACGTTGGCAACCAGAAAGAGCCGAAATGAAGCACCAATTACTCTTGAAAGTAAAAAAAAGGAGGCACCGGTTCGATAGCTAGTTTTACCAAAACGACCATCCAGATATGTGTAGATACTTGTGAGACTGAGGCGATAATACATGGGCATCAGAATATTAGCAACTACAATATAACCAAGCAGGTAGCCAAGGACCATTTGCATGTATGCAAATTCACTGGACCCAACCCATCCGGGTACCGAGATAAAGGTTACACCAGACAGAGAAGCTCCCACCATTCCAAATGCTACTACATACCAGGGAGATCGTTTGTTCCCCAGGAAGAAAGCTTCATTATCGGCTTTTCTCCCGGTGAGTTGAGCGATCGCCACAAGAATGAGAAAGTAGCAGATTATGGTAATTAAGATGATAAGTGGAGACATTCTGCAGATGCTATTAATTTCTGAATCTAAAAGAAAGAATTCCTTTTGATAAAACATAATTGAGATTACTTCAATTTTTTATTGTTTGGCTTTAACTCTTATTCAACCAATGTATTAATGTTATTAAACGACTTATGAACAACAAGCAAAGGAATTGATTTGTAATTTTGAGAAAAATCGAACCCTATGTTTTTCTACATCTCTAAATTGTTAGCATTTGCACTAGCTCCGCTCAACTGGATATTTGTATTTATAATCCTTGCCGTTTTTTCGAAAAAGGAGAATTTGAAGCGAACCATGCTGCTTAGCTCCTTTGTTTTTGTGGTTTTCTTTTCAAATACATTCATAGTTAAGAAGATGTATCGAGCCTGGGAAGTTGCACCTGTAAGCAATCTTCAATTAGCTAAGAAGTACGATTATGGTATTTTATTGGCTAATCCGGTCACTTATGATCAGGCAAATGGTATCCTTAACTTCTCTCAATCACCAAGCCGGCTGTACAAAACCATAGAATTATATGAACAGAATAGAATACGTAAGATCATCATTTCAGGCGGGACAAGTTCTATTTTAGGAGATACCTTAAGTGAAGCCGGAACGTTGAAGGAGTATCTGATTGGTATTGGCATCCCAAAACGACATGTTATTGTGGAGGATCAATCGAGAAACACACATGAAAATGCGGTTTACACCAAAACTTTGTTAGATTCTCTGGACGCAGAAGCCAGCTGTTTGTTAATTACTTCAGCTTCTCACATGAAAAGGGCTCATGCCTGCTTTTATCAGGAACGACTGGAAGTTGATCAATGTCCGGTAGGGCATTTCAGTATTGATGGTGACGGACATTTTTACGACCTTTTTATTCCGAATCATAAGAACTTCATAGTGTGGGATTATATCCTTCATGAAATAGCCGGATTTTACATCTATAGCATCATGGGATACGTTTAAAGATCTTTATGTTTGATTCTTCTATTTGTCTGATGTAGATTGAATCGCTAATTTGAGCTAAATTGTGCTTTTCCCAAAGTATCTCACAATCAGGAACAGTACAAGAATTCCTGCAGGAAACATTATATATCCAGGTATGCCATAGGCAGCCGGAAGTGTTCCTACAACAACTGATACTCCACCAACAGTCAGTGCATAAGGTAACTGTGTTTTAACGTGATCGATGTGATTACAGGAGCTTGCCAGGGAACTTAAGATCGTGGTGTCAGAAATTGGTGAGCAATGATCCCCCAAAACTGATCCTGCCAATACTGTAGACACCACATTGTAGAAAAGGCTTAGAGCTGCACTTTGTTCAAGCCCGTATTCCGTTGAAATTAACCAGCTGGCAGGTAGTATCAACGGATATAGAATAGCCATTGTTCCCCAGGACGATCCGGTTGAAAATGCAATCAATCCGGCCATGATGAAGGTAATGGTTGGTAAAATGAACGGAGAAGTATTCATATTGACCAGAATCTGAGTTATGAAATCGGCGGTATGCATGATTTCGGTTATTGATGCCAGACTCCAGGCCAGCACCAGAATAAGAACAGCAGTCATCATGGTCTTAATCCCACCAATCAGAGCTTCTATGCTATCCTGAAGTTCTAGTATTCGTTGCGATTGTGTTAGGATTACTGACACAAGTACACCAAGAATAGATCCCCATAACAGGGCATGATAGGAATTAGCTGCGCCAAGTACAGCAGAAATGTTTCTTGTGACACCGAACTCCGATTGCCAGCCAACTTCATTGTGCCCTGTGATAATTAATCCGGCTATGGTTGTCCCAACGACGACCACAACAGGTATCACAGCATTATACCATTTAGGAGTGATATCATCAGCTACTTTCAGATTTCCATATCCAGTTTCCTGTATTGTTGTTTCTGAAGTCCCGGGAATAGAGGCACGAGCCTTCAACTCTGCATTAAGCATTGGTCCGAAATCTTTTCTGGTCCAAACTAAAATAAGAATGAATATCAGGGCAAAGACCGGATAGTAGGAGTAGGCGAGCGAATTAAGAAATACACTGTATGCTGATTCGGTCAAACCAATTGTTGAAATACCATCCTGTATATAACCAAGCTCGGCACCAATCCAGGTAGTGACAAATGCAATTGCAGCCACGGGTGCAGCTGTTGAATCGACAATATAGCTTAGTTTTTCCCGTGAGATCCTCAAGCGATCAGTAACAGGGCGCATTGTATTTCCAACCACCAAAGTGTTGGCATAATCATCAAAAAAGATGGAAAGGCCCAGGAGCCAGGTTACGAATTGTCCGGAGCGTGGTGATTTGGCATATTTGGCTAAAACATTGACCACTCCGGTCATCCCGCCATTTCTTGAAATGAGGGTTACCATTGCTCCGATTAACAGGGAAAAAACAATAACGCTGAGATGATCTGAATTGGCCAGAGTATCTATCAGGATCGTATCGATAAATGAGAATATTCCCTTGAACAAGGAACCAATCCAGCTGGCTCCCTGATTATAGGCTATTAAAATACTTCCACCTAAAACTCCAATAAATAAGGCAGAAAATACCTCCTTGAAAACCAGTGCCAGCAGGATTGCAATTAGTGGAGGTAAAACCGATACCCATAATGGGATAACCCGGAGTCTTAATGATGTGCTCTGCTTTTCATACGAAACCATCATTTCGCAGGAAGAATCGAGATGATGAACGATGGTCAGCTTTTCATTGTCGTGAGTAAAGGTAGTTATTACTTCCCCGTCAATTTCAATGCTTAGTGCAGATGGATCAAATTCGGGAAACTGGGAAAGAGGAATGGTAAAACTGCTCTCAATATTGCTAATGATTACATTAGGTTTATCGATTTGAATATCACCCGAATAAGCATCAATGTTATTCAATAACAATAAAGATGGAAGTATACTTATGTAGAGAAGGCGTAGCTTCATAAGGAGCTCTTTAATTGTATAATAATAGCTGATTTAACAAGGAAATCAAAATCATCTAAGATAAGAAGCACCGTTGATATCAATAATACCGCCTGTTAAAAAGTCATTGCCATCTGCAGCAAGATAACAGATGGTTTGCGCAACCTCCTCAGCCTTTGCTATTCTACCGAGAGGATTCTGATCAATTATCTCCTGAGCTCTTTCACCTTTCATGGCGTAGGACGACATCTCTGTTTCAACAAAACCCGGTGCAACTGTGTATACCATAACACCGTGTGGAGCGAGTGCCTTTGACATAGATTGGCCAAGGCTGTTTAAACCTCCCTTAGAAGCACCATAGGCAATGGCATCCGGTTCTCCTCTGAATGCACCTCGGGAAGATACATTGATGATTTTCCCTCCGCCCTGAGTTTTCATTAGTTTTGCTGCAAGAAAAGATAGATGAGCAACACTTGTAAGGTTCACATTGAGTGTGTTATTCCACAATTCCTTCCACTCAGAATATTCAGCATTCACGAGAGGTTTTTCTTCATAGATACCAGCATTGTTTATTAGAATATCTATGCCCGACACTTTGTGAATTACAGTTTGGAAAAAAGATTCAATTGCATCAGGTGACTTAAAATCACATTGAACCAAATGATGATTCTCTCCTGTGAGCAGTTGAAATGTCTCCTTCGATTTCTTTCTGTTTGACGCGTAATGAAGAATGATTTCAGCTCCGTTTTTTGACATTAAAATAGCAGTTGCCTTCCCAATACCACGGGAAGCACCCGTAATAAGAACCCGCTTACCTTTAAGGTCAAAATTCATTGAATTTGCTATTTGCCCAGATTGAAGAATTGTTTGATTTTACCAATTCTAGTCAATGGTTTTACTTCGTCGTCATAATATCCATGGCCATATCCATAAACACCATATCCATAACCTCCGTATCCACCATAACCGTAACCGTAACCATAGCCATAGCCATAGCCATAGCCATAGCCATAGCCGCTTTGTACTTTTATATCGTTAATAAGAATGCCCAGATTAGAGAAGCTTTTCTTCTCATTCAACTCATTAATAAGGTCAATTACATCCTTTCTGGAGTAGTTCTGTCGCATTACATACAAGTTGGTATCGGTAAACTTGGAAACTAGAAGTGCATCTGTTACCAGGGCCAAAGGTGGTGTATCAATAATGATATAGTCGAAATGTTCTTTACAGTATGCAATGAGTTTCTCCATCTGGACAGACTCAATCAACTCAGCTGGATTTGGAGGTACAGGACCTGACGGTGCAACATACAAATATTCAACATGTGTTGGGAAAACAATGTCATCCACCCTGCTCTTATTAATTAAATACGTACTTACACCTGTATCATTCTTGAGGTTTGGAAATACCCTGTGAATCTTTGGTTTACGCAGGTCAAGGCCAATCAGAATTACCCGTTTCTTAGTCATGGCTATGATGGTTGCCAAATTGATTGCACAAAAGGTTTTACCTTCTCCACTTACGGTACTGGTAACAGAAATAACCCTTTTATCATCTTCTACATTGAGATACTGCAGGTTGGTTCGCAGCGATCGGAACGATTCAGAAATGGAAGATTTTGGGCTGTCAAAAACAGGAATTTCCGTATCTTTCACGTTACTGCCAATGGTTCCATAGATCGGTACTTTCGTGTTGCTTTCAACATCTTTCTTATCAAGAATGCGATCGTTGAAATAGTCTTTTCCAATAATAAATACAAATGGAATTAAGAGTCCAAGTACCAAAGCGATAGCATAATTCATAGCACTTTTCGGAGCAACCTTAGATACATTTTCTTTACGGGCATAATCCAGAATTTTATTATCGGCAATATTCGATGCTTTGGCAATTCCTGATTCTGCACGTTTTTCAAGTAAATAGGTGTAAATATTATTGTTCAGGTTAAACTGACGCATAATATTCAAATACTGTCTTTCAGTAACCGGTAGTCCTGAAATCTCATTATTTACCTTAGCAATTCTCTCATCAATATCTTTGATGGCAAGATTAGAAGTGTTGACAATATTTGTAATGTTTTCCAATAAAGCTTCCCTTGTGTTTCTAAGATTAAGCTCAATAAGCTTAACCGTAGGATTCATCTCCGTTCCCGAGTAGAGTAACTTTCCTTTCTCTGCTGTGAGTTCCGATAAACGCTGAACAAGACTAGTAAGCAATGGATCTTCAATTCCCATGGTTGATGGAGCAATAATCCCTTCGTAATCTTTCTTTGTTACCAGATATTCATGAATATATTTGTAGTAATCCGATTGAATTTTAAGTGAAGCTTTTTCTGTTTGTAATCTTTCAAATTTCTCAAGATAAACTGAACCTTCTGCTGAAAGGTCGATGATTTTATTATTCATTCGGAATGATTCAAGAAGATCTTCAACCACCTGAAGAGAATCAATTGTACTAGACAATTGAATATCGATAAATTCGATGGTATTCTCAGCGATCAGGTTCTTTTCCTCCAACCCTGTTCTGATGTATACATCTCCAAGTTTATTTAGAAAATCCACTTCCTTCTGAGGAACTTCTCCCTTGGTCGTAAGTCTTAATATTGTACTTTCCCGATTTATCAGTTCTATATCAAGCTTGCCACGGTATTTATTGGTTAGCCCGTTCTTGTTGTTTATGATGAAATAATAACTCTCATCTTTAACTTTTTCGAAATCGAAGGTTGCAGCATCTCTTAATTCAATGTTGAATGACAGTTTATCGTCGAGCACCTGATCACCAAAATGCACATCCTTTTCCATTGTGTAAATTCTGTCATCTTCGAGCACCGATTCCTCTACCTCAACGTGAACCTTCTTGTTGGAAAGAAACTTAACATAGACAGGAATACCATTTATTTGCGAATGACCAGAATCCAGATGGACTATAAATGGCGAGTTTCGATAAACTTCTGACGATCTTATTCCTTCTTCAACAAAATAGGCCACTTCAAAGTTGAGTTCTTCAATTACTTTTCGGGTGATACTATAGGAATTTAATATTCCAATTTCGTTCTCCAGATTTTGTTTTCCTCCGAACAAGTTTAGCCCGTCCAGCAAATTTTCTGCACCGGATCTGCTATTATCGGCTTCAACCAATACAGTTGAATTAATCTGGTATATAGGAGTTGTAAATTTATTGGCGTAATAGGCCACCGAAAATGCAATAAATACAAAAATGACAAACAGATACCAATTTGACAGAATCTTAAAAATGTACTTCTTCAGATCTACGGTTTCTTCCTGATAGAAGTTCTCAATGTTATTATTATTCACAATGGTTCTATTTAGAGTTTAATGAAATTATCAAAGCAATGGCAGTCAGTGTCGATGATATGGCCGTGAGAATGGTGCCATAATCAGTTATTACTAATCTGAGTCCTTTCGATGGCAATGGTTCAATATAAATTAAATCATTAGGCTTCAGAAAAAAGTGCTTTGATATTAATGTGTTCTTGTTGGTCAGATCAATACGGAAAGTTTCTGATCCGCCCTCAGTGGGCCTTATAATTAAGATATTTTTTCTGTTTCCATAGTCTGTCAGATCACCAGCAAGACTAAGCGCGTCCATAAGGTTGGCACTATTCTGATAGATGTAATACATACCCGGGGCTTTTACTTCACCAAGCACAGTTAATTTGAAGTTGGCCAGCTTTACAACAATGGTTGCATCCGTTACATACTTTTTTACTAGCGATCCTAGCTTTGCTTCTATTTCCTTGGTTGTCAATGATTCAACAAGAACATCACCCAGAACAGGCATGGAAACATAACCGGAGTCGTCTACCATATAGCCTGAAAAATACATGGAGGCCTGATCGAATCTTTCCGTGGTTCTTTGACTAGTTGCACTAGGATTAAAAAGCTCTACGACTGAAATATCCATACTGTACAATCTTATATAGAGTACGTCAGACTTCTGAACCTGATAGTCGGCATTCTTAGGAGCTGCGAAGGTTTCGCTTTCCACCTCATCAATCCCCTGCATATAAATTAATTCCTTGTTAAGTCTGCATGAACTCAGTGCGAAAACGAGTAGTAGCGACCATAAAAAGTATCTGATCATATTGTACTTCTTGAAAGTTTGCCCAAAAATAGAAAAATATTTTGTGTAACTATTTGTCATTGCTTTATTTATTCGGCATTTCAACCAGTTTGGGTAAACATTTTGCTTCAAAGCCCTAATTCGCTGAAATAAAAGTTTAAAAACAGTTAAAAGTTTAGCTATAGCTTACTCTTCACTTCGTAAAGTTGCATCTTTTCCGGAAGAAATTGTATTTTTGAGAAACAGATTATCTACCTATGGATGACAATATTTTTAGAATTGAAAATAAGTTACAACCCCGGAAAGGTCGCGTATTAATCGCTGAGCCATTTTTAGATGATTACTACTTTAAAAAATCTATTATCCTTCTAACAGAACATAACGAAGATGGTTCAATGGGTTTTGTAATCAATAATCCGGTTAATTTAAAATTAAATGAATTGCTAAATGGTTTTCCCGAGTTTGAAGCAAACATCTCAGTGGGAGGGCCCGTTAGTACGGATAGTGTTCAGTTTGTGCATTTATCAGAAATTCAGCTGACTAATAGTATTGAAGTAAGGCCAAACCTATTTTGGGGAGGCGATTTTGAAGATCTCAAGGAAGCGGTTCTTTGTGGCAATGTAGATAAGAATGAGATCATATTTTTTATTGGCTATTCAGGGTGGTCACCCGGCCAGCTGGAAGCTGAAATAAAGGAGAATTCATGGATTGTAACAGAACTGCCAACGGATATTATTATGAAGTATAATAAAAACGTCTGGCAAAGAACATTGCACGAAATGGGTGAACGTTACAAAGCCTGGGCTAATTTCCCGGAAGATCCGAATTTAAACTAGAAGTACTCCTCATTTAATTTTTGAGCAAGGTCCTTTGAATACGCTGCAAAGTACCTTCTTTGCATGTATCCCCTAACGCTGGTTAGTCCTGATACCGCATTGCTAAGAAAGATTTCATCCGCTTCTTCTATCAACTGCAGGTCAAAAGAATTCCCGGTCTCAACATTGTCGCTTCCTATTAACTTAATAACTGCTTCTCTCATAACGCCGGGTAAACATCCGTCACTAATTGGTGGTGTATGAACTTTTCCATCAATCAGCACAAATATATTGGAAGCTATTGTCTCTATCACATGACCGTTTTCATTTAAGATTATGCAATCATCAAAATTATTTTGTTTATTAAAAATTCCGGCCATTACAAACAACAGGGCATTGGCGGATTTCAGTGAGGATAATACATGAACCTGTTTTTTGTACTCCGTATAGAGTCCAAGGGTTATTCCGTGGCTTTTATGCATGAATTTCTGAAAAGGCAATTCAACGGTTTCCATGAGAAATGAAACATCATTGCTTTCAGGTGTATACAGGCCGCCCGGTTTACGAAAAATTGTCAATCTGACTCTGGTGCTTTTGAAGAACCTGTTTTTATTGCATAGGTTTCTAATTTGATCCCTGAGAAACAAAATATCAAAGTGTCTGGGAATGTTCATATTAAGAATGCCCATTGACTTAAGGAGACGCTCAAAATGAAAATTG
>Ga0233443_1000844_pt1 | contig 30207 bp, 26 predicted proteins | sample SI_123_September_2_FD_182784 | JGI IMG/M metagenome (GOLD analysis project Ga0233443, IMG submission 182784) | Seawater microbial communities from Saanich Inlet, British Columbia, Canada - SI_123_September2016_200_MG | ecosystem: Environmental > Aquatic > Marine > Inlet | place: Canada: British...
AAATGTTTTAGCCACTTTTTTGTCAAAATGTTTTTTATATTGTAAATACATCACCTGATAAATAACACTTCCTTTAGTGAAAATACGGTAGGCGATAACTGTTTTCTTGTTACCTGATCCTTTTTCTAATAAATATTCAAGAGCTTTTCCAGTACCGACTGATATGGTTTTCTTTTTGTGTATCAGCGCACGGGTGTTTTTAATGAATTTCTTTGATATTTTTACGTGGGTTGGTGTGGCAATCTTTGCCGGTAATTTCCGTTTATAATCCGTGGCAGACATTTGAAAAATACCATTGGCACTTTGTGCCATCATAGACACTGAGTTATAGCGTCCAGCTTTCTTTTGTTTTTCTTTAGGTGTGCCGAAAACTTTCATGGAAATAGGTAAATAACGTGATTTAAACATACCCCATTTTTGTTGTTGGGCTGATTGTGGTTTTCTAACAGATGCTCGTTGATTGGACTGTGTAACTTGACTAGAACGATTACCTTTAGGTGTATTAACTTGTAATTGTTTGGTCTTTTTTGCTGTATCGGCACAGAGTTCTCCAAAAGGCCATGATTTTAGCTGTGCAATTTGATCATTATTATTGAGTACCCAAACTTCTAAGGCCGAAATTTTGTATTGTTGCCCAACTTTTTTGCCACGTTCATAGCGACCGCCTTCTTTTGTTAAGGATATTCGAGATTTACGTTTTTTCATTGCTCCGAAAATTTCAATCATATTGTTTTGATAATGTTTGATAAAAATCTGAGGACAGTAATTTTGGGAAAATTTTATTTTTCCATTAAATACTTGAGACAATGTCTTTTTCAGTACTTTTTCACCTCTTGAATTGAGTTGTACTTTGGAGCCTTTGACATAGTGAAAAGAATTAAGCATGGCACGTACCATTGCTTCCACTTGCTTTTTGTTACCTTGGCGTAAATTTTTGTAGATATAGGCAAAGGCTTCTTTGTCATTGGCAAATTGAGGTATGTTAATTTTAGGCAGTCCAGCAACCGATGCGCTGGCTTGTTTTTCCATTTGTTTGCTACCAATGGTGGGCATGGCTCTTATTTCATCTGACGTGTATTTGTGGGTAGCAATTGTTTTGTCTGATTTTTTACTGGAAATAAAGCTTTTATTCCAAGGTTTAGTCACCGCATCTCTATAAAAACGAACATTAAATGTTGCTTCTTTGTCTTCAACATTGGTGTAGCTGGTAACAAGAGAATATTTTGCCTGGACATTCAATGAAAAAGATTTTGGATTATGCCATTTAACTTTTCGGATTGAGCGATTCTTTGAAAGTATGGGGCCAGTAATGTCACTGACAATTTTATTCCAGTTATAACTGCCGACAAATTTTTTCATGTCATTTTTAATTAAAGCAAGTATTTCATCATCAGTTGGAGCAGGAATGCCTTCATATTCATTCCAGGTGACTTTGAACTTATCAAACTCATAATTTCCGTTAATAATCTGATATCTAGAAAATCCCCCTATAACCACTTTGGCATTGGGATATTCTTTGATTTTTGCATTACGTTTAATGGTTATGCCTTTTTCCCAAATGCGTTGTAATCTATAAACAGAATAACTGCCATTACCTTTTAAAAGTTTGATGTCAATAATTCCAGGATTCATCACATCTTTTATGACTTGTTTATCTGATGGCCTACCAGCAAATAGTAAAGAGGAGTATAAGCAGACAAAAATTAGGCTAATAACTTTAAAACGCATATGGATACCTTTTGTTAAATTGAGGGAAAGATATTTAAAATATAGTTGTTCATTGCTAAGCTGTCCAACAGAAGATTTAATCATGATTGTGCTATAATGATAGCAGTATCATCAAATACGAGGCTATGGTTATGGAAAATAATAGAAAACAGGATCGAAAAGTTGTCCACAAAATAGTGCAATGGACTGACGGAGTTCGTGCTCGTAAAGGTGAAATACAAGATGTTTCAGACAAAGGTGTTTTTTTATCACCTTCTTGGACTCCAACTGAAAACATTAAACCTGGTGACGTGATTGAAATACTGGTAGATGGTCCTGATGGTCCTGTTGAAATTCAGGCTGAAGTTCGCTGGTCAGGTTCTAGCGATTCTAATCACAGTGAAGGAATTGGCCTTCAATCGACTGATGGCAAAAATTTGGCCGAATTATTAGAAATTGAAGATGATAAAGCTTCAGAATAACTGCATTATTAGAGCATAATTATATTTTCCATTCCTAAACACCTACACCTGAATATTCATTTCAGGTGTTTTCATTATTTCCTAAATAAAATAAATTTCTTGTCTTTTTCAAGTTGAACTACATCACATTTCAAAGGTTATTTGCTTCAATTTTGTGAGGCACTTAACAATCCTAAACAGTGGCTATCGCCATCATCTTAATTTTCTTGTAATTTTTATAGCAAGGAAATATTTCAATTTTCTATCTGATTTTTAGATTGAAATTTTCTGAAGTCTCTCAAAAAATAATTCAAACAGTTAAGGGGACACGCAACAAATAAATATCCAAATTGAGCAGAATTTTTATTTATTGCGTGCCCTCTATTAAAGGGATGGGTACGAAATAATTTCCCATTTTGAGTTCATCCCTAAGCAATTCAGGAGATACTCCAATGCTTGCCTCATTTTATAAAATTAGAATAAATGCACGACTATTCCCGTTGTTTATCATTTCTTTATTATTTATTCATGGCTGTAAATATAAAGGAGAAAATGAAAGTGAAACAAATTTACCGCAGTCGATCAATTCATCCATCGTTAATAAATCGGTAGTTATTAATCAGGAAGGTTTGCGATTGTATGGTGAGCAATGTGCTTCTTGTCATGGTAACTCTGGTTCAGGTACAGCGATTGGGAGTTCTTTAATTGCTTGTCCAACCTGTAATGATCAGGATGTTTTATCTAAGCGTATAGAAACGACAATGCCGATAAACTCTATAGGTACTTGTGATAATGAATGTGCTAATAATATTGCAGATTATATTTTAGTTGTCTTCAATGGTAAGGGATTAACCGTAACAAATCATACGCTACAGCAAGTTAAATTCATGCCGCCTAAAAAAACATTGTATAAATCCAGTTTGAGTTTAATTGGTCGGTTACCCACTACTGATGAATTACAACGGGTTTCTAATGACGGAGAAGTTGGTTTAAGTCGTATTTTAGATCATTTTTTAAATGATGAAAAATTTCTTAATAGAGTGAAGGAAATTTATAATGATCAATTATTGACGGATAAATATTTAGGTTCTGAAAATGCATTGGCGTTATTGGATAGTCGTGATTTTCCAAATCGTCGGTGGTATAGGGATATTGGGTTGGATTTGGATGATCAGGAGCAACGTAAAAAATATTATGAATTACGTACCCAGACTAATGATGCCGTCGCTCGTGAAATATTAGAGTTGATTGCTCATGTGGTGCGAAATAACCGTCCTTTTACCGAAATATTAACTGCTGATTATATGATGGTTAATGCTTTTTCTGCCAAAGTTTATGATGTTGAATCACAGGTTACTACCAATATTGATGACATTGCCTACGGACAAGGTGCTCCGTTTAAAGAAGCCAGGATTGCTAACTACCCACATGCGGGTATTTTAACTTCTGCCATGTTTTTAAATCGTTTTCCAACTACCCGAACCAATCGTAATCGTCACCGATCTAAAACAGTTTATGATTTTTTCTTGGATACCGATATTCTTTCCATTGCTGGTTCAAGACCGACAAAGAGTGATGATATCGCAACCAATAATCCCATATTAAATAATCCAAACTGTGTTGTTTGTCATTAAGTGATGGATCCAGTGGCATCAATATTTCAGCATTGGGATGAACGAGGTCGCCACCGTGTTAGTGAACAATGGTATTCGGATATGGAAACTCGTGGTTTTAATAATGTGAAAATGCCCATTAAATTTACCGAATCGAGTGTTCAATGGTTGGCTCAGGAAATAGTCAAAGACCCACGTTTTGTTAAGGCAACCGTTAAAGTGATGTACACAGGATTAACAGGACGCAAACCAATCAATTCACAACTTCTTAATTCTAATGAAAATGCGGATTTACGTGAAGCTTATGTTTCTCAAAGGAATATGCTGAATAGTCTGGAGCAACAATTTATTGCAGAGGGTTATAACCTAAAGAAATTGGCAAAAAATATCATTCTCAGTGCTTATTGGCGAGCAGACAGTTTAGAAAATGGAGTGAGTGATACTACCAATACTATCGGCTCAAGTAGATTATTAACGCCAGAGATGTTGGATAGAAAAATTCAAGCCATATTAGGCTTTACCTGGAAGCGCCGTTCTTATGATAGTCAATCCAGATTGGCAGGTAATAGAAATAATGGATATAGACAATTATACGGTGGCATTGATTCTGATTTGGTGAACAAACGAATTACTCAGGTTAACGGTATGATGACTGCTGTGCAAAAACGCATGGTAACTGAATTGTCATGTAAGGCTGTGACTCTTGATTTTTTCAAAGTACGACAAGCCAGGCAGTTATTTCCACAGGTTTCCATCAATACCAGTCCAGTGGATGATGATGGTTTTCAAGTGCCATCTGCCATTAATGCCATCAAGCAGAATATTAAGCATTTGCATTGGGTCATGCATGGCGACTCTTTAGAGATTGATGATGTTGAATTGCAGCACACTTATGATTTGTTTAATCAATTGAAGTCTGCTGGTCATCAATTGTTAAATTCAAATTTTAATAAATACCGTTATTTACCGAGTAGTTGTCGTTTGTATTATCATCCTGAAACAGGTGAGAGATTATCTAATACCGATGAGATTGTGCTTGACGAAGACTATTCTGTACGCGCTTGGATGGGGGTTTTGGCTTATCTGATGAGTGATTTTAAATTTGTTTACGAATAATTTAAAAAAAATTGGAGAATAACAATGAAAAGACGTCAATTTATGCAGCTATTAGGAGTCTCAGGCATGGCAGCTTATTTGCCTGCACCCTTTATCAAACAAGCCAATGCAGCGGATCCAAATCATTTTTGGGTAATGGTACATGCTGGTGGCGGTTGGGATCCGACCAGTCTGTGTGACCCCAAAGGTAATGCGCTTAGAAATGATGGTAGAGGTCCTGTTAATCAATATCAAACAGAACAAATTAAATCTGTCGGAAACATACGATATAGCCCTTATCCTGATAGTGTGACTGATCCAGGAATATTTGATAATTTTTTTACCAGCTATCAATCACAATTATTGGTTGTTAATGGAATTGACCATCAAACCAACAGTCATTCAGCGGGTACACGTAATGCCTGGAGTGGTAGTTCTGATATGGGAATGCCTGGCTTTGCCGCATTGGTGGCAGCAGTAACAGCAAGGGACTTGCCAATGACCTTTTTATCTAATGGCGGTTATGATTTTACTGATTCGTTGGTGTCTCCGACTCGTGCGTCAGGTAGTGGTGCTTTTCAGGAATTGGCTTTCCCAAATAGACCTAACCCCAATGACAGTAACCAACAATTCTTAGATCAAAATGAAAATTCATCATTGGATATTCATAAACTCATTGTCGATGCCAGTAATAAACGATTAAATCGACAAATTGAGCAAGAATTATTGCCTCAAAGACGAACTGCAATGAGTCAATTATTTATTGCAAGAAATGGCAAAAATAATTTAAATACTTTAGTGAATAAACTGCCAGGTCAAATATCAGGTGGTATGAAAGGTCAGGCAGAAATTGCTGTTGCAGCTTTTGCATCAAATATGGCTGTGAGTGCCAATCTGGTGTCGGGTGGTTTTGATACGCATGGGAATCATGATAATTCGCATTTTCCAAGATTAGCAACATTACTTGATGGGGTTGATCACTTGATGCAAGAGATCAATCGACATGGCCTGGCAGATAGAGTGACGGTGGTTATTGGTTCCGATTTTGGTCGAACACCTTATTACAATAATGGTAATGGTAAAGATCATTGGAATGTAACGAGCTTGATGATGCTGGGTGCAGGTGTGCAGGGTGATCGTGTTGTTGGCGCGACTGATGCAAACTTTAATGCATTGGCAATCAACCCAGAATCACTTGAAGTAGACCCAAATGGAGTGGTGTTAACCCCCTCTCATGTTCATCAAAATTTAAGGCGATTGGCTGGTATTGAGGAAAGTAATATTACCAAAAAATACGGCTTATCAAATACCTTTATCAATCTACTGGGATAATCTCATGAAAAATTTAATATCAGTGATCACTTGTATCGTCATATTATCAATTCAATCTACTGTTTATGCCGTCTCCGTTGGGGAAAGAGCGCCCATATTTAATCTGACGACATTTGAATCAGAAAAAAGGATTAATTTATCGGACTATCGTGGCAAAGTTATTTTGTTGGATTTTTGGGCATCTTGGTGTACATCTTGTCGTCAGGCATTTCCTGTTTTAAATTCTTTTCATCATCAATTTAAAGCAAAAGATTTTAAAATTTTAGCAATTAATGTGGATGAAGACCCGAAGGATGGCAAGCATTTTTTGCGGCGCTATTCAGCTGACTTCACGGTATTGTCTGATCCATTAGCCATTACTCCTGAAAAGTATCAGCTTAAAGCAATGCCAATGTCATTTATAATTGATAGAGATGGCATTGTCAGAAAGGTTAAAGTAGGTTTTAAAGTAACGGACAAGATCAGTTTGTATCGTGATATCAAAATGATGATAAAGGAATAAATTATGTCTCGTTATTTGTTAATTGCGTCACTGGTTATTGTAGCAGGATGTAGTCCCGTTAAAGCATGGCAGCGTGGTGATTTATCTCATCAGGAAATGCAATTTAATGGTGATTCGCTGGATGCCAGATTGAATAGCCATATTTATTTTAGTAAAGAAGGGGCATCAGGAGAAGCCAGTATTGGCGGCGGCGGATGTGGGTGTAATTAATGAAAAATAAAACACTCATGGCATTAACAGCAGCGGCACTTGCATTACCTGGAATGAACCAAAAATCAGAAGCAAGTGAAGCCATAACTGATTTTCAATGGGGCTACCAATTGACCACCTATCAGGAAGAAGACAGTGTTAAAAATAAAACATTGTTGGGTGATGTTGAACGATATGATATACAAGTACATCAACTTCAGTTTGCCTCTCCTTTAGGGGAGCAACGTGATGTCACTTTGAATGTAACCACTGAAACCATGAGTGGCGCATCACCAATGGGTATAGGGCGTGATGCCAATAACAAATCGGCTGTTATCATGAGTGGAGCCAGTATCGATGAGTCGAGGCAAGATTATTCAGCCAATCTGCGTCAATTTTTTAAGTCAAGTGATGTGGCATTGTCAGTGGGTTATTCAATAGAGGATGATTATCAGGCGTTGAGTGCAGGTTTGTCTGGCAATAAGCATGTTAATAATGATTTGACAACATTGAGTGGTGGTATCAGTTTGTCCAGTGATGGCATTACACCTGTTGAATCGGGTGTAAATGATCGTTTTCCTGAACGAATTGATGATGAACCTAAAGTTAGTCGGACGTTATTTGCAGGGGTTTCACAAATCATTAATCGATCGTTGGCTGTTCAGTTGGCCGTTAATGTAACATCTCACAGTGGTTTTTTAAGTGATCCTTATAAATTAAGAGATCAACGTCCTGAGTCACGAGATCAGTGGTCTTTCATCGGTAAAATACGTTATTTTTCAAGAAAATTGAATGCAGCACTGAAAGTAGACGCTCGTTGGTATAATGACAGTTGGGGTATCAATGCACAAACGGTTGATTTAAAATGGCATCAAAATATAGGGCAGGCTATTAAAGTGATTCCTACTTTTCGATATTATTCACAAAGTCAGGCAAATTTTTATTATTCATCGGATGATTTAAGTCGTACGGGGTTTCAGTCTAGTGATTATCGCTTATCACCTTATGGTGCAATGACTGTTGGAATCAAATGGATAACGAAATTTAAAGACTGGTCATTATCATTGGCCTGGGAAAATTACCAAAGCAGTGCAAGTTTGGCATTAAAGCCTGTGAGTGTCGAGAATCCTGCATTGGTACAATTCACTCGATTATCATTTGGTTTGACAGGGAAATTCTAATGCAACAGGTGGTGCTGGATTTTTCGGCAATGGGCGGTCCTTGCGAAATTCGACTTTATGCAGAAAATAAAGCAGAAGGACATGAAATAGCATTGTCGGCAAAACAAGAAATATTGCGTTTGGCAACCAAATACAGTCGTTATCAGCAAGATACAATAACCAGTCGAATTAACCAGCTTGCAGGGACTCATGAGAAGTTTAAAGTTGATGATGAGACCAGTGCTTTGCTGACTTTTGCAGATACCTGTTTTAAGCAAAGTGACGGGCTGTTTGATATTACCAGCGGTGTATTACGCCGTGTGTGGGATTTTAAAAAAAATCATTTGCCGACACAACAAGCCGTAGAGGATTTATTGCCTCTTATTGGCTGGCAAAAAATACAATGGAATTCTCCTTATATTCAGTTGCCCGTTGTTGGAATGGAAATTGATTTTGGTGGTTTTGTTAAGGAATATGCTGCTGATGCTGCTGCCAATATTTGTATTAATTCAGGCATCAAACATGGATTAATTAATCTTGCCGGTGATATTCACGTTATTGGTCCACATCCTGATGGTAGTGGCTGGCGGATCGGTATTCGTCATCCTCGTCAACCAGATCAAGCCATTACTACGATCGAGTGTCATCATGGTGCATTGGCAAGCAGTGGCGATTATGAGCGATTTATTTTGGTGGACAATAAGCGTTACAGTCATATTTTAAATCCACGAACGGGTTGGCCAGAAAATGAACTGGCTTCTGTCAGTATTGTTGCCGATCAATGTATTGTTGCAGGGGCTTCAGCTACCATTGCCATTCTTAAAGGAAAAGCAGGCATACAATGGCTCAATGAATTATCGTTGAAATATTATTGTATTGATTGGCAAGGTAAGGTGTTTAATATGTAGGGGCAATATTATGCCCCTTACTATATTCAATTCAATAAGCCAAATAAACTCATCGCTTTAATATAATAACCAATATTAATACTGGGGCAGCCTTGCTCCATTTTTCGGTACGTTTGTCTGCAAATACCTAATTTTTGACTGAAAATATTTAAACTTTCTTTATTTTTAACTCTTTGACGATACAAATTGATACCCAATTCCTGTAACCATCTGGTTTCATATTGTGACATTTCCATTATTTTAATCATCCATTTAATTTTTGACATAAAAAAACCCTGAAAAAATACCTTTCAGGGTTTGTTTTATATCCTGAGAGGCACATGACCTCTCGTGGAGAGATCTATTTTTAATGCACGAGTACAATCCGATGTAGCACAAGTGAAAAATGGTTTTTGAGTGAGTAATTTAGCCAGAACATAGAATGTATGATTTGTTGGTTTGATAATTTTATTAATGTTTTCATTGTGTGCATTTCCATAAATAGAAAAAATAATACTGACTTTAACCTGAATTCGTAACTTCAATTCTATTGCAAGTGCCTACTGCATGGAATCTACGAGACTTTACCGAATATTTAGAACTCACCGTAGAATAACTACGTCAGCGTTCTAAATAACCGATAAAGTCTCGTATCTCCCGCACATTAGACTCTTTCGCTATAAATTGAAGTTACGGATTCAGGTTTAAATTTAATATCTCTTATCAATTAAGTCTAACATGAGTTATTAAAACTACAACAGCCTTATTGGTTAATGAAGTGGATTTGATATTAATGTTAATTTTGTTTAACAAGCAGAGAAAAATTAACATTAAATGCTATGGTTAACTTAAAACAAGGAGAAAAATTATGACTCAAGGGATTCAATTTAGAAATAGTGTTAATCACATGGTTGATCGAGCGGCCCAGTTTATTGATATGGAATCAGGGGTGATGGATGCAATCAAAGATTGTAATGCGGTATTGGAAGTTCGTTTTCCCGTTAAAATTAATGGTAAAATTCAAGTATTTGAAGGTTGGAGAGCCGTTCATAGTACACACCGAATGCCATCAAAAGGTGGTATTCGTTATTCGTCAAGTGTTGATCAGGATGAGGTTGAAGCTCTGGCCGCTCTTATGACTTATAAATGTGCCATTGTGGATGTGCCCTTTGGAGGTTCAAAAGGGGGGGTTTGTTTAAATCCAATTGATTATAGCCGAGATCAATTGCAACAAATTACCCGTCGTTTTACCAAAGAATTAGCAACCAGAGGTTTTCTCAGTCCTTCAAAAAATGTGCCTGCTCCTGATATGGGAACGGGTGAGAGAGAAATGGCGTGGATGGCTGATACCTATAAAAACCTATTTCCAGATGACATTAATTACGTTGCTTGTGTAACGGGTAAACCCGTTGCTCATGGCGGTATTAGAGGTCGTAAAGAGGCAACGGGAAGAGGTGTTCAATATGTTATTCGTGAGTTTTTCAGGCATGAAGATGATGTTAAAACAGCCAATTTAAAATCAGGTTTGGCGGGGCAGCGAATCATTGTTCAGGGGTTGGGTAATGTGGGGTATCATGCCGCACAGTTTTTATCAACAGAAGATGGTGCCAATATCATTGCGGTGATTGAGCGAGATGGTGTGGTGACTAATGAGAATGGGTTGAATATTGAAGATCTGCATCAGCACATCATTCAAACGGGTGGTGTTAAAGATTTTGCAGGGGGACAATATCATGAAGATGGTCCTGCTGCATTAGAAATGGAATGCGATATTCTAATTCCAGCTGCTTTAGAAGGCGTTATTCACATAGACAATGCCGATAAAGTTAAAGCCAAATTAATTGTTGAGGCTGCCAATGGACCAATAAACTATGAAGCTGATTTGATTCTAATGAATAAAGGTGTCTTTATTTTGCCAGATGCATTGGTTAATGCAGGTGGTGTGGTCGTTTCATATTTTGAATGGATAAGAAATTTATCTCATGTACGATTCGGTAGAATTGAACGACGGTTTGATGAAAATCGAGGGGTCAATATTGTTCATGCGATGGAATCAATGATTGGCAAGCCTGTGCCTGATGCTATAAAAAGTGAGATTGTAAAAGGTGCCGATGAATTTGATTTGGTGCGCTCTGGTTTAGATGATACCATGAGATTGGCCTATCAGGAGATAAAACGGGTTAAGGATTCAACAGAAAGTCTCAATGATTTCCGTACGGCATGTTATCTTGTAGCCTTGAAGAAAATTTATAGGACCTATGAGGATGTGGGGGTTTTTTAGGTGTCTGTCCGAAAACACATCTTTCCGCCAAATCAGTGTTTTCAGATAAGAAACAGAAATAATTTCGGGTTCATTCCTAATCACCCAGGAGTATAATTGTCATGAATATTGGTCCAATAATGATGGATCTGGCAGGTGTAGAATTAACCTTAGAAGAGCATGAAAAACTCCAGCATCCATTGATTGGTGGAGTGATTTTATTTACTCGAAATTATGTTGATGTTGAACAGATAACTCATTTGGTGAGTCAAATTCATCAAGTCAAACAGCCACAATTATTGGTGGCTGTTGATCACGAAGGTGGTCGGGTTCAGCGTTTTCGTCTAGGTTTTTCTCACATTCCTTCTGCCAGATGGATTGGTGAAAACTATCAAAGTCAGCCTGAAAAGGTATTAAATAATGCGGCGATTTTAGGTTGGTTGATGGCCTCTGAACTAAGAGCTGTCGGTGTTGATTTTAGTTTTGCACCTATTTTAGATTTAGGGAATGATACCAGTCGTGTGATTGGAGACCGTGCTTTTCACTCAGATCCTGAAGCCATTTTTGCCATAGCCAATGCAACCATGAATGGAATTCATCAAGCGGGTATGGCAACGGTCGGCAAACATTTCCCTGGTCATGGGCATGTTGTTGAAGACTCTCATTTTGAATTGCCTGTTGATCATCGGTCTTTGCAGTCCTTGTTGGATTGTGATTTAATTCCTTTCGTGAAAATGATCAATAATGGCATTGATGCTTTAATGCCTGCCCATGTTATTTATGAACAAATTGATCAGCAACCCGCAGGTTTTTCAAGACGCTGGCTCAAAGATATTTTAAGAAAACAATTGGGTTTTAATGGTGTAATATTCAGTGATGATTTAAATATGGCCGCCGCTTCAATGGGGGGTAGTTTTTCGACTCGAACGACATTGGCGCTTGATTCAGGTTGTGATATGGCATTGGTTTGCAATAATTCAGCTGGACTTGATGAGGTTTTGGATCAAATGACATTGGTTAAAAATAGCTCTTCTAGTCGTCGTTTAGAAAAAATGCAGGCTAAAAAAACAATGGCAACGAAAGAAATAGTACGGCATCCTCAGTGGGCTGAGGCAATGACATTGATTGAAAAGTATCAGGAAAATAGTTGAGAACAAAATGACAAGTGATAAAAAAACATTATGTGAAGAGGCCAAAATAGTTTATCAAGAAGCAGATTGCCTTTTTAGTAAGCAACAAGTTGAAGATGCAATGGACGTTATGGCTGTATCAATCACTGAGAAATTGGTGAATGTCAATCCAGTTTCAATGTGTGTGATGAATGGCGCCATTATTCCTGCGGGATGTTTATTAAATCGGTTGGATTTTCCGATGGAGGTTGATTATTTACACGCAACTCGCTATCAGGATAAATTTCGTGGCGGTAAATTGGAATGGATTCGACACCATTCAGTTTCTATTAAAGATAGGGTGGTTTTGCTTATTGATGATATTTTAGACGAAGGTGTTACGCTGAAATGTATCAAGGAATATTGTGAAGCAGAGGGCGCTAAAAAAGTTTATATTGCAGTATTAGCCAATAAATTACATGATCGAAAAGTTGACATTCAGGCTGAGTTTGTAGGTTTTGACGTGGAAGATCGTTATCTATTTGGTTATGGAATGGACTACAAGGGCTATTTAAGAAATGCGCCTGGTATTTTTGCGGTGAAAGGATTATAGTGAGGTATCATACAGTTTTTATGTGTTAAGACACTAAAAATTTCTCCGCTTCAAATGCTGGGTTGAAAGTCGTGAATAAGTTGCTGATTGTTATCACTTTTCTGGTGCTAATAACAATGTCTGCCTGTAAAAGTACAGGTTCGGGTACTGGTGCTGCACCAGCTTCTGCCAACAGTTCCAATTCAAAAATTAGTTTTAACACTGAAAACGTATCGACCAAAGAAGATTCAGATAAAAATAACATTAAACCAATAGCAATTAAGACGGCTAAGTTTGTGACAACTCCGCCAGCACTTGCTGATCTAAAGCATAAATTAGCCATCATCTATTCTAAAACCAGTGAGCAAAATTTTTGGACTCCCAAAAGTTATGCCCAGCTTTTTATGAGTGTACAGTCTCAAGTGATGATGTCTGGTTTACCTTATGATTTACTCAATGAAGATGATTTGTTGGATATTGATAAAATCAGTCAATATAAAACCCTTATTTTCCCACTTTTTTCGCATGTAAAAAATAGTCAAGTTGACCAGATTGCTGAAAATATAAAGCAAGCAATTGATCAATACAATATAGGCATAATAACGGCTGGAAATTTCATAACGAATATAGAAACAGGTCTTAGTCGATCGGGTGATGCTTACAATTATATGAAAGATTTGTTGGGCATTGCTCGCATAGATGGTGCAGGGCCTGTTGATATTCAAATTAATGTTTCAGATGTCACTCACCCCGTATTCATTAATGAATATTTTGATAATGAAGTCATCTTAAGTTATCAACAAAATTTCACCGATTATTTCATGCCGACAGGAGCATATCCCAGTGAGGTGATTGCAACTCAACAGATTGGTAATAGCCAGGTTGAAAATGCATTGATTACAGTAATCAACAAAGGACGGCATGTTCATTTTTCAACTGTGCAGGTGATGGCTGATGCAAATTTATTATGGCCAGTGATTCAGTGGAGTGTTTGGGGTGAAAAGCCACCAGCCACATTGCACATGGGACGAGAAAAAGCCTTGTTTGTTTCTCGTAATGACATGGATCAAAGCATGTTCAATGAAGAAGTTGCTACGGTCGAATTTCCATTGTTGGATCAACTGAAAATATGGAAAGATCAATATAATTTTGTTGGTTCTTATTATATTAACATTGGTGATAATGCTGTTGAAGGTGAATTTACTGACTGGGGAATTTCCGCGCCACTCTATAAACAATACATTGCGTTAGGTAATGAAATTGGCAGTCATTCCTATACTCATCCTCACAACACCGATATCCTGACAGCGACTCAAGTCCAGTTTGAGTTTTCTGATTCCCGAAATATCATAGAAGAAGAAATTGAATTGTCTGATATCGGGACAGCAATACCTGGTAATCCCGAAAAATTGGTTACCGCACTAAAAATCCTGCCTTATGTCGATTACTTAAGCGGTGGTTATGCAGCTAAAGGGGCTGGATTTCCAAACTCATTTGGTTTTTTAAATGCAGATACAGACAAGGTGTATTTAAGCCCAAATATGTCATTTGATTTTACCCTTATTCAGTTTCAAAAGAAAACAGTTGAACAGGCAAAGCAGGTTTGGAGTAATGAGTTTGATACTCTGGTAAAGCACGCTTCTCAACCCATTATTCACTGGCCTTGGCATGATTATGGGCCGTTTGATGTCTTTAAGGCTGGTTATACTTTAGATTTATTTGAAAGTCTTATCGCAAAAGCTAAAAGCTACGGCAGTGAATTTATCACAGGAAAAGATTTGTCGGAAAGAATAAAATCCTTTAAGCAATCAAATATTGAAGTGTCTAAATTGGGTAAGACCATTACGGCTAAAGTTTATTCTAGTTCTGCTGGAAAGTTTGCATTAAATATTAACCAGTCTCAGACTATTGCATCGATTGATCAGTGGTATGCTTATAATAAAGATACCGTTTTTCTTGATCAAGATGGCGGTATTTATACCATTCATTTGGGTATTGAGAAACCAGTGACGCATATTAATAAATTACCCAGTCGAAGTCAGTTGGTGTCATTATATGGTAATGGAGAGGATTTGAAATTCCAGCTTTCAGGAGAGGGAACTGTTGAGATTATTACAAAATGCAGTGATCCTTCTGCCATAAAAATCAGTGGTGCGATCAGTTCATACGAAACCGTGAGTAGTGATAAAATTTTATTAAATTTCCCGCAAAATAAGCATCATCAAGAAACCTTGGTTGACATCACTTGCCAATAAAATTAAAAAAAGTTTGTTTTGTCATAAAATTGTCATATTTTTAATTTATAGTTAAAGTAATGGACCAAATTCGACCTATAAATAATTTAAATTATTAGCAATAAAAATAAAGTCATCTTGGTTTGGTTATTAGACATATCTGTGCCTGAATTATTTGGGTTTTTATTAAGGAGATTTCATTTTGTTCAATACCATCAAAGCAAGGCTTAATCTAGTGACGGGATTAATCGTCAGTTTGGTTGTTGTTATTTTTTCTTTATTTTTATACGCAAATAATACTTATAGCGAATTACAGCAAGGCAAAGCTCAAGTGTTAAAAATTAAAGCGGGTATGCTGATGTTACGTCGAAATGAAAAAGATTTTCTGGCGAGAAATAACCTTAAATATCTTAAAAAATTTGAAAAAAATCATCAGAAAATTTTACAGGATCTCCAGTTTCTGGAAAGTATTCTCAAAAATAATGATTTGTCGTTAGAAAAAGTGACGCTGGCGACTGCTATTTTTAATCAATATAAGGTAAATTTTATCACATTAACGGAAACTCAAAAATTGGTGGGATTGGATCATCAATCTGGTTTACAAGGTCGTCTTAGAAAGTCTGTTCATCAGGTTGAAAGTAAAATAAAAGTGGAAAAAAATGACATTTTAATGGCTCAAATGTTGATGTTGAGACGACGTGAAAAAGATTTTTTATTGCGCTTTGATCTGAAATATTTGAAAAAATTTAATAAAGATATTAATAAGTTTCAGACTTTATTAACACAAAGTGAGCTGGCCAGTGATAAAAAACGTTCAATCAGTCAATTGATGGTGAGTTATCAGCAAGATTTTCACTCGATGGTACAAGGTTATGTGGCAAAAGGTTTGAGCTCTAAGCTGGGGATACGTGGAAAAATGCGTGCGACAGTGCATAAAACAGAAACAATCTTGCAAGACATGCAAGTGACTGTGTCAGAATCGATTGCGACTGCAATTATCAATATAAAAACAATCATACTTGTTGTTGCTTCATTATTGACTTTGCTTATTATCGGTATCAATTTTCGCATTAGTAAAACAATTTCTGATTCAGCTCGTCATTTGGCAGACACGGTGAAGAAGATAGAAGAAACGGGCGATTTTTCTATCAGAATTAACAATGATAGTGGAGATGAGATAGGCCAAATTTCTACCGCAATTGACCAGCTTTTAGGGTCAACAAAATCCATGATTATCAATACAGGAGAAATTATTTGTGCTATTTCTAATGGAGATTTTAACCGTCAAATAGAGAATGAATCAAAAGGTGATCTTGAACAAATGAGACTCATTGTTAATTTGGCGGCACAACGCATTCATGGGGCAATGCAAGCACTGGTTAAAAATATAGAAAACTTATCCCAAGGGAATTTTGAACGTGTCAATAGTCAGGTGGATTTGCAGGGTGAGTATTTGATTGCTGTGGATAATACACAAAATGTCGTTCAAACATTGAAACAAATTATCAATGAAATTAATCAGGTGATGGGTTCGGTTGCTGAAAATAATTTGTCTGGCAGAGTTGAAGTGACAACCAACGGTGCTTTTACCATGTTGAAAGACAATGTTAATCAGTCTTTGTATCAATTATCTGAAACATTATCTTATGTTTCAGATAAAACAGATTTTATGTTGAAAGGTGCCAGTCAAACAGATGAAGCAACCTCCCAAATTAGTGATGGAGCACAACAGCAATTAGATTCGATTGGACAAATATCTGAAGCTCTTTCCCAGACTCAATTGGCGATAGAAGAAGTGACAAATTCTGCTCAGGAAGCAGGAGAGAGTGCTGCTCATGTGGTCGAACAGGTTAAGTCAGGCATGGTCAGCATTAAAAATATGAAAGATATAATGGAATCAATCAAAGTTAATAGTATCAAAATAGATAAAATTACCGATGTGATTGGTGAAATTGCTGAAAAAACCAATATGCTGTCACTCAATGCCGCCATTGAGGCTGCTCGGGCAGGTGAGGCGGGAAAAGGTTTCTCTGTGGTGGCAGATGAAGTCAGAAAGCTATCTGAGCATGTTGCTTCCTCTGCGAACGAAATTAATAGCTTGGTGAAGGAAGCCAACGAGGATGTTGAAAATGGTGTTAAATTGGTTGTATCAATCAATGATTTTATTCAGCAAATTGATAAGTCAGTTCGAGATAATGATGAGCATCTACATCGAATTGTCAGTTCAATGGAGCAACAGAACAGTACCACCACTGAGCTTAACGCAAATGCATCAAGTTTGAACTATATCGCAGAAAATAATGCGGCTGCAGCGGAAGAATTACATGCTACAGCGTTAGATTTGTCTAAAACAGCCGATGTCATTAATGATAAAGTCAGTCAATTTACTTTGGCAAAAGATCAAGTGGCCTAACGAAGAAATTTTATCCACAGGCAAGGCGACACGAAAACAGGCGCATGGTCAAACTATGCCCCTGTCTCTATCAGGGCAATTAATAGTGAACTTTGTTTTGTTTCAGGGTTTGTAATGATAGCTCTTCTCGGACAAGCACCTTTGTATTATGTCTTTGTAACTGCTTCAGTATATTGAATCTATCTTAAAATGTGCTGGTTGAGCTGATTTATTTAGGATAATGTTCAATTTTGGCTTTTTCTCCCGTAAAAATCCTTGTATAATTTTCGAAAATTAGGGGCGTGTACGTCCCTTACGTGTACGTCCCTTATCTTCTTCAAATCAATCATCATCCTAAATTAAACATTAATATGGACAATCAAGCATTATTTAAAAACTTAAAAGAACAATTGAATCAACAGATTTTAGGCCAAGAATCTTTGGTTAATCGACTGTTAATTGCCATTATTGCCAATGGTCATCTATTGGTAGAGGGTGCGCCAGGTTTAGCCAAAACCAGAGCGATTAAAACATTGAGTGAGTTGATTGAGGGGGATTTTCATCGTATTCAATTTACCCCAGATTTATTGCCTGCCGATTTAACAGGTACTGAAATTTATCGTCCCCAGGAAGGCTCGTTTGAATTTCAAAAAGGGCCGTTGTTCCATAATTTGGTGTTGGCAGATGAAATTAATCGGGCTCCTGCCAAAGTTCAGTCAGCTTTGTTGGAATCTATGGAAGAGCGACAAATAACCGTGGGGCAGGAGACTTATTCTTTGCCTGATTTGTTTTTGGTCATGGCAACTCAAAACCCAATTGAACAAGAAGGTACTTATCCATTGCCTGAAGCTCAACTGGATCGGTTTTTAATGCATGTGAAAATTGATTATCCAAAAGCAGAGGTGGAAAAGTCCATTCTTGATTTATCAAGAAATGAAGCGTTGTATAAAAATAAACACAAAGATACAACACCTGAAGCCATATTGACACAATCAACTTTGTTTGAAGTTCGTGAGCAAGCCTTAAATTTGTATATGTCGGATAATCTTGAGCAATATTTGATTCAGTTAATACTGGCAACTCGTCACCCAGAGCCCTATGGTGAAGACTTGAGTAGCTGGATTGAATATGGTGCCAGTCCTCGTGCAACCATTTCACTGGATCGCTGTGTAAAAGCCAATGCTTGGTTGGATAATAGAGATTATGTAACGCCAGAAGATATTCAAAGTCTATGTTTTGATGTGCTTCGTCATCGTATTATATTAAGTTATGAAGCTCAGGCAGAAGGCATTACACCCGATCGTTTTATATCTGAGTTGATTTCACGTATTGCCATTCCATAGGTCAAGTTATTTTCCATGTCATCAGTTCCTTTAAATGAAGCCGTCAGCATCTCTTCAAAACAATTGATTTTATTACGTCATGTGTCTGATCAAATTGTTTTTAAAGTGGGTAAAGTCAAGTCTAGGCAAAGTGGTAATTATTTGTCTGCCTATAAAGGACGAGGCATGGAATTTGATGAAGTGCGGTCTTATCAAGCGGGTGATGATATCAAAACAATGGACTGGAAAGTCACCGCTCGAACAGGAAAACCCCATACAAAATTATTCAGAGAAGAAAGGGAACGCACTATTTTTCTTTGGGTGGATTTAAGAAAAAATATGTTTTTTGCGACCAGAGGCGCCTTTAAATCGGTCATTGCCTCACGCCTTGCCACTATTTTAGCCTGGGCATCAGCAAGTCATGGTGATCGTTTGGGGGGGCTTATTTTTTCTGACCTGGAACATCATGAGATTAAACCGACTCGTGGTAAAAAATCGGTATTACATTTTATTCATCAACTGGTACATCATCCTGTTTGGCAGTCATCTGAGTTGAATGAAGTGGGACATCAAGGCTTATCTCAGTCATTGGCGCGGCTTCGACGAGTTGCCAAGCCTGGGAGTTTAATTTTTTTACTCAGTGATTTTCAAGGGTTAGATCAGCAGGCGCATACACATATTAATCAATTATCACGACATAATGACCTGACCATGGTAAGCATTCATGATCCGATTGAAGCCACTTTGCCTCCACCAGGTTTTTATCGAGTCAGTGATGGACAAGCTGAATTTAATATTCAAACCCACTCGAAACAATTAAGAAAAAGCTATCATCAACGGTTTATAAATCATATGGATCAGTTGAAAAAAATCTGTTTACAAAACCATATTCATCTGATGAATTTCTCTACTGAGGATGATATCGTCAGTAAGTTACAGCAAGAATTGATGGTGATTAAGTAATGACTCCTCAATCACCAGAAAGCATTAATATTCACGATATTCACATGCAAACAGATGTGTCTTGGTGGCCGATTGCTCCAGGTTGGTGGGCAGTGTTGCTGATGATTATTTTACTGGTGTTAGTTGTTATTCTGTTTTATTGGTATCGTAAAAAAACACAGTTGAAGCGTTTGGCACAACAACAATTGGCTCAATTATGTCAACAATATGAAGCCTCTCAGGATGCTCATCAACTGGTGAAAGATATGTCTGTTTTATTACGCAGAATTTGTTTGTCTCAAGCTCCTCGACAAAATTCAGCGGGTCTTTGTGGAGAACAATGGCTTAAATACCTGGATTCTCACTTAGTGGGTGAGCCATTTTCATCAGGGATAGGAAAATTATTGATAGATATGCCTTATCGTGCCACGATGGATGCGCAATCAATGGATGAATTTATCAATCTTTGTAAGCGTTGGATTAATCAAGGATCAATAAGCCTAGAAAAACCAGTTAAATCTACTTTGTGCATCCCTAGGAGGCTGTCCGAGAATGCAAACTTTTAAAAATTAACCACAATATACAGTGTATTATCAAGTAATAAAACGCAATATATTGCGGTGTAAATTTCACAAACTCTATTTTCGGACAACCTCCTAGGAGTCTGTCCGAAAATGTAGGTTTTCGTCAGAACAAGGCAAAATTTGGCGAAAAAGCACAGTTTACTGGTGTAAATGAGCATTTTGAGCCGAATTTTAACGCAGTTCTGGCGGAAAGATGCGTTTTCGGACAGCCTTCTAGGATAAAATTAAAATAGCATGTTAAATCTACAATGGCCCTGGCTTTTATTATTGCTTCCCTTACCCTGGTTTATCAGGCGATTCTCGTCAAAATACCAACGTCCGCAACAAGCCGCTTTACGAGTGCCTGATTTGAGTTTATTCCAACAAAGTCATCAAGCAACAACCAGTAATCACTCTATTTGGTTTTTACTGTTTGCCAGTCTTAGCTGGTGTTTACTGATTTTTGCCAGTAGTCGTCCACAATGGATTGGTGATCCTGTTCAATTGCCCATAACGGGTCGTGATTTGATGTTGGCGATAGACTTATCTGGCAGTATGCAGGAAAAAGACTTTCAATATAAAGGCCGAATGATTGATCGTTTAACTGCAACGCAATTGGTTGCCAGCGAATTTATTGAAAAACGTGTGGGTGATCGGATTGGATTAATTTTATTTGGTGATCGAGCCTATCTTCAAGCACCTTTAACTTTTGATAGAAAAACGGTTAAAACTTTTTTATTGGAAGCAGTCATTGGTCTGGCGGGTAAACAAACGGCCATTGGTGATTCCATTGGATTGGCAATTAAGCGTTTACGCCAACAAAAAACGGAAAGTAAAGTATTAATATTGTTAACAGATGGAGCCAATACTGCAGGTGAAGTTAGTCCGATTAAGGCTGCAGAATTAGCCGCCGAAGAGGGATTGAAAATTTACACCATCGGCATTGGTGCGGATGAAATGGTTGTGTCTTCTTTTTTTGGTCGTCAAAAAGTCAATCCATCAGCTGATTTGGATGAAAAAACCTTGAAAAAAATGGCAAGTCTAACGGGCGGGCAATATTTTAGAGCAAAAAATACCGAAGAGTTGAATGAAATTTACCAATTATTGGATAAATTAGAGCCTATTGAAAAAGATCACCAGCATTTTCGCCCCACCAAAGCCTTGTATCCCTGGCCATTAGGCATTGCTTTTCTCTTGAGTTTTATCATTGTATTGGCGAACGCCAAAGGTCGTTTTCAATGATTGAAAATTTCACTTTGCTGCGGCCTTATTGGTTACTGGCTTTAATACCTGTTGCATTATTGATTGTTTTTTTACTGAACATTAAAAAACAACACAATTGGAAACAAGTTTGTGATCAGGCATTGTTGCCGTTTATTATCATTGATCAAAATATCAAGCAATCTGTTTTTCCTATTTTAATTTTATTGTTTTGTAGTTTGCTGGTTATTTTGGCATTGGCAGGTCCCGTTTGGGAAAAAATTCCTCAACCCGTCTTTAAAAAACAGTCAGCAGTGATTATTTTACTGGATTTGTCTGCTTCGATGGATGCCGATGATATCAAGCCCAGTCGATTAATTCATGCCAAAAGAAAAATTATTGATCTATTAAAATTACGAAAAGAAGGGCAAACAGCATTGATTGCTTATGCAGGGCAGGCCTATGTGGTTAGTCCATTGACTGATGATATTAAAACAATCACCGCATTGATTCCCAGTTTAACCACTGACATTATGCCGAATCAAGGTAGTCGAGCAGATAAGGCGTTACTGAAAGCAATGGATATGTTGAAACAAACAGCGATTTCCAATGCACAAATTTTAATAATTACGGATGGTATCAGGACTGGTGATTATAAAGCCGTTGATTTACTGGTGAAGCATTCTCATCAAGTTTCAATTTTAGCAGTAGGTACTGAGAATGGTGCGCCCATTAAGCAATCTCAAGGTGATTATTTGAAAGACCGTAATGGTTCAATTATCATCCCTAAGTTATCAATGAAAGATTTACAAAAGTTGGCATCAACGGGGCGAGGCTTATTTGTTGTATCACAAATAAATGATCAGGATATTGAGCGTTTAATACCACAGCTTAATCATACTCAACTCAATGCGGAAAATAAAAAAACCAGTTTTGTTTCGGATGAATGGAAAGAAAAAGGAGCTTGGTTGATTTTATTATTGATTCCTTTTGCCGCTTATTCTTTTAGGAAAGGCGTGCTGTTTTCTTTGTTTATAGTGTCTATTGGTTTTAAGCCGATGCCTGTATACGCAATTAATTGGGATGACTTGTGGCTCAATAAAGACCAGCAAGGATTACAAGCATTCAAAAGTAAAGAGATGGAAAAAGCCACGGATTTATTTAATGATCCTGAGTGGAAAGCGGCCGCTCAATATAAAAACAAACAATATGAGCAGTCATTGAAATCTTTGGAAAATATCAATTCAGCTGAGTCCAATTACAATAAAGCCAATGCCTTGGTTAAATTAAATCGACTGCAAGAGGCAATGGCATCTTATCAAAAAAGTTTGAAACTAGACCCAGATCATGAGGATGCCAAACATAATTTAAATGAAGTTAAAAAATTTCTGGAAAAACAAGCCAAACAAAAACAAAAAAGTCAGTCAGAAAAAAATGGCAAGAATAAGAAAAAAGGCAATAAGAAAAAAGATCCGACATCAAAAAATGAGTCTAAAAAGTCATCTTCAAAAGACAAAAATAAATCCTCTAAACAGCAAGAGCAATCTAAAAAACAGCAACAGAAAAAACAACAAGCTCAAAATAACAAACAACAACAAAAATCAGAAAAAAATGAGGACAAAAAACGCCAGCAAGCATCCTCGCAGAAAAAACAGTCTGATCAGGAAAAACAGCAAGCCCAGAAAAATAAAACTCAGAAAAAGAAACCAATGCCTCAAGGCGAGTTGTCTGAAAAGCAAAAAGAACAAAAAATGGCACATGAACAATGGTTAAGAAAAATACCAGAAGATCCTGGTGCTTTACTTAGGCGAAAATTTCTTTATCAATATCAACAGCAAGCAGAGCAACAGGATGACAATGAAAATCCTTGGTAATATATTTCTTCTTTTTATGATTCATTTGAACTTGGCTTTTGCCAATGTTCAGAGTTATACCGATCGCTCAACGATAAGTATGAATGAGTCATTTCAGTTAATGATAGAGTCTGATGTTCAAACTCAAAAAACACCTGACTTTAGTCAGCTTGAAAGATACTTTGATATCATCAGTCGCAGTCAAAGTCAGAGTTTTACCTCCATTAATGGTCAATTCAGTCGAAAAACAACCTGGACTTTAACGTTGATGGCAAAAAGTAAACAAAGTACCGTTATTCCATCTATAACGATAGGCAATGAATCAAGCAAAGCCATTCCGTTGAGTTTTAATAAGACCCGTATTTCTCAGAATAAACAAAATAACAGCAATGTGTTTATTGAAATCAAACCAACGCCTAAGTCATCTTATGTTCAGGCACAAATTATATTAAATGTGAAACTTTATTTGGGGGTTAATATTGGCACTGCATCGTTGAGTAATCCAACGGTAAAAAATGATGATGCTGTGATTGAGAAGTTAGGTGAGGATAAGCGTTATCAAGCAAAATACCAAGGCAAGGATTATATTATTTATGAACGAAATTATGCCGTCTTTCCTCAAATTAGTGGTCAATTAACCATTGATCCCATTCAATTTGAAGGGGAAGTGAATGAGCGTCGTTCGTTATTTTCATTTCGATCGGGTAATGTGATTCGTACCCGATCCGATCCGATTGTGTTGAATATTAAACCCATTCCTGCAACGGCGAATAGCGACCCATGGGTGCCTGCGAAAGCATTGACATTGGTTGAAAACTGGGAAAAATCACTGTCAAATATTAAGGTCGGTGAGTCAATTACTCGAACAATTCAAGTGATTGCCGAAGGTTTGACAGCTGCTCAACTGCCTGAAATTAAACAAAATTTGCCAAAAACCATTAAACAATATCCCGATCAACCTGTGTTGCAGAATAAGAAAAAAAATAACGGGATTGTAGGTGTTCGTCAGGAAAAAATTGCATTGATTCCGAATGCGTCAGGTGAGATTTTGTTGCCATCAGTCAGTGTCAATTGGTGGAATACTGAAACAGATCAGCTTGAAACAGCGATGTTGCCTGCTAAAACAATTTCTGTACAAGCATTGGCTAAAGTGATTCAACAACCCAATAGTTCGCCTGTCATCAGCAGTGTTCCAACTCCGTTAAAACAAAAAACTCCTTTGATACAAACCGTTGAAGTTGCCGAAGCAGGTTTTTGGAAATGGATGGCCTTGTTTTTCGGGGTGGGCTGGCTTGTAACTATTGGCTTTATGGTGTGGAGACATTTTAATTCGGCTGGATCAAAAGAAACAAACTTTGATACAAAAATCATGAAATTATCACAAATTGAAAAGCAACTCAAAATTCACTGTCGGAATAATCAGGCAAAAAATACCAAACAAACTTTATTCGACTGGTTGAATGCTAAATTTCCAAAGGTATCAACAAAGGGTGATGTGAATCAATTGTTCCTTTCTGATGAAGTGTTTTATGGTGAAATAGAAAAACTCAATCAGTCATTGTATCGTGAAACTCAACAAAACTGGGAGGGGCAAAATTTTTGGCAAACGTTTAAACAGTTTCGAGATCGGCACAATAATAAGAATGAAAAATCAGGAAAAAAAGATTTAGAGTCTTTGTATTTATAATTGATTTTGTGATGTGGTGTTGTTTATTTATAATGGCTAGGTTATTATTTTACTAAATGTTTATCGATTAAAAAACGTAAAATGAGGTCAAAATGATTTCGGCAAAATTATCCAGTAAATATCAGCTATCTATTCCTAAATCTATTAGGGAGAGCCTGAAATTAAAAGCAGGCCAGCAATTTACTTTAATTACCATTGGAAAAATTATAGAAATGGTGCCTATTATTTCAGTTGAAAATGCTAGAGGTATGCTTGGTCAGTGTGATGAATATAATAGTGATGATTATAGAGACCGAAAAGAACGTGATTTATGAATTATCTAATTGATACTTGTGGATGGATTGAATGGTTGTCTGATGGTGTACTTGCCGATAAGTATTTGTCATATATGACAAATATTAATACCGTGGTTGTACCAACAACGGTTCAATTTGAATTATATAAATGGGTTTGTCGAGTCAAAGGAAAACAATCCGCCATTGAATCCATTGCTCTCACTGAGCAGGGAAAAGTTATTCCATTAAGTACATCAATTGCATTATTGGCAGCTAATTTTTCATCTCAATATAAGCTCTCATTTGCTGATGCGATTATTTTTGCAACGGCTCAAAATGAGTCCGTAAAATTAATTACGTCAGATGAGCATTTTGTCAATTTGCCAGATGTGACTTATTTCTCTAAAAAAGTGGACGAAATATAGGTTCGTTAATGCCACAAAAAAAAGCAAAAGCCAGGCAAACTAAAAAAAAATCAGTCAAACATCGTCGAGTGGTGAAAAAAAAGTCTTCCAGATCATCGCCCGTTAAAAAGACACACTTCTTCGTCAAATTACTTCAAAAACTCAGGACATTTTTATTCGGTTTTATTTTTGCAGGATGTTTGACGTTGCCCTTTTATTTTTATTACCTTGACCTGCTTGTTAAGTCACAGTTTGAAGGTAAGCGTTGGTCAATTCCCGCCAGAGTTTATGCTCGTCCGTTGGAATTGTATGAAGGGTTAAAAATATCAGCAGATCAATTTGAGCGAGAATTAAAGTATTGTCGTTATCATGCTAAAAATTCATTGAAACAAAGCGGTAGTTACCAACGTAAAAATAATGTTTTTGCAGTACATACTCGCCCTTTTAGTTTTGGGGATAGCATCGAAAAGTCTAAAAAAATAAGAGTTGAGTTTGCGGATAATCAACTTTTGAGCGTTAAAACAATGCAGATGAAAACACTGAATCAAGTGGTTAGATTAGATCCTGCGTTAATCGGAAGTTTTTACCCACAACTGAAAGAAGATCGGATACTGGTTCGATTGAGTGATATTCCAAAGTCGCTTCATAATACTTTAATTGCAGTAGAAGATCGCTCTTTTTATCAGCATCATGGAGTACATGTCAGTTCTTTGTTAAGAGCGTTTTGGGAAAATTTAAAAGCGGGTAAAGTGGTGCAAGGAGGCAGTACTTTGACTCAGCAATTGGTTAAAAACTTTTTCCTGGATTCAAAAAGAAGGTATCTGCGAAAGTTGAATGAAGTTTTTATGGCGATTATTTTAGAATGGCGCTATAGCAAACGTGAGATTTTAGAAGCTTATTTGAATGAAATTTATTTAGGGCAAGATGGTAGTCGTGCTATTCATGGGGTGGGTAAAGCCAGTCAATATTATTTTGACCAAAATGTCAGTGATTTAAATTTATCCCAAAGTGCGTTGTTGGTGACTTTGATTCGTGGTGCGTCGTATTATGATCCGAGGCGACATCCTGAGCGTGCATTGAAACGTAGAAACCGCATCTTAGATGGATTGTATCAACAAAAGAAAATCAAAAAATGGGGCTGGAAACTGGCCAAACAAAGTTCTTTAGGAGTGACTAAAAAGGCCAAGGGTAGTAGTCATTTATTTCCAGCTTATCTTGATTTGGTTAAAAGACAATTGAGGGAGAATTATAAAGAAGAGGACTTAACATCAGAAGGTTTGCAAATTTTTACTTCATTAGATCCGATTGTTCAGTATGAAGTTGAACAGGCAATTTTTAATGGTTTGACCACATTAGAAAAATCTCGTTGGCATCATCGTGAAAAATTACAGAGTGCGGCTGTGGTAACGGATACTGTCAGTGGTGATGTGTTGGCTTTGGTTGGTGGTAGAAATTACCGATATGCTGGATTTAATCGTGCAATAGATGCCAATCGACCTATCGGATCATTGATTAAGCCCATTGTTTATTTGAGTGCGGTTACTGAGCCAGCACATTATAATATGGTTAGCTTGTTAAATGATGAAGAAATTATCTTAAAAAATGAAGATGGCAGTGATTGGAGGCCTGAGAATTATGATAAAGAGTTTCACGGGATTGTCCCTATTCATACAGCATTAACACATTCTTATAATGCATTGACGGTTAAGTTAGGTATGAATGTAGGGTTGGATAAAGTGATTAGAACAATCAAACAATTTGGTGTTCAAAAAGAAATCAATGCCTATCCATCTCTATTGCTGGGTGCCATCAATTTATCTCCTTTGGAAGTGACACAAATGTACCAAGGCTTAGCTAATACTGGTTTCTACAGCCAATTGCGTACATTGAGAAAAGTTCTAAATCAGCAGAATAAGCCGATTCAACGTTTTCCAACAACATTAAAAGAAATTGCTGATCCACAAAGTATCTATTTAATAAATCATATGTTAAAACTGGTGATGCGTGAGGGTACAGGACGATCAGCTTATAATATTATTAAAAATGATATTGCCATTGCAGGTAAAACAGGAACAACCGATGGTCTTAGAGACAGTTGGTTTGCTGGCTTTACGGGAAATTTATTGGCAACCGTTTGGGTGGGCAGAGATGATAATAAGCCCTCTGGTTTGACAGGATCATCGGGCGCTTTACAACTGTGGGCTGAGATTATGAAAAAAAGTCAGGCACAGTCTCTTGAATTGATTGAGCCAGAAAATATCATTCATCTGTGGATTGATGTCCCTACCTCTAAGCAATCCTATGAAGGTTGTGAATCTGCGGCTGTGTTTCCGTTTATTAATAAGAATTTGCCCTCGGGTGAAGTGACTTGTTCAAGTTCTTTTTTTATGAAATGAGTATACTCTAACTACTTTTGTAGCAAATAAGACGAGCAAAAGACTAGATGAAATTTTCGAATCTTATGTAACGTGCCAGTAACATGGGTCGTTTATTTGTTGCGAGTTGCCTAAGAAATGGGTGAATAATTTTTTGGATAAAATAATGAAAATAATTTTTTGTATTTTGGTGTCTGTTTTTTTAGTTTCATGTGCTGGCCAACAACCAGTAAAACCTGTTGGTGTTAAAAAAGTCGTACAAAAAAAATATCCACCTAAAAAACTAACTCGGCTTAAAAAAATACCTTCTGTTGTCGTCAAAAAACAGCCAAAAAAGATAAAGCCAAGTGTTGCTCATCAAATTTCGGTGAGTCGACCTGAAACTAAAAAACGCCATCAAAAAATAGGGCATAGCAGTATGGCTGTGATGGCTTTAATTGAAACAGCAAGACAAGAACGAAAACGAGGTCGTCTAAATTCCTCGGCCGCCACTTTAGAGCGAGCGGTAAGAATTAGTCGTTACAATGCTTTGGTCTGGTATGAATTGGCTTTAGTAAGAATGAAGCAGGGACAGAGTTCTTTGGCATTAACTTTGGCTAGAAAGTCGAAAAGTCTGGCAAAAAGCGATACTCAATTGAAGCAAAAAATATCAAGGATGATCGAAAAAATAAAGAGGACTTGATTGAATAAGGTGACCACTGTATCTTTGGCTGTTATAATCTATAATTAATGTGTATATGTCTTTAATACTAGGATAAGAAAAGCTGTGAGCGTTTATTCTCTCGAAAAATTAATTAGCGAGACGCGTCGGCTAGCTGCAGAATATCGGCGAACAACAGGAAAACCTTTGCCAGGGGTTAGTAATGAAATTGCTGAATATGATGCTGCCAAGCTATTAAATCTTGAGTTGGTGCAAGACCGAAGTGATGGTTATGATGCAGTAGGCAAAGGTGCTATCGATGGTCGTCGTGTCCAGATTAAGGCACGAGCTATATTTGATGAAAGTAAGTCAGGACATCGAATTGGCCAGTTAAAAACTGAAAAAGCATGGGATATGGTGGTGCTGGTTGTGATGAATGAAAACTACGATGTGGTTGAAATATTCAAAGCAGACCGAGGTACACTGATAAAAAATATTGGTGAAAACCGAAATAAACGTGGCGCCATGTCTGTCGCAAAATTTAAAAATATTGGTCAATTGGTCTGGGATGATGAGCAAGGTCTCATTGAGGACGCGTTGATAAAAATGTCTAATTAACCTGTCTTGAATATACTGTCTATCGAAACCTCTTCCACTGCTTGTTCAGCAGCATTGTTGACGGACAATGACTGTCTGGAAATCTTTAAAGTAGAGCCTCGTGGTCATAGTCAATTAATTTTGACGATGATTGAGCAACTACTGTCTGAATGTGAAATTTCTGTGAACCAATTAAGTGCGATTGCTTTTGCTCGTGGGCCAGGCTCATTTACGGGGCTTAGAATTGGTGCTGGTGTTGTTCAAGGAATTGCCTATGCGGCAGATTTACCTGTTATTCCTGTGTCAACTTTGGCGACTTTATCTCAGGCTGGTTATGAAGAGCATCAACATCGTTATTGGGCTACTGCAATAGATGCCAGAATGAAAGAAGTTTACTGGGGTGTCTATAAAGTTAATGATTTGGGTTATGTTGAATCAATGTCTGATGAGGTGGTCAGTCTGCCACAATTGGTTGATTTAAATGCGTCTTTTGACTTTTCGGGTATTGGTGATGGCTGGGCTGAATACCCACAGTTGAACGATCGGTTTAAATTGGATTGTGTGATTTCTGATGTTTTGCCACGAGCAAAATACGTTGCCAGTCTTGCTTCTCATTCGTTCAAGCAAGGTCTGATGAAAACTGCTTTTGATGCGGTTCCCGTTTATTTAAGAAATAATGTTGTTCATCAAAAATAATGACATCTTAGGGGAAGCGAAATAAATAAATGTCCAAATTGCGCAGGATTTTTGTTTGCCTTTGAGGCGCAAAAATAGGCGTGTAGTCGAACTACACAACTATTTTTGCAACAAAAAAGG
>Ga0233443_1000852_pt1 | contig 30104 bp, 20 predicted proteins | sample SI_123_September_2_FD_182784 | JGI IMG/M metagenome (GOLD analysis project Ga0233443, IMG submission 182784) | Seawater microbial communities from Saanich Inlet, British Columbia, Canada - SI_123_September2016_200_MG | ecosystem: Environmental > Aquatic > Marine > Inlet | place: Canada: British...
AGGACTGGCAGGCAAAAACAGATACAGAATCATCCGTTTCGAAGCACTCTGCCAATTTCATAAGAAAACAATCTGTTCCGCCAAGGGCGCTGTAAGAGTTAATGCCACCTGCAGGATTAAAATCTACCGTAATCTGAAAAGAACCACCAATCAATAACTCACCATTGGTGAGAGTAATCACAGAACTGGCAATGTCATCAATGGCTCCCCCAAAGGATTTGGCCCAAATGAATTCTCCCGATGAAGTGAATGAAGATATGAATGGATCTTTCCCACCGTTTGATGTTAAAACAGCGTTTGTGATTCCCGGATCAAAATCCAGAGACAGCATGAAGTCTCCGCTAAGAAAAACTTCATTCTGAGAACTTAAAGCTATTGCGCTCACACTTTCTTCCAGGTTACCACCAAAACTTTTGGCCCACAGAAGATCGGCATTAGCGTCCAGTTTAAGCAGAAAAACATCGTTCGAACCGTTTGAACTAAGATTCAGAAGTCCGGCGCCAGGATCAAAATCAACAGTTCCGTAAAAATGCCCTGCCAGATAAACATTAAATGATGAATCAATGGCTACTGCTGTGCCTTTCTCCCAACCTACGTTCCCAAAGGATTTTGCCCAGGAGAACGCACCTGTTGGCAGATATTTTACAATAAATGCATCATACCAACCTCCACTTGCAAGATTTGCAACTGAACTGCCGGGATCAAAGTCAACTGTACTAAAGAAACGACCGCTTACATAAATATTACCGACAAGATCCGTGGTAATTGCTAATCCTTCGTCATCTTCAAAGTTCCCACTACGGTGAGCCCACTGAAGGTTGCCGCTGCTATTTAGCTTAAATACAAAGATATCCCTGACTCCTGAACAGTATAAGTTTACTACCGGAGTACCCGGATCAAAATCTACCGTCGACTGAAAAGATCCGGTTGCAACCAGGTTACCGGCGTTGTCAACTGCAATTGAATTCAATTCATCCGGTGTTGTTCCACCAATACTTTTCGCCCAAATGAAAGATCCACTGGTATCAAGTTTACAGATAAATATATCAGAACTACCGTTGGAAGTCAGATTGTATGTTGAAGGGCCCGGGTCAAAATCTGCGTTTGAATGAAACATTCCACCTATATATAAAAACCCGTTTGGATCGATGGCTATGTTAAATCCATAGTCTTCGTTGCTACCTCCAAGATTTTTAGCCCAAACCAGGTTCTTGTTTATATCCAATTTTGTAATAAAAACATCAGTAGACCAACCATTGGAGGACAAAGAACTAATCGCCGGACCCGGATCAAAATCTGCGGTTCCATAGAAATAACCCGTGGAATAAATATTACCGTCCTGATCGGTAACAACGGAAGTTACAGCATCGTTGTTAAGCCCGCCAAAACTTGCGGCCCATTCGAATTGAAGGTTCTGTGAGTAAAGCTGCCAACCAGAGCTGATCAGAATTAATAAAATCACAGCAAAAATGGATTTAAGCTTCCTTTGAAACATGATATCACGTGTTATTTATGCAAAAATAAATGAATCTGTAAAACCCGTTTAGCTCTATAGCCACATAGAAATACATAACTTATGAACAAAACCGGGTTGAAAGTAAGTTTGAGGAATTATTGCAAACCGCTATCGATACTGTCTGGCTCAACAAAGGATGGTTCCAGCAATATTCTGTCGATGAAGCCTTCATACATCCAGTATATCAGAATGTCAGGTTTTTCATAATCGACAATTTCCTTGTTGAATTTGTATTTCCAGCTATCCCAGATAAAGAGAGTATTGCTGAAATAGTAGGGTAGGAACGGACGTGCCGCGACTGCATAGGAATCATGAAAAAGCAGAACATCTAAGGAATCTGTAACAGGAACAGTACTGGATCTACGTCGACAATAATCATACTGTTTATAGGGGAAATCATCGGTTTTAGGATGTTGGTACCCACTTAACTTCGTAACCTTTTGATTTAATATATTCAAGGTGTATTCCGGCTCAGAATAACCTTTGTCCTTTCCTATCATCCACATCAGATTGCCTGAAGTAACATCACTTGTATCAATGATCCAGTCATTGAGTGAATAATCGGGAACAGACGGAAAATCAATTTTTATTTTCTTAATGAGATCAGTAACTGCAAAATAGGTCCCAAGCCGATTCCAATGTGTATCATATTTTAAATAAACTGTATGTTCATCTTTCACTCTGCGCAAACTCTCTCGCCCATCAACATATACGGCTCCTTCAATTTCATCCAGCAATCCGATAAACTGATCTGTTTGTTTCATATTTCCATGCTGCAAAAACATTGGGAGCTTTTCCGGATAAATTGAGTATTTGCTCGGGCAAATTAAAAAGTAGGTCTTTATACCCAATTCATCGAAGTACTCAATCCTATTTGTGAGCTCTTCTTCAATCTTTTCCAGCTGATGTTGTGTGAAGGTTTTTTTACTTAGATAGATCGGCAGGTCTTTTTTCATCTCAAAGAGCCAATTGTCTTTACCAACAATAACTTTCCCTCCCATATTCGCTTTTCGAAACAGCTTCATTCCAAGTTTGTTATTTAGCTCAATATAAGGTCTGCGAAATGAAAAGTGATCGTTGTAATAAGGTTCAAACAGACCCGGAAATTTGTCGAGATGATTTAAATCTATAGTAGGTTTCTCAGCCAGTTTTCTATTCTCAGTAGATGGTTTACTGCTAATCATTCCTGTTTCATGAACAAAGAAGGTAGCCATGATGAAGATCAGGAATACCACTGATATAGCTATGTGCGTTAACTTCTTCATCAGAATCTGAAATAGATGAAGGGATTGTAACTATTGCTGACAAGATATCCGGTGCTAAGTAATAGGACAGTAAGCATAAATATCATCTTCCAGAGAAGTGCACTTCCATCGTAAATCCATCCGGGGTAGGCCTTCTTCTCATAGAATGCTTTACCATATTTGTATATCCATGGAAAGAAACCCAAAGCACCAATTAATCCGATACCAGCGTAGAAAATAATCTCACTATTGATTTTCATGATTAGATCCATGTCTGAAAGGTGCAGTCCATTAAATCCAAAAAGTACTGTATAATAAGAAAATGCATGATCGAAGGATTCAGCTCTAAAGAGCACCCAACTCATCATAATTACCATTAACACATACAAATGCCTGAGCGGCTTCCACGACTTTTTCAATAACTTCTCGAAACCAAGTTTTTCAATAATCAGGAAAACGCCATGAAAGGCTCCCCAAACCACAAAATTCCATGCTGCACCATGCCAGAATCCGCAAAGAATGAATGTAAGGCCGGCAGCATACATATAAATTACCTTATCCGCTCTGATCCCGGCGTAATAATGTTTATCCAGTTTACGCGACATGGAATAGGCAAGAGGCAGGAATAGATATTTCATAAACCACTGCGATAAACTAATATGCCAGCGTTGCCAGAATTCTCTGATGGACTTGCTGATATATGGAAGATTGAAATTCTCAGGTATCTCGAAACCAAACATTCTGCTAAGCCCGATGGCCATATCCGAATAACCTGCGAAATCGTAATAGATCTGAAGTGTATAGGCCAGGATCCCAATCCAGGCGGTTATGAAATTGACCTCTTCGGGCGGGCTTGTGAAAATATGATCGGCTATAATGGCCATATTATTGGCAATCAAAACCTTTTTGGCCAAACCAAGTGTGAATCGTATGGCACCTCCCGAGAAACGTTCAAAATCTGATTTCCGCTTATCCAATTGCTCCGCGATGTCGTGATATCGGACGATGGGGCCAGCAATCAATTGAGGGAACAAAGAAATATAAAGGCCTAGCTTTATATAGCTTTTCTGAACCTCAGTTTCCTTTCTGTACACATCAATCAGATAAGACATAGCCTGGAAAGTATAGAAGGAAATTCCTATGGGAAGGATAATCTTAGGAATGGGAATAGGCGGCACTTCCACTAGCTTAAGAGAGGAATTGATACTCTCGAGAAAGAATGCGGCATATTTAAAGATGGCCAGAAGTGAAAGATTTAAAACTACTCCTGTTGTTAACAATGATTTTCGGTTTTTACCAAAGGCGATACCTTTCCCAATAAAATAGTTAAATGTGATAGATGCCAGTAGCAATAGAGAATAGCTTGCACCACCCCAGGCAAAAAATATCATGCTACTGATGAACAGAAAGAGATTCTTCAGCCGGCCTGGCATAAGGTAATACCCAGCCAGTACTAACGGGAGAAACAGGTAGATGAATATGAGTGAACTGAATACCATGAATCAATTTCTTGAAAATCGCCCAAAGATAAAATTTTTGAATATAGAAAATGAATTTAACTGGAATCGGTAAAAATGTAAAAATTGCTATGGTGAGTCAATTGGCCTCCTGTATCCATAGTTCATGGCCATTTTCATGAACTTCCGAACCTCGTCGTTGATATCTTCAATCCTATAAATCCTTAGATAATGTTGAAAGTATTTTCCACCCGGAACCTCACCAATTCGATAAAAACATAAATTGTCCTGATGAGCTTCATTGAAAGTAAGAACAACGTCAAGGAAATCTTTACCCAATCTGTGTATCCATCCAAAACGAACCTCAGCTGCGAAAGCAATTCTCGATCTGGCCGGATGCAGGACAAATTCACCAATTTTGTTGAACTCCTCAATAAAATAATGGTAAAGCGAAAGCGTATGATCCGATTTACGGTTCAGAAAGTCTGCAATCAATTTTTCGTTACATGAATGTCCCTGATTGGTCTTAATAAACTGTTGATTGCATTCCGGACATTGCCACATATCATTTTTTTAGCATAAAACTCAAAAATAGAATAAAATTAGATGCTAATCAGTAATAAATTAACCATCCTATTGGTTAAATTTGTAGGAAAAGCAATCATCAACTCCTAAAATATTTATTTACTCTTTTAAAACAGCTGCACAATGAATAAAGTTCTTCCGTTATTGCTACTTGTTACATTTTTTCTTTCCTGTCATCAAAGTGAAACCGATGTTCGCCTCGAGGATAAAAATTTTGGTGAATTGGTTGAAATGAATGATATCCTGGTTTTTACTTTTAGTAAAAATCTTGTTTCAGAAGATCAAATAGGTGTCTACGACACGCTCAGCTACATTCAGTTTAGTCCGAAAATCCAAGGTCATTTCAGATGGAATTCTCAATCGGAGCTTACTTTTATTCCTAAGCAGAAACTCACACCGGCCACACGTTACACGGCTAATCTAAGCAATGCTCTGGTTAAGCATATGCCGGGGCTCACGCTTAGCGGAGATAAAGAGTTTGAATTTCATACAAATGAACTTGCTGTTACTCATGTTAATGCCTACTGGCAGATAGATGAAGGGAAGAATCAAATGACGGGCTTTGTAAACCTTGGCTTTAATTTTAAAGTTGATCCCAAATCGCTGGAGTCCTTTGTTAAGCTTGGTCTTGATGGCAAAAATGCAGGTTTTGAAACAATGGAAATTGAACCATCCAAATCCATCACTCTTCTCATCAATGATGCTGTAGCCGGAGATGAAGATGTGAGTGGAAAAGTTATTATTGATAAAGCGATAACTGCAATGCATGGCAATATGGGGATTGGTAAATCAGTTGTCAGAGGATTCAAATTGGTATCACCCTTTAAGGTTCAGATCACAGAAGTTTCAACTATTCATGATGGTTCCAACGGTATAATTGAGATTTTTACGACCCAAAAAGTTTCCACTGAGAAAATTAAAGATTTTGTTTCCCTGAATCCATCTGTAGACTTCACTGTTGAAGTAGCTTCAGGGAGTTTCAAACTAAGCAGCGAAGCCTTTAGTATGGCACAAACCTACAAGGTAGAGGTTCAATCCGGATTATCCGGAGAGTTAGGTGGTAAACTGCTTTCGGATTACAGCAAAGAAGTAACATTTCAAAAACTGAGTTCAAGCCTGAAGTTCGTTAACAACGAGAAAATCTATCTGTCCGGTTCCGGTAAGAAGAACCTTGAATTGCGTATAATTAGCGTTAATGATCTTACTATTGAAGTTTATAAACTCTATGAAAACAATCTGACTAATTTTAGAAATAACATTCATCACTACTACGATTGGGAAGATGAATGTTATTATTATGATTATGGCTATTATAGCATTCCAAACTATGGTGACAGAATCTTCTCGGAAAAAATCAGCGTTGATAAGCTGAATCGGAAAGGACATACTTATCTGTACAAACTGAACTTTGAAGACAAGCTTAGTAATTACAAGGGCATCTATCTGATTCGTGCACAAGGTGACAATGGTTACAGAACCAGAGATGCGGCGATGGTGAGTATGTCTGATTTAGGATTGATTGTTAAGCAAGGTAAAGATCATGTAACGGTATTTGCGAATTCGGTTAAAAGTACAGAACCACTATCCGGAGTAAATCTTCGTTTTATCGGGCGTAATAATCAATTGATAGGTGAGGCCAGTACAGATGAGAATGGAGTTGCTCTGTTTACCCCTGAAAAGAGAGAGCTAAGTGGATTTTCATTGCATGCAGTTTCTGCAAGTTCAGGCGAAGATTACAATTATTTATCACTGAATCAAACCCGGGTGAATGCTGAGCAATTTGATGTTGGAGGAAAATATGAAAATATCACCGGTTTACAGGCATTTATATATGGTGAACGGAATCTCTATCGTCCTGGAGAACAAGTTAATTTATCAACCATCATAAGAGACAATGAATGGCATATAACAGAAAAGCTTCCGTTTAAACTGGAGGTGATTACACCCAGGGGTAAAAAACTTAAGGAAGTAAGAAAATTTACCAGCGAAAAAGGAGCCTTTGAATACGGTTTTGAACTGGCGTCAAGCGCTATGACAGGGCGTTATTCAGTGAAGGTGCTGACTACTGCTGATGTATTACTCAATAGTTATAACTTTTCGGTGGAAGAATTTATGCCCGACCGAATTAAAGTAAAGGCGGAACTTAAGAAAAATGAATATCAGGTTCCTGATACCTTCAGTCTTGATGTGCTTGCAGAAAACTTCTTCGGCCCACCTGCCGCTAACAGAAATTATGAAGTGCAATACTCTGTTTATCCGAAAAATTTCTATTCCAATGAATATCGTCAGTATAGTTTTTATATCAAAAATGAAAACCGTTTCGATCAGGTGTTGCGTAGTGGAGAGACTGATGCTGAAGGTAAATTCTCAGAAAGTTTTGAGATTCCGGCAACTTTCAGGAATCAGGGTCTATTGTATGCTGATGCCTACGTAACCGTATTTGATGAAACCGGACGTCCTGTCTCGGTGAAGAAAACAGCCAATATTTATACCCAGGATGTATTTCTTGGGATAGGATCAACCTACTATTGGGCAGGTGTGAACCAGCAGCTATCGTTTCCAATGGTTGCAGTGGATAAAAATGGCGATTTATTAGAAAGTGCTGAGGCCGAACTTACGGTGATAAAACATGAGTATAAAACAGTGCTTACACAATCAGGAAGTTATTACCGATATCGCTCACAAAAAGTGGAACGTGTGGTGGAAAGCAAGAAGCTTACCATCACATCCGATAAAGAACAGTTTAATTATGTACCAACAACGTCCGGCCGTTATGAGGTTCGACTTTCTTTACCGGGCGCAAGCATGTACGTTTCACGGTCGTTTTATGCCTACTCCTGGGGTTATACCAGTAATAGCTCCTTTAAGGTGAATGCAGAAGGCCAGATTGAATTTGAATTTGATAAAGAGAAATATGAACCTGGCGATGTAGCTAAAGTGCTCCTGAAGGCACCTTTCAGTGGCAAGGTACTCATAACCCTGGAAGATCGGGAGGTGGTTGATCATTTTTACCTTACCACAGATAAACGGGTTGCTTCGCTGGAGATTCCAATAAAAGATAGTTATAAGCCTAATATCTATATATCTGCTACGCTCATTAAACCTCATGGTGAAAGCGATATTCCTTTAACTGTCGCTCATGGTTATGCGCCAATTTTTGTCGAAAATCCAAATGATAAGTTTGTAACAGAAGTTGAGCACGTGGAAAAATCCCGCTCCCGCAAGACACAGACAATTAAAGTAAAATCAAAACCGAATTCAGCACTGACAGTTGCGATTGTAGATGAAGTAATTCTTCAGATCTCAGCTTACATAACACCAGATGCCTATAAATATTTCTATGCACGAAGAGCTTTGCAACTTAATAGTTTTGATATTTATCCATTCCTGTTTCCTGAAGTTGACTTTGAATCCGGTTTACCTGGTGGTGGTGGTATGGATATGGCCAAAAGAGTTAATCCGCTTACCAATAACAGGGTAAAACTTGTTCGTTTCTGGAGTGGCATTCTTCAAACGGATTCAAAGGGAGAAGTGGAATATTCTATAGATATCCCTCAGTTCTCCGGAAAACTACGTGTTATGGTGTTGAGCTATGATGATCACGCATTTAGCTCATCACAATCCTTTATGACAGTTGCTGATCCGATTGTGCTAAGTGTTGCCTTACCAAGATTTTTAAGCCCGCTTGACACGGTAGTAATGCCTGTGGTTGTTACCAATACAAGCAGTGAACCGGCAAGGGCTAAGATTAAGTTGTATACAAATGGAACCATCGACAAAGAAGGATCAGACAAGGAAACAGTAGATATACCTGCTAATTCGGAAGCTTCAGTTATTTTTAGTGTAAATGCCTTACCACAGATTGGTGAAGGAAAAGTGATTGTTTCTGTTGATGCACTGGGCGAAAGTTTTGTGAACGAAACAGAGATTACCGTTCGTCCAACTTCAGCGCTCCAAAAGTTTAGTTCATCCGGCCTGGTGAAAGGTGGAAAGACTACTGTCGTTAATAAGGAGTTTGATCACTCGGTACTTTTTACTGAGAGTTTTGCTCAACAGCTGGTGGTGAGTCGATCTCCTATTGTTGAATTTGCCAACGATTTGAACTACCTTTTAAGGTATCCATATGGTTGCATTGAACAAACCATTTCCAAGGCATTTCCTCAGCTTTATCTGGATGAAATGGTCGAAAATCTGAACGGTCAGAATATTGGTTTGCAAGCGGTTATTAATGTGAATGCCGGTATTGAAAGAGTGAAGTCCATGCAGCTATACACCGGTGGCATGACTTACTGGCCGGGAAGAGGAACGGAAACCTGGTGGGGATCGGTATATGCAGCTCACTTTCTTCAGGAGGCGAAACTTGCGGGCTACAATGTTGATGACCAGATGCTGGAAAACCTCCATTCTTACCTGAAGAATAAATTGAAAGAGCGAAAAACATTTGAGTACTATTACAATTACAATAAACGGAGGTACATAGCACATAAGGAGATTGCTTATTCATTGTATGTGCTTGCACTTGCCGGCGATCCTCAATACTCTCACATGAACTATTACAAAGCTAGATTGAATCAGCTGAGTCTGGATTCAAAATATTTATTGGCAGGAGCTTATGCTTTGGCTGGTGAAATGGGTAAGTATCAAGAGATCCTTCCGGAGCGCTTCGAAGGTGAGGAGTCGGAATCATCCTTTGGAGGAAGTTTTTACTCCTATCTGCGTGATGAGGCCATATCACTTAATGTGCTCATTGAGGTGGATCCTGACAATCCTCAGATAGGATATATGGCACGGCATGTTTCTCAAAGACTGAAAAACGGCCGCTACTGGAATACTCAGGAACGTCTGTTTTCATTGCTTGCACTTGGAAAACTGAGTCGCGAAACTGCAGGAGGAAATGTTACTGCCAGTATTATTGCAGATGGTAAAGAGATTGGTAAGTATAGCGGAGAAACCCTAAAACTCACCAAGGAGGAATTGCAGGCTACTGATATTAAAATCGAAGCCGAAGGAGAAGGAAGTATCTACTATTTCTGGGAAGGAGAAGGAATAAGGCTGGATGGCAAGTATAAGGAGGAAGATAGTTATCTAAGAGTGAGGAAAACTTTCCTTAACAGAGATGGAACCAGAAATGAATCGCTTCAGTTCAAGCAAAACGATCTGGTGGTTGTGAGAATCTCAATAGAAGGAGACTATCGATCATATATCGAGAATGTTGCAATAACAGATTTGCTACCTGCAGGATTTGAAATAGAAAATACCAGAGTTTCCGATGTTCCGGATTTGAATTGGATTGTGAACCGATCAAGCCCGCAGTATGAAGATATTCGCGACGACAGGATCAATATGTTCCTGACAGTGAGGAGAAAGACCCAGTATCTTTATTATTTCGTACGTGCGGTCTCACCAGGTACCTATCAAATGGGGCCGGTAAATGCCGACGCTATGTACAATGGTGAGTATCATTCATACAATGGTGCAGGTATAATTCGGATCACACGATAGAGAAAGGGGCTGTCCGGAAAGTCTTTTCTGTCAATCATTCCTGCGAAGGTAGGAATCTCAATATTATCAGAGAACTGATAATATTGAGATTCCGGATCAAGTCCGGAATGTGTGAGCTAACTTTTTGGACAGCCTTTTTTTAAGGTACTATTTTAAGACCATGTTTGGTAAGCAATCCGGGTAGATCGTTAATTGAGAATTTTGCCCCCTTCAAGTGGTTTTGATCAGGATCCATGGTAAAATTGAAAGCATTCGATAAATCGGCTTTTTCAAGATTTGTATTTTCGAATACTGCTCCACCCAGGTCACATTCTTTAAAAATTGCTCCGCTAAGAACCGTTTCAACAAAATCAACATCCTGCATATTACAATCGATAAATTGAAAAGATCTTAGCTCCATCTGATAGAATGATGACATCTGAAGTTGACATTTGCTGAATTGTGGTGTAAACAGAAATTTGTTACAATCAATAAATTGAAGTCCAATCATTTTGCAGCGCTCAAAAACAGTTTCTGTCAGCGAGGTATTCAATAATTTAATATTGCTCAAATCGCATTCGTCAAAACTACATTCGATGAACCTGCAATCTGATAAATCGGCATTTGTCAGATTACAATTGGAGAACCGACAATTGTCAAATTCATCATAACCCGATATTTCGGTGAAAGTTATCCCCTTAAAAATTTGTTCTTCTGCCAGCATACTATTTATCTTAAGTTCATTGAAGCGATGTATTGAAAACTCCTGTATCAAAAACAGGATTTATCCCTGATCTTTCCTATCAATGCGAACCGATTTGTCACTAAAGTAACAACCCTCCCAATACAGTCTTAAGAGGGTTGCTATAATTTTATAATTATTCCTATTCAACCGGAATACATATATCCAGTATGAATTTTCTTTCAGGATGCTGCATATGATCGTTGTGATATAATTCGTAATAGTCACCATCCTTATTGCTGTACCATTATCGGCAACCCAGACACACATGCTTTCCCATGCCTGTTCAAATTCCATTACGCCAATCTCAAAGCGTCCAACAGCATATTTATCCTGTGGTACTGTCATCAAGTTTACTTCACCATCAACCTTTATATCTCTATCGATAGTGATACCGGCACTCTGTCTGACCTTCGAGATCTCAGTTACTTTTGGATCATCATGGTAAACTGTGATGGTTTTAACATTTGGACCAAATATTCCTTTTGGCCCTGCCCAACGAAAGAGCTTCTCGTAAACCTGACCAATCTGGTCAAAACTCCCAAGGTGTTTCATGTAAACCAGTTTTACTTCGGGCATCTCTTTAACTTCAATTTGTGCGTTCATTTTAATCCAGTTTTTAATGTTATTAACGCTACAAACATATTGATCAAAGGTGACGATTTCTTTGCCATCCTTGCTTTGTACTTTGCGAATCTTGCTAAACTGATCCTTCCGGTTCTCTTTAAACTCAGAAGGTGATATTCCATAGAATTTCTTAAAGGCTCTGGAGAATGTAGCGGGACTACTAAACCCATACTTGTCAGCCAGCTCCGACATTGGCGTCTCAGTCTCACGAAAAAGCTGGGCAGCAATGCTTTCAATTCGCTTTCTGTTAATAAAGACATTGATTGTTTCGCCGGTAATAGCCGAGAAAATACGATGAAAATGAAAGGGAGAGAAGCATGCTATTTTAGAGATCCGAACGAGACTGAGTTCCTTTTCAAGGTTATTCTCGATGTAATCCATTACTTTGTTTATGCGACCAATATATTCCCGTCTGATTGCATTGGTAGTGGCCATTGATTTCGATTGATATTAACAAAGTAAAGATAAGATCAATTTTAGAAATGGGAGCTGGATTTAACTGAAGTAATCAGAATATGGATCGCACTCATTAAAGAATTGCGTTGGTGTTCTGCCAGTAAGCTGTCTGAACTCAGCAATCATGTGAGACTGGTCGTAATAATCACAATCTGCTGCCAGTGCTGTGAGCGATAGATCGGGATTTTGTTGCTTCTTGTAAATGGCTTGCTGAAAACGAATAACCCTTAAGAATTGCTTCGGTGAGATTCCTATGCATTCAGAAAAATTTCTCTCATATTGCTTTCGGGATAAGCAGGCCCGTGATGCCAGCTCATCCACATTTAGCAAGCCCGGATTCTGATTAATTGCCTTTAAACTATCATCAATTCTTGCACATGCAAGCGAATTGAAATTATTCATAAACCGTTGCAGAAGAAATGATTCGATAAGTTCTATTTTTTCTTTAAATGATTTGGTGTTTGTTAATTCTGCATGAATTTTTGAGATAGATTGATCCTGAATGAATCGGAGGGGTATAGTTTGGTTGCAAAGCTCATTGAGTGGTATTGAAAAAAATCTTCCGGCACCCTGTGCCTGGAAAGTAATTGAAAACATATTCAGATGGCCGCTTACCGTCAGATCAAAGTGCCTGTTGCTTTGCCCGCTTATTGTTATCTGGTCGCGTAAATGTCCTGATCCTGAGATTGGTTCCGGCAGATCGGCAAAATGAAATGTTAATTCCATTAAACCGGAGGGTACAATAGACTGAATGTGATTTACACCCTCAGAAAGAGTATTGTCAATCATCCAGTATTGTTTGATGTACGGAGCCAGAAATGCAGATGGTTTAGCAATCAAATACCTCATTTGCCAGTAAAGATTAAAAAAATGTGTGAGTTGTGATTAAGGATACAGCTCTTTTCAAGATGCTGTATCCTGATTGAGATATTCCTAGCTTCCGTACAATCCTACCTTATTTCCTTCACTATCGAGAAAGGTTGCAAAGAACTCACGTCCTTCGGCCTCAATCCTGGTTCTTGGCGTAAGTATTGTTCCACCACTCTGTTGAATTCTCTTAATGGTCCCATCCAGGTCTTTCTCCGTATTCAGGCTTACAAGAACACCATCCTTTGATGGTTTGAATCCGCGTGCATAGGAAATAGCTCCTTCTCCGGATGGGAAACAGGCCATTTTCTCCTCACCACAATCTACAATCTGAAAATCAAGATTAAATACTTTGGCATAGAACCCGGTAGCTCTCTCAAAGTTTTCTGCAGGTATTTCTACCCATGAGATTAGTTTTTTCATCATTAGAACGTTTTTGTTTGACATTCCAAAAATATGGCTTGGTCATTAGTAGAAATAGGAAAAATAAGACATTTTTATCTCCTCATTCTTCTTCTTCTGGAATTGTTGCTCAGTTTTGGTAAATAGGCTGTGAATTTTACATCGAGTTGCTTAGCCAGAATCTTCGCCTCTTTGATTGCATCTTCTTTTAATGAGAATCTGTCAATAATCAGTTTTCGTCTGTGATCATGGCTTAGGAGACATACATCATACGATTTTTCACTGTCGTTCAGGGTACGCTGGCCTCTGCTATATACCCGGTATCCGCGTGTTGCAGATAAGACAGCAATATCAAGGTATGCTGATAGTGATCGGGACTTTCCGAATTTGTTTCCGAAAATACTTGTATAAGCACAATAAGAGCGATCTTTTAACTCCAACTCCACACCATTTATGGCAAAGGAAAGAAAAAGCCCGATTGATATCAGAATAATCCCGGCAAAGCTCATCATTAATAATAAAGCTATACCTGTTAGCATAAAAACAAATCCAATAAATCTTAGAGGCGGTACAAATGCCTTTCCCAGTTTCTTATCCAAAAGTTCACTCATAATTTCGAAAGTAAGGTTAAATCATACCTAATGCAAACGAATAAGTAGAAACAATATATCAGCTAACAATTTGGAATTGTTGATGTAATTCTCAATAGTTGATTTTCAATAAAATAACATTACCTTTGCCGCCCTGTTTTACAAGTTGGGTTTTGACACAATCTAATTGAAATTCAGGAGATTTAGAAAAGATTAGTTGTAAGTTTGAGCGGTTCAAAAACTCAACCAGCCTTTTGAAAGTAAAATAAAAGTAAAAAAGATGACATTATTTAAAGAAATGGCGCTGGATGAGTCCCTGCAAAGGGCTCTGACTGATTTAAAATTTACCGAACCTACTCCCATTCAGGATAAGGTGATACCCTTCCTTTTAGACGATAAAAAAGATCTGATTGCACTGGCTCAAACCGGAACAGGTAAAACTGCTGCCTTTGGATTACCGCTGCTTCAGATGACTGATCTGGAAAATAAGAATGTGCAAAGTTTTATTCTAAGCCCAACCCGTGAGCTTTGTATTCAAATTGCTAAGGATCTTGAAAGTTTTTCAAAATATAAGGAAGATCTTCGCGTAGTTCCTGTTTATGGAGGTGCTCCGATAGATGTTCAAATAAGAAAGTTAAAAAAAGGTGCTCATGTTGTGGTAGGTACACCCGGAAGGGTTTTGGATCTTATCAAGAGACGCGCTTTAAAGATTAATGGTATCAAATGGTTGGTGCTCGATGAAGCTGATGAGATGCTGAACATGGGATTTAAGGAGGATCTGGATTCTATCCTTGAAAGTACTCCTGCCGAAAAGCAAACATTGCTTTTTTCTGCTACCATGCCGAAAGAGATTCAACGAATCGCCAATAACTATATGGACCAGCCTGACGAGATTTCGGTTGGGAAAAAGAATGCAGGTGCTGAGAATGTAACGCATGAATACTATGTTTCACATGCAAGAAACCGATATGAGGTTTTGAAACGTGTTGCTGATATGAATCCGGCAATTTATGGAATTGTTTTCTGCAGAACCAGACAGGAGACAAAGGAGGTTGCAGATAAGTTCATGAACGATGGTTACAATGCAGATGCTTTGCATGGTGATCTCTCGCAGGTACAACGTGATTTAGTGATGCAACGATTCCGCAGTCGTCATCTGCAGATGTTGGTAGCAACCGATGTGGCTGCACGTGGACTGGATGTTAACGATCTTACCCATGTGATCAATTATAACCTGCCTGATGATCTTGAGATTTATATACACAGAAGTGGTAGAACAGGACGAGCCGGGAAAAGCGGTACTTCTATATCAATTGTGCACACCCGTGAAACAAACAAGATAAAGAGTCTTCAAAAGATTGCGAACAAGAAATTTGAACGTAAGATGATTCCCGGCGGGAAAGAAATCTGCAATAAGCAACTCTTTAACCTGGTTGATCGCGTTGAACGTGTTGAAATCAATGAAGAGCAGATCAATGAGCTTTTGCCAGAGATCTATAAGAAACTGGAATGGCTTAATCGTGAGGAATTGATTAAGCATTTTGTCTCTGTAGAGTTTAACAGATTTCTCTCTTATTATAAGGATGCACCTGATCTGAATGTTGATGTATCTGCCGGCAGTGATGATCGTAAACGAGAAAAACGTAGATCGGATAAAGCCTTCAGCAGATTCTTTATCAATGTTGGAAGCAAGAACAATCTGAATCCTGCGGGATTAATGGATTTGGTTAATTCTCAGACTTCAAATCGTGATATTGAAATCGGTAAGATTGATATTATGAAGAAGTTCTCCTTCTTCGAGGTTGACAAGAACTATGAGGCTGATATTCTGAAAGTATTCCGTAAGGATGTAATGTATGAAGATATTCGCGTAATAGTTGATATTTCAAAGCCTGAACCTAATTATCCAAGTTCCGGTCCAAAAGAGAAATCAGGTTCCAGGCCCAGTAGAAGTAAGCCTAGAAGAAGAAGTGAGATCTCTTACGGTGATCGTTTTGGAAAAAAGTCCGGTAGGAAGAGCAAAAGGAGATAAGGGTATACCTGCAGGTAGTAACTACCATTTTTATTCACACCCACTGTTACGGATGCTTTAGATAATTCGAAGAACGCTGCGCTTTTATCAATCCCCAAGCTGTAACAAATTGAGACATGGCTTCGTCCAAGGGCTTAATTTTGATATTCTGTAAGGTGAAATCTAAGCAAACGACTAATCTGATGTTACTATATTCATCCAACACGCTAAACAAGTCAAAGTCGTTTATTATTCTGGTAATTTTTTTAATGCTATCCGTAATCGGGAAGGTGTATGGCCAGTTTGGAATACTGAAGGGATCCGTAACAGATTTAAAAGGAAATCCTCTCTCGTATGCCAGTATATATCATCCTGTAAGTGCTAAGGGAGCAGTCACAAATTTTGACGGTAATTTTCAGATTAACATGCCTGTGGGAGAACAGGTTATAGAGTTTAGTTTTCTGGGATATCAGAGAAAAAAGGTTGGAATAAACATAGGTAGTGATACCACTGTGGTTCTGGTTAAGTTGAAAAGAGAAGCGTATCTGCTCAGAGAGGTAGTGGTTGGTCTTGATGAAGATCCGGCCTATGAGATGATTCGTCAGGCCATAAAGAAGCGGAAAAAGAATCTCATACGAACAGGAACGTTTGAGGCAAGTGTCTATTCCAAAGGTATCTACAAACTGGAACAGATTTCCGATAGTATTTTTGGAAAATCGCTATTCGATAGTACCGAAACCAAAGAAGATGCTTTGGGAATAATCTACCTGTCCGAAGCAGAATCAAAATTCAGCCTTCAGTATCCTGATAAGTTAAAAGAGGAAATAATTTCCTCGAGAGTAAGTGGTGAGAGCAAAGGATTTAGCTTCAATTTTATATCTTTTGTAAACATTAATCTATATCATGATCTGGTTCAAATTCCATTCGACAGGTCAGGTCGTAGTTTTGTGTCACCAATAGCAGGAAATGCACTGATGTATTATCGCTATAAACTTGTTGGTTCTTTTCTGGACGGTGATTTTCTGGTTCATAAGATTGAGCTGAAACCAAAGCGAAAGATAGATCGTGTTTTTCATGGCTATATTTATCTGGTAGAAGGATTGTGGTGCATTCATGGATCGGAAGTGATCATTACAGAGGATGCGGAGATTGATTTCATTGATAGTATCCGGATTAACCAGGAATTTGTCCCAATGAATGATTCAATTTTGGCACTACAGACACAAAATTTCAATTTCGATTTTTCATTTAATCTCTTTGGAATAGAAGCAGCCTTTAACGGACATTACTTAACCATCTTTAATGAGTACGAATGGAATCCTGATTTTCCTGAATCCTATTTTGGAAATGAGATTTATAAAATAGATAAGGCATCAAATAAGAAAGATTCAGCATACTGGGAAGCGAACCGGCCTGTTCCCCTGAGTACAGAAGAGGAGGAAAATTACATTGAGTTCGACAGCCTGGAGTTGGTGCATAGCTCTGAGGCCTATCTTGATTCGCTTGACCGGATCGCCAACAAACCTGAATGGCATAACATATTACTCAATGGATACAAACACCGCGACCGGTTTAAGGAAAGGGATATTACCATTGGGACTCCTCTGCAAAAAATTGCATTTAATACAGTTCAGGGTTTTAATGTAAAGTTACCGCTCAAAGTTAAACAGGATTTTGAGGAGAAGAGGTATTACAGTCAACGCCTTGATATGGCCTATGGTTTCTCAAATAATTCCTTCGATTTGAATAGTGAGTCGGAGTACTTCTATAACAGAGATCATTTTGCGAAAATCAGAGTTTTATTTGGCAGGATCCATGCTCAGTTCAATCAGAGCAATCCGGCACAACCCTTTGTTAACAGCCTTTATTCTCTTTTGGGAGAACAAAACCTGATGAAGTTATACAGAAAAACCTATTTGTCTGTCAATCATCAGTCTGAGCTTTTTAACGGAATGTATTTTTCTGCTAATCTTGAGTTCGCAGATCGGGAACCTCTTGATAATAATAGTGCCTATAGATTTCGAGAAAATCCCAATCGTGAGTATACCCCTAACGCAGCATGGACGGATATACCACTAGCTTCGTTTAACAGGCACCAGGCCTTAATAATAACTCTCGCTTCAACTTATACAATTGGGCAGAAATATGCCAGTATTCCGTATAAAACCCGGCTTGGATCGAAATATCCGAGGATTGGAATAAGTTACTCAAAAGCAATCTCAGGAGTTCTGGGTTCAGATGCTGATTTCGACTACATTAAGCTGCACAGCTCATACGCTAAATCAATGGGCTTGTTGGGAAGAAGCAGAGTCGAGTTAGTCTACGGCACCTTTCTTTCTAAAAAGCGACTGGATTTCACGGATTATTTTCATTTCTCGGGAAACAGGACAATTGTATTTAATTCACCCAATAACACCTTTCATCTGCTTGATTACTACTCGAGAAGTACCAACAAGGAATTTGTAGAACTTCATTACCAGCACCATTTTAATGGTTTTATCATCAATAAAATCCCATGGGTTAGAAAAAGTAAGCTAATGATGGTTGCCGGTTCTCATTATCTCTTCCAGGAATTGGATAATCAATACCTTGAGTTGAATATTGGAGTTAAGAATATCTTTAAGATCACAAGATTAGATTTCATTTTTGCATTCGATCGGCATAAGAAACTGCGACCCGGACTAACTTTCAGTTTTAGTATGTAAAAACAGTATTAGATTATTCTGATGGTAATAAGGTGTTTATCTGCGAATTTATTTCGAGTTAAACTCTTTTTTAAGCAGATGTATCTCACTAAAGCAATCGTCCAGCTCTTTTAAAATGCTGGCTTTTTTATCCTGGAACTTATCCTTCAGTTCACCAAACAGATTGCGATAGTAGCTAATCCCTTCATTTAAATTTTCTGAAAATTTAAGGAAATAAACTTCCTGTTTGCTTGTCCTTTCATGCTGAGATTCCCGAATCTTCTCGCGGAGGAAGTCAACATAAATGCGCAATTCTTTGATGAACATATTGGGCCGGTCAGGCCGGTTCATTACATCCGCCCTACCGTAGATATGATCAGTTATTTCCCTGAGGCTCATGATCCTGGAAAAGTAGGCCAGATTTGGCCCAGGACAAACGGATACACCAAGTCCTTCTGTTTTGGTGTCCAGATCGTGAGCTATAAGGGCTGATGTTCCTAAACCTACGCAGGTACAGGATTTTACAACTATACGTTGATATTTTTCCTGATATTGGCCGGATGAAAGTCCTTCTTCTTTTTTAAGCTCTTTAATTTTCAGGTTCTGATATCTGCTTGATGCGATGCACAATCCTTCCTCTGTGAACTCGCTGTTCAGTGCGGCATATTTCTTTGGACATGAGCTGCCGGGTTTGCCTTTTTCAACCATAAGTTCTTTTTCAAGATCCTTGGTATTTCCTTTGAGACTGTTAAACGGAACACCTAAAGGAGAGATATCGCTAAGGTAAATATCCTGCTCTTTTGCTTCCATCAGCCTGTCAAGCGTATTCTTATCTACTGTTGTGGCTTCCGGCACCAGCAGGAATGGAGAACCCCAACCAACAGAATCTACTTCAAAGTGATCGAGAAGGAATTCATGTTCTTCTGCGGTACCAACTCCTCCCTGGGCAGTTATTTTGAAAGGCATGTCAACATTTGGAACGATTCTGCCAGCGCGTGTCAGAGACTTTTTAAAAAGTTCCTGAATTTCTGAATTGAGTTGCATTCTCTTTTCACGAAAGGTATTCAGTATCGGTCCCAGCAAATGCCCGTCAGTTGCAAAGGCATGACCGCCACAGTTTAGTCCGGATTCGATTCTATATTCTGAAACCCACAATCCTTTCTTTGCAAAGAATTTTCCCTGGATCAAGGCTGATTTATAATCGCTTACCTTTAGAATAATTTTCTTCTTGATAAAGCCACTTTCATCCGGGAAGAAATCCTGAAATTGCTCCATGTAACTGTACAATCGCGGATTCATTCCTGCCGACAAAACCACAGACGATTGCAGATTACTGTTGGCAAAACCCCGAAGAGCAGAGTGTGCATCATTAAATTCAGCTGGTAATTTCTCTCCGTTTGCATAGTTGTCTCTGTCAACTTTGGTCATGATATTGACATCAATGCTGCCCATTGTCAGATTCTTATTGAGCCAATCCTTGAGATCGGAGATATGCAGATATTTATCTGAAATTCTTTTAAACTCCTGTTTGAGATGCGATCCGTCGGGTAACAAATTGAAGAATTCTTTCAAATCATTCCCTTTTTCTTCTGCCGTACTTTTGAGTTCTTCAAATTTACTTTCTACCAGTTCATTCATCAAGTTTAGGTAGGATGTAATTCGCTTTGCTCTGAAATCATCAATTTTATTGGAAATCTCCAGATACGGCAGCTCAAATTTTTGGCAATACATCTTTCTGATTTTCTCAAGCAAAATGTCATCAACCAATGAAATGATTGAGTCTATTCCAAATTGTGAAACTTTTAGAGGAGTGTCAATCGTGTAACCAATTCCCATAACAGGAATATGGAAAGAATGTGTATTTGTCATATATCAAGTAATCTACCCACATGTCTTCAAATGAGCCTGTTGATGATTCTCAGGCCGCTTGAAGTTTCCCGCCATCAGGAACTAAATCCAGTTTGCAAAAGTAACAATAAGCTGCTCGTTAATTCATGTTTGGTCAAATAGTTTTTGTTAAATTTGAATTGTGTGATATTATGTTTGGAATCAGCGGGATATGAGCCGATAGAACATGCTAAATTGGTGCTAATTTATTCAATAATTATTGTTATTCGGAAAGTCTGGAATATAGAAACCTCTGACGTACCATCCAGCTATCACCACCATCCTGAGAGATTGAGCTCTCAAGGATGAAATTGTCCTGATCGCTAAGGATGTAGCTTAGTCGCCTCAACTGCTGCTCTTCAGTGCTTTCTCCAATGTTGATGTTCTTGTTGTCAACAATCAGTGTATCACCTGAAAAGTCACCCAGAAGAACTTCGGTGCCTGAGTAGAAGTCATTAAAAACCGTTAACATATATTTACCGCTTGCTGTGTTAAACGACCAGTTGCTTATTAGATCAATCGGGTAGGTGCTGGTATAGGAAATATTTTCCGTCAAAAGATTTTTATTACTTATGAAATGTATGGCAGATGATGTGGAATCGCTACGGTTAAATCCACCACTTCCGTTCGTCGTCTCAATAATGACACTCCATTCACCGCTTAGGTTTTCCAATTTCTTCATCCCATCACTTAGTGGTAAGTTGAATATTTTCATGTCTACTTCAACATTCAGTTCTACTTCATTAATTTCTACCACCCTGTTTCTGATGCTAAATACCCTGTCAACATAGAACGGAATCAGAACCTTACCTACCTTTTGAAAATCATCGAAATAAGTTTCCTGCATGCATGGATAACCAAAATCGCCCCATAAAGAAGTATACATGTGCTCCAGGTGTGTTTTGCTGTTGATGTACCATGTTTCTGGATCATTTCCCGGTCGTGTTAGCTGCAATTTAAACACTTCAACACCATCCATCTCTTCCTTTCCAAGGAGTTCAACAGCATAATCATTTTCCTTGTAATTTAAGAAAGGTGTACAGAAGTCTGATTTCTGATCCAGAATCGTTGATTCATTTTCGTTGCACCTTCGGGGAGTACTCATATCATACCAGGGATTTACCGTCCAGTACAGATCGGCTTTTCCTGCTTCAATGATATCATGCTGCCCCCAGTGAGAATCAAAATAGTAGTAATCAGGTAAAATTTTTATTTCGGAAAATTGTTTTCGGTCACTGAAACTTGTGTAGAATCCGGTAATCTTCATTGATTTGATATCATTCCAGTTCTCAATTCCACCACGGGCTTTAAGATGTTTTTCTATGATTTCATCAGCGTTCTGTGCGTATCCGTTTTGCACAAATATGGAGAAAACCAGCAGCGATAAAATAGTTGTTGTCTTACCTTTCATTGCTTTCTTACTTTTTTAAATTATAGCAGGCCATGTGCGTCAGATTTCTGACATAAATCCTTCCATTGGCAAAAGAAGGTGCAGTCCAGGATTTGCCTTCCAGGGCTTTAACAGAGCCTAACTCCTTATATGATTTCGGTGTTGCCTCAACCATTGTAAGCTTACCCTGATCGGAAAGAACAAGAAGTTTTCCATCCACAATAATCAAACTACCTGCACCAAAACCTCTGTGTGTCCATTTTAATTTGCCTGTCTCGGCAGATACGCACATCAGTTTTGTTCGTGTGATACCATAGAGGTATCCCTTGTGATAACATGAAGTATTGAAGTTGTTTTGCATGGTTTTGCTTTGCAAAATCTCTTTTGCCTCGTTGTTCTCAACAGCAATAATGAAACTACCGGTTCTGCCCATGTTTGACATGAAAAATTTGTTTGGTGCAATAAAAACCGGCATTGGAGTCGGATAGCGCATTGGCATTCTGAAGGACCAAAGTGCTTCTCCGTTTGTGTTGTATGAGTGAAGCATGGTATCATTGGCAAATACAATATTTGTTGTGCCATCAATCTTTGCAATGGCCGGGGAACTATAAGAAGTTGTACCAATTCCTTTGCTCCATAGCTGAGCTCCGGTTTTAGGATTGAAGGCGGTAAAAGCTCTTTTCTCCGTTCCACCGGTTTCCAGTATCAGAATATTCTCAACTAAAATAGGAGAGGAGGTGTAGCCCCATCGTGGCATTTCACACCCGTAATCCTCAGGGATGTTCCGGGTCCAGACTTCTTTACCATCTGAAATTGAGTACGCGGCCAGTTTCCCGGATCCACTGAAGCAATAGATTCGTTCTTCATCAAGTGCAGGAGTGGAGCGAGGTCCATGTCCCCAGCCGTCAACTTCATAATACATTGAATCTACCCTGACCTTCCACAGCTCTTTGGCATTCAGATCATAAGCAGCGATAAACTCGTGGGCATCACCTGTTGTGTCGCTCGAAAGAAGAAAGAATATGTCCTTCTGTATAAGTAATTCCGGAAAACCCGGGCCGGTTTCTTTCTTCCAAACGAGATCAGGCCCGGAATTCGGCCATTTCTCCAGCAAACCGGTTTCAGGTGATTTACCATCCCGCATTTCACCGCGAAATTGTGTCCAGCTATTTTGTGCAAGCATGGGAAATGAAAATGCAGTGATGACGATCATTGTGAGAAACAGTTTCCAAAGTTTCTGAATGAATGGCTGCTGATGTGTGATTTTCTTAGTCATAATTATTTGGTTTCAGAGAATTGATATTGTTTTGGAAATTATTTAATGGAATGTATATCAGCGTGTAGCACACCGAATTCGATTTCGTTAAAGAAGAAAATATGAACTGACACCTGGGCTGACAGCAGTTCGTGTATTTGAATATTGGTAGCATACGCCATGTTTTATAGATTAAGCTTTAGCATTTCTACCCTGTTTCTTAGCGACGAATTTAACGATTCCGCTGGAATACAACAAGAAATTATAATATTTGACAAGTGTTCAATCCGGATCGAATCAAATCAGAACCATCTGATTTAAAATTGTAACTTTGGTCGGTGTACGATCGTCAACCGGCACAGTTAAACTAAATACTTATGAAAAAATCTCTATTGTTTCTCTTCTTATTGGGACTATGCTATTCCGGAATGCAAGCACAGGATGGAAGAATTGAAATACTCAAACATATTTTAAAGGAAAAGATCCGGTATAATTCTCATATGGAAGGTGGGTTTTCGATGACCGGGCTGAGCAAGTCAGTTAATGATACAGCCATTGATATCAAAATCACCAATAATAGTGTTGCGGGTGAAGAAGAGGGTGAACCATTTATTATTGTTAATCCAACCGACAGTAATAACATTGTACTCAGCTATATGCATTTTGGTGGTACATCATCTCTCGTCTTTCCTGTTTATTATTCAGCGAACGGTGGTCAGAGCTGGAATTTGAGCTCTTTCGATACAGAGCAGATCTTCGATCTGGACAGCACCGGCCTGGTGATAGCGGGTGGTGGCGATCCAATATTTGCGTTCGACAGCAACGGAAGGCTCTATTTTTCCTGGATTTATCTGGGAGTTAATGTTTTGAATGCAGACAGCAAGTTCATAGTTTATTGGGCATGGTCCGACGATAATGGCGCTACTTTCCAGTTGTCTGAAGGTGAAAAGCGGCACATACTCCTTGGAGAGATTAATTTGCTTACCTATGAAATGGGACTCAATGGTGATGGAATTTTCGACCGGCCGTGGTTTGATATCGATCGTTCAGGTGGCCCATTCGACGGAAGTCTTTATTGTTCCGGCCTCTTTATTCCCAATGACTCAACTCCCCTGGACGGGAATGGTATGATTTGTAAGTATAAAAGAGCTAACGTAGATAGTTTTGCCTATGTTAACACAGTAGTTTCCAATGCTATAAATGTTCAATTTGGAAATCTAAGAGTTGACGGATCCGGGAATGTTCATGTAACTTATGTGAATCTTGATAATAACAAACTATATCATCGCATGTCCTCGGATGGTGGTGTAAGCTTTGGAACCATTAATGAAGTTGCCGTCCTGAGTTATGATTATAATAATCAGAATTACCTGGTTCATACACGGGAGAATCCGGTCCCAAGTTTAACTATCAACCGATTAACAAATAGCCTGCATATTGTGTGGACCTCCTTCGAAAACGATATGACCAGATCTTACTATTCAAATTCGACTGATTTTGGAGCGAACTGGACTACACCACAAAGTGTATCGGATATCATAGTACAGGCCGATAAACAGGTTTTTATGCCTACACTGGCTGTAAATGAAAGTGGACACCTGTCTATTTCAGGACACGTTCTGGATAGCTTGGACAGAGGTACCTACTTTGTTGTGGAATCGCTTGACGAAGGTGCAACTTTCGGCGAAGCTATCATTGTTGCCAGCGACACTACGTTTTATGGTGACTATCCTTTACAGCAGCAGGCCTTCTTTGGAGATTATGAGAATTCCGACAAAAGCGGCTGCAAAACTTATTCGATATGGTCTGATGGCAGATATGGCGAAGGTCCGAAAATATATGTTTCCATCACTGACCATTGTGCTGACTGGCTGGGATTGGAGGATGTTTTTCCTGTGAGTGATCAAATTCAGTTGCAGTCGGTCTATCCAAATCCGGTTAAGGATTATCTTGATGTACAATTGAACCTGAAGAATAATACTTCACTGAGCATAAAACTGGTGAATACCAATGGTCAGTTGATTAAAGAAATATACCAATCGGACGATGCACTTGGAATGATGAATCTGCATCTGAACATTGGTCATTTGCTCGAGACAGGGTACTTTCTTATGATTATTGAGACTGAGCTTGGTGTTATTACTAAATCATTGATAAAGATATAGTTTCCATGTATGAAGATTTGATGAACGATTCGTCAAATCTTTTTACCTATCGTTTAGATATTTGTACCGTTTTTATTTGATGGTGAAAGAGAAAACGTAGAAAATAGGTGCCTGCTGCTAACTCAGATCCATTGACATGCTTGCCATTCCAGTGGAGTTGGCCATGGTTTGTTTCTGACACTGTAAAACGATATACCTGCCGGCCCAGAACATCTACAATTTCAGCATGTTTTAGCTGATCGAAATTATTCCATTCAAAGCGTATATTTTGACTGAATGGATTCGGGTAAGCACGGACCACCACAGAATTCTTATCAGCTTCTTCCGTAATTCCGATGAATCCAAGATCGAGATAATCCGAAATACCGTGCAGGATAGCAAAGGCGGTTTTGTCGTAAAGGCCTGCAGTACTACAGTTCATATCTTCGTAGGTAAGGGCCATCACTTCTTCCTGATGATTAATCCACCACCAGCTCTCAGGGTAATGAGCAGGAGTACTGTTTTGCCAACTAGAGTAGTAATTGAATGGTTCTATTCCCTGATAGAAATGGCTTCTGACAGATTCAATAAAATCCTCCTCATAACCGGCATATAGTGGAGAAGTCCCATTCTCATGATGATAGACAAAATATCTTTTACAGACATATGCTGAATGCATATTCAGAGCAACTTTTATTGGATTTGCTTCCAGCATAAGATCACTCAAGCGATTGCGCAGATGAAAGACCTCGATTTCAGGAGATGAAGCATTCCAGTTGCTTTCAATGTCAATACCGTTTGCATTGTATCGATCAAGTTCCAGTTCAACTCCATCAGGATTATACATAGGCACAATGTGGAATATACATCGTTCTCTCAGATAAATGCCGATGGGTGATTCGGCAATAAGCATATCAATAATTTCATTGGTCACCCAAAATGACTGTACCTCGTTAGGATGTGTTCTGGCGTGTATATAAATCCGTTGTTTGTTGTTTTTTACCGGAGCCGGATTGGTAATCATTAATTCATAGATTTCACGGCCCTGGGTACTTTGTCCAATGCTCAAAGTCTGAACATATTCTGAAGATTCCCAGCTGAGCATGTCAGTGAGCAAACTATCGTAACTATATCCCCAATGGTCACCCAATAATTCATACATCTCCTGCGACCTCAGTAAGTTCCTTCCGCATTTGTCCGTTTCATCATCCCTAATAAACTGTCCAACACTTGAGTTGACACAAAAAAGCAGGAGAAGTATTGAATAGAAGAAGCGCATGAATTATATTTTGAATCAAAGATAGATATTAAGCCTTTATCATTGATTAATCGACAAACTGTTTATTTATATCGCAGAGGCATAAGAATCCGTGGCGATAGTGGAGGGGTCTTTATGATTCTGTTTACCTCTACGTTCCGTATAAGTTTTATTACTTGCTTAAGACCTAATTTAGCAAATACTAAGCTAATGAAAACGGTTAGGATTTTTATAAACAGGCGTGCCTGGCACTTAATTCTTGATTGGCAATAGTTTTTATTCAAATATTTCAATTTCAAAACTTTCAGGAAACCTTTCCAATTATATGATATATTTATTTTGACTAATAAGCTAATAGATATTGCTTTGGCAATATAACTATGCTGGGTTTTAAAATAGTATCTTTGTCTGATATGGTTTATCCAGTGGTACTAATTATTCTTCCGGAGCATTTTACTTATTTTTAAGAAGGATTATGGCGTCTTTCAAAACCAAAGTCATAGAAATTACCGGACAATATTCTTCCACTTTTAGCTAAAGAAATCTAATTAATGATTGAAGATATTAATGTAAACAAGCCTGAACCTATTGTTTTAGGAAAACAACTAAAGTTGTTTAACCGCACTACAGATATTAAGCATTCGATTGAAGTATTAGAAGCTGATAAACCAGTATTAATAACGGATTCTTACAGCAATGGAATGTTACTTCTTAAGGAGTTACAGATGTATCTAAAAAGTAAGCTGCCTAACAAATCTTTTCAGGAACAACGCGACTATCGGTCAGAATATCATAAATTGTCAAATCTTATATTAATAGAAATTGTTGATCATAAATTGAAGGTAAAAAAATCACCTTCTATTGGTTGGTTAAAAAAGCTATATCCGGGAACCGGCGATTTCTTATTGTCTTTTCCTCAGGTTCAAGGACTAAACAGTGCCTGGCAATGGTACAAAAATGGAATTTCCATTCCTGTATTACGAAATAAAATTTATCCATATTACGGTGTTTATTTTCCTACACGTTTTGATCATTTGATTCTTTTCGACAATTGGTTAAATCGTTATAATGGACCTAAAAAATTTGCATTTGACGTTGGGGTTGGGAGTGGTGTACTCTCTTTTCAAATGATTAAATATGGTTTTCAAAAGGTTTTTGCTACAGACACAAATCCTAATGCAATTGTTGGACTGACAGAGTTTATGGCGGATACAAAGCTATCCAGAAAAATAGAATTGGATTTTGGACATCTTTTTGGTAAGTGGGAAAAGCAGACCGAACTAATTGTTTTTAATCCACCCTGGTTACCCGAATCTCATAATCGGGATAGAAATGACACAGCTATTTATTACAATGAAAATCTATTCCCTGATTTCTTTGCCGGAGCAAAAAAGAGGTTGCTACCTGAAGGAAAGCTTGTAATCTTATTCTCAAATTTAGCCCAAATAACTAATGTGATAAGAGATCATCCAATAGAAAAGGAACTAGTTGAAGGTGGGAGGTTTCAATTGGAAAAATGTTTTAAGAAAACAGTGAAAACTGCTTCTGATAAAACAAAACGAGACCAATACTGGCGTTCTTCTGAAGAAGTAGAGCTTTGGGTACTGACTAATAAGTAAGTTTTTGAAGTATTGCCAAACAGTGTTTTCCTGACATAATTATTGCCCGGGTTTGGTGAAAGCATAGTAGCCGAATGGGAGCTTCATTCTAATGATGTCAATAATCTTGAAGCCATACAGAAGTCTTGATTTTACCATTAAACAGGCTATTTGATGTATGCTCTATTTTGTGTTCAGTAGTTTTTATTCTTATTGCCCACCTATTTTGAAAAAGAGCGCAATTATACCTACCACAAAACTGAGTAAGATAATGATTAAAAAAAATAGCTTTAGCCACTTATACTTTCTAAGTTCTGCATTCATCTCTGTTAATTTAGACTCATTGAGGTCGAGAAGAACGCTTTTATATTGCTTCAAATATAAGTTATGAGTAAGTCTTAGCATTAGTATTGGAATCAAATAGGCAATAATCATTATCCCTGCGTATAGCCAGACGTTATTGACTTGATAATGACCTCCATTGTTATCGATGATTAGGTTGAGTGAAATTATCAATAAGACAAGGCTGATTGCTATGGCGTGATGCACATAGGAAAGTGATTGCTTAAAATATTTTATTTTAGCCACTATAAGGTCTTGAAGAGATAGGCCAGCCTGATCTAATTTGTTTAAATTGTTATATCGGTAAAGTAAAAACAAGAGTAATAAGATTGACAATATCAGGCTGGAGATACTGAATACAAATATCAGATTATTTCCTGCATATGCGTATATGTTAAAACCAGACAGAATTACATTTAAAGATAGAGCCAGGATTCCTGCTCGAAAGCTCGAAATCAATTTGGATGTTATGCGAATTGATTGTTTTGTTATAGCCTGCTTAACAGTTTCAATATCTATCGATTCATTAGTCAAGATTTGACTATCTGCACTCTTCCATAGTTTTTTTATATCGCTAAACTCTGACATGACTTGTTTGTTTGATCATTAATTTTTTAAGCTTATCCTTTAGTCTCACAAGCTTAACACTAACATTCTTCTCACTAATACCTATTATTTCACCAATCTCTTTATAACTCTTTTCCTCCAGATATAGCATCACGATTGCTTTATCTACATCTTTAAGTTTGGAAATTGATTTATATAAATGGTTGATATCTTCATTTAAGCAATCAATTGTATCTTTCTCTGAATAAAACTGTTCTGATCCTGACAAAGCTTCAATAACAGGGTGTCGCATTGATTTTCTTATGTTTGTTACCGCCGTATTAAAAGCAATGCGGTACATCCAGGTACTGAATTTTGATTTGCCTTGAAAATTGTGATATGAAGTCCATAATTGTAGTATAATTTCTTGTTTTAGGTCATTTCTATCTTCATGGGAGTTAGCGAAGACATTACAGATTTTATAAATAATTCCTTGGTTGTCTGAAATCAGATTCAAGAAATTTTTTATTTCCACCTCAGAGTTTTTACCTTCCATTAAAGCCATTATTCAAATTAAGCAGAAAAAATAGCAGCAAAAAACAGTTACGCTTTGTCCGGATTATCTTTTCTTACTACCATGCTTTTAAAAATTCATTTGAAAAAAGAGTGCTACTCCTGCAACAAATGCAATTGTCATTGAAACTATCAACAGTCTTATGTGTTTTTTGCTAACTTTTAAGGTATATGTTACAACATTCTGTTCTTCCTTTTTTGTTATTGTTACCATGACTTCCAGATTTAGTTATTAATGAATATTTACTCTATTAGTCACATGTTTTGATCAATCACTACACTTTTTAAGAATTTTCTTTTGTCAGCATCAAATTTCCTGTTAAACACAATGTTCACGGCCAGTCCCGGTCTGGCTTATGATTGCGTTCTGCTGACCAGGTGGCTGATTAGCGAATGTTTGACATTTAAAAATTGCTTGATTCCGAAATACTTGTCAATCTTTAATTCCA
>Ga0233443_1000857_pt1 | contig 30013 bp, 1 predicted proteins | sample SI_123_September_2_FD_182784 | JGI IMG/M metagenome (GOLD analysis project Ga0233443, IMG submission 182784) | Seawater microbial communities from Saanich Inlet, British Columbia, Canada - SI_123_September2016_200_MG | ecosystem: Environmental > Aquatic > Marine > Inlet | place: Canada: British...
TGGAATCCCAGCGCTCAATCAAATCGTACATTTCCGCCTTATACATCTGTGATACTTGCATGCAAGCAAAACTAGGCTATTGTAAACGAATTTTTTAAACGGGGTTGGTAGAGGGGATACGTTTATGATTACAAGGGAGAACTGCAAGCCAGTTCAAAAGCAAGTGAAGAGGTCATTTCGGTTTCATTGTCACTGGAAGCGTTACAACTCTTTAAACAGAATCTTCCTGCGTATCTGGATGCAGACAAATTTGAAATCAAATAGCAAAAGATAATCACTTTCTCTCTTAAGTGACTAAACCAAAATAAAAAAGCCCGGAGTTCTCCGGGCTTTTTCTATATCTCTTCAATTGATTATTCAGCAATAATCAATCGTTTAGTAATTACATTATTTGAATCATAGATCGCTCTGATGTAGTAAAGACCTGCACTTGCGTTAGACAGTTCAATAAATACAACACCTGCGTCCTCATTATCAACTTTAACCTGGTGTACCAGTTTACCATAGCCATCTATAATCTCAACAACGGCATTCTCGTAACTAATACTTGTCAGATCGACAGTAAATTTACCATCGGTAGTTGGATTCGGATAGATAACGATATCAGCAACCTTATCAAGTGTTAACTCAGTATCTGTCTTCGGAGCAAGTCCGAATGAGAATGGATCACTTACTTTAGAAGGATTAAAGATTCCGGTATATATCGCACAAGCAGTACCTGTACAACCATTTTCATCAGTAACAGTTACACAGTATGTATTTCCAACTGTCAAACCTTTAATACTCTGGAATGGTTTGTTATTATTCCACAGATAAGTTACCTGTCCAATTGCACCACTAACAACACTGGCTGTTAAACCAATTGGGTTAGGAATGATCTGAACAATGATTTCATCCGGCTGAGTAATTACGGCCTGGCCTTCGAACTGACAACCATTACCATCAGTAACAGTTACAGTGTAAGTTCCTGCAGTAAGGTTATCAATGTACTCTACAGTTGCTCCATTAGACCAAATAAAGGTATATGGAAGAACTCCACCTGTTACAATTGCCAGTGCAGAACCAGTGGCATCGCCGAAACAGGCATTATGAGTTGTAAACATTGTGATACTCATCAGATCGGCTGTTACAGTTATTGTCGATGACTCCATAACACAACCATACGCATCAGTAACAGTTACAGTATAATTGCCCCCTTCAATATTGACAAGATTCTGAGTTGTAGCACCAGTATTCCACAGATAAGTGTAAGGCTGGGCTCCACCTGTTACAGTAAGCATAATACTTCCATCAGTCTGACAAGAGGTAGCGTTAGTAACAACAGTACTATAAGCAAGTGCTGCTGCTGCTTCATCTACATATATATCAGCTGTTAAGGTTGTTGTTCCATCACTAACTGTTAGTAAGTACAGTCCACCGCCAACACCATTAAGATCCTGCGTACTTGCACCATTACTCCAGGTATATGTGTATGGTGGGTTACCAAATGCAACTTCCAGATTAACATTTCCATCGTTCGCTCCGAAACAGCTAACAGGAGTTGAAGTTAAAGAGGTAATCTGAAGTGTCAGAACCGGATCAGGCTGACCAACAATAAACGTTGCCTGAGCCTCACATCCTGCCGCATCGGTTGCAACAACTGTATAACTACCGGCAATCAGTCCATCGTTAAGTGCCGTTGTGGCGCCATTACTCCATGAGTAGGTGAATCCACCGTTACCACCTGTCGCAGTCGCTACAACTGATCCATCAGCTGCACCATAGACAGAAGCATCTGTTACGATTCCTGTCAGATCTATAGGTGTACCATCAAAAATCTGAATATTAAATGATGTAGTACATCCGTTGGCGTCAATAATTAAACAACCGTAGAAGCCTGCAGGCAGATTCTCAATAAACGAAGTTGATTCGCTGTTTGTCCATACATATGTATATGGAGCAGTTCCACCACCAACTGTCAAATTAACAGAACCGGCAGCAGTGCCAAAACATGAATTGTGAATAATATCGAAACTAACCTGAATTTGAGAACCTTCATTAACAACAGAACTACAACTTGCAGTTTGTCCCAATGCATCAGTTACTGTTACAGCGTAGGTACCGGCACCCAGAGCACTCAGGTCCTGCGTTGTTGCACCAGTGTCCCAGGAATAAGTATATGGAGTAAATCCGCCGCTAACCACCAGGTCAACCGCACCATCATTTATTCCTAAACAAGTAACATCAGTTGGTAAACAATCCACAATGACAGGATCACACAGTTCAGTAAGATTGAACTCCAGGTATTTAATACATCCACTATCATCTGTAACTGTAACATTAATCGGTCCCATACCAAGTCCTGTTGCGGAAGCATTTGTTCCACCATCCGACCATGCGTACGAATATGGTGACTGACCACCTGAGACGGATAAACCAACCCAACCATCTGTGGCGCCACAATCACTTACGTTAAATCCACTAAAGTCTGACATTGTGAATGAAACAACTAACTCTTCTGGTTCGGTTATATCAATCACAAGCGTTGTTTCACATCCATTACCATCAGTAACTACCAATTGATAAGAGCCAGCATCAATATTGCTGAGATCTTCAGTTGTAACATTGTATGGAGCAAACAATACTGTACCCGTAACAGAAGTCAATGAACTCATTCCATCAGTAATATAGTATTGTGCATTAGGGAATCCTGCTGCGTATGTAGCATCAGCACTGTAGGTTAATCCTGTTGAAGACTGCCAGATCATCCATGTGAATTCTTCACCAATGGCAAATCCATTATTCTGACTTAATCCGCTAACCAGATCAACTTCAGCACCCCAGGCGGCAATACTTGTATTGTTACCATCCCAGATAGTGTAACCTGCACAAACCATAGATCCTAATGAATCATAGAATAGACCTACAACATCACCAACCTGAATTGGAGAACCATTAAGTGTAACCAGAGTAGATCCGGAAACAATGATTGTATGGTTTGTTCCTGTATTAGTATAATCCCAACCAAATGAAATTGATGGATTGTATAACCAATCATAGCTGTAAACTGAATTACCACCAGTGACCGTTACATCAATAGAACCATCATTGGCACCATAACATGAAACATCATTCGCAGTATAGCTAACAATTAACTCATCAGGTTCAGTAACAACGAACGATTGAGTTAAATTACAACCATTACCGTCAGTAACAAGAACTGTGTAAGTATCAGCAGTTAATCCTGTGATATCTTCTGTTGTTTCACCGTTTGACCACATGTAAGATACAGGTGCAAAAGCATTGTTTACAGAAATATCAACGATACCATCGGCTCCCATATAACAAGTTGCTGGTGTTACTGTAGCCAATACTTCAAGAGCATCTGGTTCTGTTAATGTCCAGTTACCGGCACCAACAGGCACGATAGCAGGAGCTCCGGTAGCAGCAAGTCCAGATAGGATTGAAACTCCATTCACCTGGAAGTTTCCACCTCCAACAGTATAGGTTGCTGTCATATCCACGACAGATCCATCGGCAGCTCTCCAGACTTTCCAATAAACAACTTCATTAGCTTCGAAGCCATTATTATAATAAATTGGAGGACTTCCATCCAATGGGAATACTGTTTCTGTTCCAAATGCCGAGAACACATTCGCTCCACCACTTGTCCATTCTAAGTAACCACCACTAGCTAATCCCATAGCCGTTGAGTCATAATAGAAAACACCAATGTAGTCACCGTTCTCTATCGACACACCATTAATGGTAGGTGTACTCTGAACAAACATCGTATGTGATGTTGGATTTATAGTGTAATTCCATGGTAGAGTAAGATTATTACTAATCTCGCAACCATGCGCATCACTAATCTCCACAGTGTAGTTACCAGCTGAAAGTCCGCTCAGATCTTCAGTGGTAGCACTTGTGTTCCATAGGAATGTATAAGGTTGAGTTCCACCGCTAACAGTCAGGTTAATAGCTCCATCATTACCACCATTACAGGTTATCTCATCAACCACATTTGTGAATGTAAGTGGATCAGGATTAACCAAAGTGAATGTAGCTGATTCCATACAAGCAACATTATTATGAATACTTGTAACATCAACTGTATAAGTACCTCCAGGAAGTCCTGTTACGGTATTTTGCAGACTGCCGTTGCTCCATGAATAATAATAAGGAGTAACACCTCCTGTAACTGAAAGTGCTATTTCACCATCGGAATCACCATTACATGAAACTTCTGATATGGTAGGCGTAATTACAATTGCATCTGGTTCGTACACGTTCACAACTAATTGTGACGTACAACCATTGGCATCAGTAACATCAACCGTATATGGGCCACCGTCAAGTCCGCTTATGTCCTCAGTAAACATACTATTTGACCAGGCAACACCATAAGGAGCTGTACCTCCGGCTATACTTAAGTCAATAGCACCGTCACCGGCTAAATTACAGGACACATCGCTGACATTGGTACTTAGAACTAACAAGTCCGGCTCATTCACCTGATATGTCAGAACGTACGGACATCCATTAGCATCTGTCACAGTAACAATATAGGAATCACCATTCAATCCAACAATATTCATTGTGGTAGCCTGGTTACTCCATGCGTAACTATAAGGTCCAACTCCACCCGTTGGATTAAGAGTAATACTTCCATCATCTGCACCAAAGCAGCTAACATCAACAATAACTTCTCCGCCCATAAACTCAGGACTTTCGCTTACTGTAAATCCTTTGGTATAAGTACAACCATTGGCATCCGTAATAAGCACATCATAGGTTCCTGCTGTAACATTACTAAGATCCTCATTGGAACTTCCTCCTGTCCAGCTGTATACATATGGAGTCACACCACCGGTAACAGTAATATCAACCATACCTGTAGCATCGCCGTAGCAAAGAATATCAGTAATTACTGAATCGCTGGCCATTAGCTCAGCAGGTTCGGTGATAAGGTAACTGGTCAGAACCTGACAGTTATTTGCATCTGTTACTGTTACTGCGTAAGTACCCGGTATCAGATTAGAAACTGTAGGCAGAGTTGTTACTCCATCAACATCCCAATGTATAGCATAAGGCAAGGTTCCACCAGAAATGGAGATAGTAATCTCACCATCCTGAGCACCAAAACAGCTTACACCATAACCACCTGCATAGGTAGAAACAGTATCATCAACAACTAGTAGACTTGGCTGTGTTACATTATATGAACCAGATGCAGTATGACAGGCAAATGCATCCGTTACAGTGTAGAAATATGAACCAGCTCCAATATTAGTAAGATCTTCGGTTGTTGCAACCAAAGTACCCTGAGCATCTTCCCAAATGAAATCGTATGGAGGATTACCAAAGTTTGGAGTAACATTGATACTACCGTCTGTTAGACCGAAACAAGAAACATTGGTCCAACCACCGGAAATTGCAATATTAGTACCTGTAGGTTCTGTTATTGTAACCGGAACCATTGTCGAGAAGCATGAGTTTGCATCCACAACAAACAGGTAATATGTTCCTTCACCAAGGTTATCTATTGTACTGGTAGTTTGCCCTGTATTCCAGAAATAGAAGTAAGGACTTGTACCACCCGTCGCAGTTGCGATAATGAAACCATCGTTAGCACCGTTACAGGTAATATTCTGTGATTGAATTGATACTTCAACTCCACCCGGATCAACAACAGTTACAGTAACATTATATGTACAACCATTTGCATCACTAACCAGAACCGGATAATCACCAGCTCCTACATTAGTAAGTGAAGAAGTTGTAGATGACTGATAATCCCATAGGTATGCATAAGGTGTTAAACCACCAGATGCAACAACCTCAACAGATCCATTAGTAGCACCTGTACAAGAGATATGTGAACCAGAGTAATCAGACGTTACAGATCCAACAGCACTGAATGCCGTAGTAGACGTCAGCACTATAGATGCACTAGCTGAACAACCATTGTCATCAGTTACAGTAACACTATTGTTTCCAACAGCCGCATTAGTTATGTCGGCAGTTGATTCTGAATTGGACCACGCATAAGTATAGTTTCCAACGCCACCAACAACAGTAGTACTTATTGTTCCGTCAATCGCATCGAAACAGCTAACATTAAATCCATTGTATGGTGTTATTGATGCCAGTGTTACGCTTAAGGTTATTGATTCCGTAATGATAACTGAGGCATTAGCAGTACAACCGTGTGCATCAGTAACAGTAACGGTATAAGTTCCTGCAACATCTGTAATATTAGCAGTTGTGGCATTGTTAGACCAACTGTATACAAATGGTGTAAAACCATTTGTGGTTACAGCTTCAGCACTTCCATCCGCCAAACCATTACATGAAACAGGCATTAATTCGTTCGCAACAACTGAGAACAAGGCAGGCTCACTTACAACAACATTAACAGTTGCAGTACAACCATTGGCATCAGTAACCACAACATCGTACGGACCTGCGGCAAGACCTGTAAGGTCTTCGGTAGACGCTCCGTTAGACCAGCTGTAAGAATATGGTGCAACACCACCCCCAACAACCAAATCAACTGTACCGTCACTAGCTCCGTTGCAGCTAACACCGTAACCGTCGAAAGCAGCTTCACTTGTTACCATTGCACTTGCAAGCATTCCATCAGGCTCGGTGATTTGATAAACACCGGAAACTGAATAACACCAGTTAGCATCCAATACCAAGAAATAGTAATATCCAGGAGCAAGATTAGTAGCATCTTCCATTCCTGAACCATTACTCCAGAAGTAACTGTAGTTACCTGTTCCTCCTGATACTGTAACATCCAATACACCATTTGCATTTCCATAACAGTCAACATCTGTCTGAGCAACTGTGTAACTTAAGGCGTCAGGTTCAACAAGAGTTACTGTTTCAACACCAACACAACCATGTGCATCAGTAATAGTAACCGTATAGGTTCCTGCAGCAAGTCCGCTTAAGCTTTCTGTTGTTTCCTGATTTGACCAGAAGTATGTGTAAGGTGAATGACCTGTCAGCATACTTAATGTAACCATACCATCGGCAGAACCATTACAACTTACATCTGAACCATTAAACAACTGCTGGCTGGTAATATCAATTATACCCTGCACTGAATCAGGCTCCAACAGATTTATAGAACCTGTTGCTTCACAACCATTAGCATCTGTAACAGTAACACTTGAAAGTCCTCCAGGTAAATCAGCAGGATTCTGAAGTGTAGAGCTATTACTCCATAGGTAAGTGAATGGAGAAATACCATTGGTGACAGTAACATCTGCAGCACCATCGGTCATTCCATAACAGCTCACACCATATAATGATTGGTAGGTAACAGTTTGAGTAACCTGATCAACAGTAAACAGAGGTGGTTCATCGAGCACAATTTGATCATAAACAATACAACCAATAACATCAGTTATAGTCACAAGATATGTATCTGCAGTTAGCATAGACTGTCCTGAAGTAATTGAATCATTAGACCATAAATAAGTATATGGAGCTGTACCATTAATTACATTCATTGTGAACCATCCATCATTTCCTCCTAAACAGCTAATATTATAACCGTTGTAATCAGAGCTTGTAAAATCGCCATACATGGCATCAGGCTCAGTTAAGGTATATGTAAATACCATAACACAACCATTAGCATCAGTTACAGTATCGGAATATGTACCCGGACTTAACATTGATATGAAGCTTGTAATTGAGTCGTTTGACCAGCTGTGGGTATAAGGTGCCACACCGCCGCCAGGAACAACATCAATCCAACCATCATTTACTCCGTTACATGTTACATTGAATCCGCTATAATCTGAGATAACTGTAGAAACATCGTTCAGTTCATCAGGTGAACTGATGATAATAAATTCGTTGTCCCAACATCCGTTATCATCGGTAGCAGTAACACCATAGGCACCTGCTGCCAGATTATCCACCTGCATGGTAGTAGCGGTTAAGCCACTCCACAGATAGGTGTAATTTGCGGTTCCACCTGTAGCAACTGCTATAAGTGAACCTGTCTCAGCACCATAACATGATACTGGATATCCGCTATAATCAGAATTAATCTGTATACTAACTGTAACAGCATCAGGATCAACAATATTTACGGTTCCAACTGCAACACAATTATTTGCATCAACCACCTGAACAGTGTAAGTTCCTGCTCCAATACCAGTAACACTGGTACCAGTTCCTAAACCATCACTCCATAAATAAGTATATGGTGGAACACCTTCTGTTACTACAACTTCCATAGCAGCGTCATCTTGTCCTATACAGGAAACGTCAGCTGTAATGTGAGTTACAACAACCATTTGAAGAGGTGCCGTTACTTCGAAATTAACGATAAATTCACAACCGTTAAAATCATGAACCGTTACATTATTAAATCCTGCAGACAATCCTGATCCGGTTGAATCCGATACAAATCCACTTCCCCAATTATAGGTATATGGAGATGTACCCATGGATGCATGTATAACTGCCGAACCATCTGTACTGTTGAAACAGGATGCTCCATAACCAGTATAGTCGGAAGTAATTTCCGCAGTAGCACTTACTGCACTTGGATCAACTATAGTTACAGAACCAGTAGCTGTACATCCACTGCCATCGGTTACTGTTACCGTATATGTACCTGCAGCTAAACTGCCAATTATCATTGAAGCAGTGCTATTTTCATCACTCCAGACAAACTGGAACGGATTTGTTCCACCATTAACGACAGCTGTTAGTTCTCCATCACTTGCTCCAGGGCAACTCACATGAGCACCGCCGAACTGAGCCATAGATGAAATCTCTGCAACAACAGTAATCTGTGCAGGTTCAATAATTTCTGCCGAAGTTGTGGCAGTACAATTATTAGCATCAGTTACAACTACGGTATATGTACCTTCGGACAGACCAGTCAGGTTCTGTGATGTTGAACTGTACGTTCCACCATCACTCCAGGCAAATGTAAATGGAGGAACTCCATTATAGATTTGATTGATCGTAATTGAACCATTTGTTAGTCCGAAACATGATATGTCGTTTGCAACTACTCCTGAAATAGTGATTGGCTGCGGATAAGTCATTTGCTGTGAAGCAACAACCGTACATCCGTTACTGTCAGTAATAGTAACAGTATATGCAATATAATCAGAAATACCAGTTATCGAATTACCGGTTGCCTGAGTATTCCATAAATAGGTATAAGGTGGTATACCACCTGTAGGATTCACGGTAAAAGAACCATCACTGCTTCCAAAGCATGAAATCTGATATCCATTATAGTCTGAAATAACCTCGTTTGCAACCAACTGATCCGGCTCATCAACAAAAATACTACTACTCCAGAAGCAACCATTTGCATCAGTTATTGTAACTGTATAAGTGTCTTCAGGAACATTGACCAGATTCTGATCTGTGGAATTGTTTGACCACAGGTAAGTATATCCTGGTGTTCCTCCGGCTGGTACAAGTGAAACTGTTCCATCCGGTACAGGCATACCAAAACAAGTAATATCCGTTGCTCCTAAAGTTCCAGACAATACAGGTGGCTCTGTAACCGTATAGCTTGCGCTGGCTGTACAACCATAATTATCAACTACGCTTACTGTATAAGTGTCAGGTCCCAAACCTGTTAATGAAGGACTCGTAGCGCCAAGGGCATTGCTGCTCCATGAATATGAATAGGATGGTGTTCCACTGGTAACTACAGTTAGTAATTCTCCATCACCAATACCATTACAGCTGATTGAATATCCAACATTGTTTCCAACATCGAGAATAATTGCTGACATAGGCACCAATGGTTCTGTTACTTCATAAGTATGAATAAACGCACACTGTACACCTGTTTCATCCGTAATTGTTACTGTATAGAAACCGGCACTTAAGCCTGTAATGGAAGCTGATGTTCCAAGGTTACCGCTCCAGACAATAGTGGTAAGACCAGTGCTTGTTACATTCAGGCTTATTGATCCACTTGTTCCTGCATAACAATTATTATGAACAATTGTCTCAGAAGCCTGAGGTCCGTTGGTAACAGCAACTTCAACATCCTCTACTTTACTACAGGTCGTTGTATTATCTGTTATCGTAACATAATATGTTGTAGTCTGGTTCGGTGCTACTGTAATACTGGCAGTCTGAAGACCTGTGTTCCAATTGTAAACATCTCCTCCGGTTGCAACAAGTGTAGTCGCTTCACCAAAACAGATTGACACATTATCAGTAATTGTAGTTGTAGGTAAGGCAATAAAGTTAACATCTACATTATCAGTATCAGTACATCCATTTGAATCAGTTACACTTACTGTGTAAGTATCATTCGTCGTAACAATAAATGTAGTTGCTGCAGTTAAATCGCCGGTCGACCACTCATAAGATGATCCACCAGTTGCTGTTAGAGTTACACTTTCATTATAACAAACAGTTTGATTCAGACCAGCATCTGCAGTTGGTAAACTATTTACAAATACAGTTACATCATCGGTACTTGAACAGTTATTGTTATCAGTTCCGGTAACGTAATATGTTTCGGTAGTAGCTACCGTTACAACGACCGAAGCACCAGATCCAAGTGCTCCCCAGTCATAAGTAGCAGCGCCTGTAGCTGTTAAGGTAACAGGACCATCACCATCACAAATAGTTTGATCTGCACCTGCGTCAACAAGTGGCAGAGCATTAACCTGAACAGATCCTGTATACTCATTATTTGAGCTGTTAAGATCACCAGCAATAGTTGCAGTTGCAACCAATGAATAAGTACCACCAAGGTTAAATACTTCAATGGTAGGACTAAAGTCAAATGTGGCAATAGCATTAACTGCGAGATCGGAAGCTAAAAAGAACGTTTGCATTACCGCAGCAGCCCCATTCAATACATACTGAACATCAACAGCAGTTCCTGTTGGGATAACTGCAGCACTACTATTTTGCACGTCAACTGATACACTAAAACCACTCTCAGCACAAACTTCCAGTGGGGACGTTGCAACAACAGAAGCATCTGGCATTTCGAAAATAGCAAAGTTGCTAAATTCAATACCGTCAGCTGTATTTGAATTATCTCCCGTAAAGTATAGTCTGAATTGAACATCACCTGTGATTCCGCTTAAGGAATGACGTACAGTTAATGTACCTCCTGAAGTTCCTGTCCAGCTATTTGGACCGTTATACCAGTTCTCAATGTCTCCAGGAGCTCCAACTGTTGTCCAGGTAGATCCATTATTAGAGTATTGAAGGACAAGGCCGTCAGAATTGAACTCGGTAGTGTAATTCAAACTGAATTCAACAACCGGATTTACAAGACTGGTGAAGTCGAAACATGGGGATGTTACAAAGGAAACTTCATTGTTATTATAATCTCCTGCGAGACCTGTATACCAGGTATCAACATCAAACTCCCATGATGAATTAGTCCCATCAGCTAACCAGTACATACCAAAATTAGCAGCAGATTCCATAAACGGATATGTGTTGTAATATGGTGTTGTAAAGAAAGTTGCAGCAATCAAATCATTTGATGTATTTGCATCATTAGTTGCATTAACATCAACGGTCATTGCATGATTACCGAGAGCTGACAGATCGGCTGTTATTGTTGTAAATGTATACTGAACAGTTGTTCCCGGGTTAATGGTTGCTGTTACAGTTTCTGTTAATACAATAGCATCAACCGTTACAGCTACATCAAAGTTACTAATTGGTAAACCACCAAGGTTTTCAAACTCAACAGTTATTGTTTCGGAAGCTGAAAGTTGACAATTTGCAGTAGGGCTAATAATAGAAACTGCTGCTACATCAACTAACTTTTCTCTTAAGAGAATATTATCTACGTAAGTTATATCACCAGCACTTCTGTTAGAGAACTGGAATGCAAGGCTAAAGGTCTGTCCTGCATAGGCATCCAGATCAATAACAATTTCAGTCATTGGAGAACCTTGTGCTGACGGATTACTTTGATACACTACATCCGTCCCGGATGTTCCTGTTACAAGTACCCTGAACCAGTTATTTTCAAGTGAGTTAGCAAAAGCTTGCTGTAAATCAAACAGAAGTTCCAGTGAACCTAAACCAGTTGCATCAACCGGACAATAAGTTTCGAAGGAAACAACATGCGAAGCATTATCATTCCAAACCTGAGACTCTGTTGGATTTGAGCCACCAACCCATCCTACGGATGGATTACCACCCTGGGCAAACAACACATTGCTACCGCCAACCAGCATGGTACCACTTCCTGTCTCTGAACCACTAATGGTTGTGAAATCATCAATAGTACTTTCGAAATCTTCCAAATATTCAAAGCTACTGATATGCGGATAATGCGTAACAGTAATTCCGGAAATTGAATTATTAGCTGGATCACCATCTGCAGTATAATTAATATCTGCACCGAAGCTATAAGTACCCAATGCTGACATATCAGCAACCGTAGTAAATGTATAAATCTCAGTTACACCAACAGCAAGTGTTCCGGTATAAGTTTCAGCACTGATAGTTACACCGTTCATGGTATAAGCAAGTTCGAATCCACTGGCACTATTCAGACCGATATTAGTAATTTCGATCATAACAGTTTCACTGTTTCCTAACATACATGAATAGCTAGCCGGTTCAACCCAACTTACAATAGCAAGATCGTGAGCATATTGCAGTGCTCCATCAATATTAACATTATCAATGGCAAATCCACTGGCCCATTGATTTCCATCAAAATAATGGAAACCTAACTGAACCTGACAATTGCCAATGTAGTTATCTAAAGATACAATTAAACCATCCTGCCAAGCCGCATCCGGACTCATTGAATACAATGGCATCCATGGACCACCATCAACTCTGACTTCAACAGTTGCAGCTCCAATCTGGTTATCACTAAAGAATGCATCAAACTGAAGATTCACACTGGCAAATCCAGTTAAATCAAATACAGGAGATACCAGATAATCATCTGCAAAGTTCAATGATCCAATCAGATCATCATGAGCATCGTCATTATCCGCAGCATAACCAGTATGAGCAGGAATATTAAAGGTTGAGAATGGTGAAGTACCATTAAGATTTGTTCCAAATTCCCAACCAACTGAACTTGCATTTGTCATTAATGTCCAGTCAGTAGGCAGTGTGCCACCCTCGAAATCTTCAGTAAGTGGAATAGCGTAAGGTTCTGTAATTACAACTGAACCTGAAACTGTACAATTATTAGCATCAGTTATGGTTACCGTATAAGTGTCGGCAAAAAGCACAACTCTGTCAGCTCCAAATACACCAACGTCTGCCCAGTTATAGACATATGGTGAAACACCACCACCAACTACTGCACTTGCCAGACCGTCATTCAGTCCGTTACAGCTAACATCTGTTTTTGTAAACGATAATGTTAGTTGAGCAGGTTCTGTAAGTGTTACTGTTCCTCCTACGGTACAACCATGGGCATCCACTACATCAACAGTATAGGTATTTGCTGACAATAGCTGATATGATTGAGATGAAGGTCCACCAGCCCATTGATAACTGTATGGAGCCATTCCACCTGTCGCCTCAGCAACAACACCACCATCACTTAAACCATTACATGAAATTTCAAAACCATTATGGTTGGTTAAATTGAAACTCAGGCTGAGTGGAGATGGATTCACAAGAGTTGCTGATACAGTATTACCAGAAGGTGCAGTAGTTGTTCCTTCCAGGTAAGTAATAACACTTAATCCATTATTGGTAAAATTACCTTGTGCGGTAATGTTCGGAGGAGCAAGTGCGCCATAAGTTACCAGGTCTGCATCTATTGTTACCCCATTTGCTCTGATCTTCCAGACAAACTCTTCTCCCGGGTTACCTTGATAAAAACCACCAATTGGCGGAGCTTCACCCCAGGCTGTCATCATAGTAACATTACCATCATATTGAGCATATCCACCACAAACCAGCGTGTTATTATCATTGTAGAATACTCCAAGGAGATATTCGTCACCGGGGCCTATTGTTACAACTGAACCATCAATCATAAAGTTCAGAGTATTGAGGATAGCAACGGTATGTTGGTATGGAGTGATTTCTGTAGCCCATGTATATGTAACCGGTTGAACAACTCCACCGGCAAAACAACCGTTAGCATCTTCAACAGATACCTCATAGGTTCCAGCACCAAGATTTGAACGACTTGAGAAATTATCAGGAATATCATTCCAGTCATAGGTAAACGGAGAAGCACCACCAGTAACATTTACGGTAAGCTCACCATCCGTAGAATTGGTACAAGTAACCTGATTTGTAATTACGATAGATGCTTCGAACGGACCTTCAGGATTAACCGTTTCACTTGCGTCAACAGTACAACTATTATTATCCGTAACTAACAATGTGTAGCTTCCGGATGCTAAGGATGAAATCGTTGATGTAGATCCTGCCGCACCCCAATCATAGGTGTATCCGGTAGTACCACCACTAACAGTTGCAACTATTTCAGCAGTTGCATCTTCATAACAAACGTTGTGTGTTACCGCTAAGCTAAGCGTAAGTTCGGTAGGTTCAGTTATGCTATAATTAGCTGAATTTGTACAATTATTCTGATCTGTAACCGTAACCGTATATGTTCCAAAGCCAACATTAGAGAGATCTTCCATAGTTGAGAAATCGCTCCACTCGTATGAATAACCTGAAACTGTAGGTAAATCAATCATACCTGTGAGTTGACCATAACAAAGAACATTGGTGATCGTCTCTGTTCCAATAGCAGGAGTCTGGAATACATCCACACTTTCTGACCATGAATCATTCAACGGATCCAAATCATTTACAGTTAATGTATAAGCTTCAATTGTAAATGTTCCAAACGCACCGTAATTAACCGGCACTGTAAACTGATAGGTATACTCTGCTCCAGGCAGAATATCATTGCCAAGTATTAATGTTTCGGTTACAGCCGGTGCACCATTGAAGGTATAGGCAACATTTACCACCTCTCCAGCATACATTGTGGAATCAGGGTGATAATTTTTGATCTGAACTGTAACATAATGATCATTTGTAAATTCACAATCATTATCGATAGTAATTGCGGATATACCAGCATCACCAGCAAAGTTCACGTCATTATAAATCAATATATTATCAAAACCAAATCCTTCCGGTTCAGTCAAATAGGTGTTGTTAACATCTGATTGGAAGAAGAATCTGAATTTAACATTGGACTCTCCACCCAAATAAGGCATCCTTATTCCGGTAGTTGTCCAGTTACTTACGATTCCAGACCATCCATGTCCAACTTGCCATATATTATCGAAGTTATACCAGTTAACTGTATCACCAACAGCTCCTACCTTAATCCAGGCCTGACCTCCGTCTGTTGAGTACTCTAAATAAGCACCGTCAAATGCAAATCCAGGAATTGCCGGATAATATTCGATTTCTGCGATATAGCTAAACTGAATCGCAGGTGTATCCATTAAAGCAAAATTGAAACATGGACTTTCAACCCATCCAGCTTCATTATTACTATATTCTCCATCAAGGTTGGTAACAAAGGCACTACTACCAGAAGCAGCTGTGTTAATTACTCCATTACCAGCATCAGGAATACCTAATTCGAAAGAGGTATTTCCACGAATCAACCAGTTTGCTGATCCAGCTTCAAAGTCCTGAATATAAGGGAAACCTGTAATTGAAGGAGAAGAAACAATTTGCTTACTAAAAGAATCATTACCATTGTCGCTATCGTCAACAACAACTACCTGAGCAGTACATTCGTATACTCCGGATGCACTAAAGTCAAATGGTGCAACAAAGGTATATAATAAAGTAGCTGCTGGCAGTAGTGGACCGGCAATATTCTCAGAAACATTAACTATCGTTCCATTCAGATCAATAGAATAATTTACGGAAAAAGCACTTTCAGCAAAAAAGCCTAGGTTTTCAATGGTTACAGTTATTAGTTCTGAACTTGTAAGTCCACAACCAATTGTTTGAGAAGTCCAGCCTGTAAGAGCCAGATCATGTGGGGCAGCTTCAAAAATATGAATATTATCGAAGGCCATCCCCTCAAACTCGTCGCTGGCATCAGAACCAAACAGAACTCTAAGTTTTACATTAGCCATTTGTCCTAACATTGATAAATCGTGAGTTGCTGAAACCCATCCACCAGAATAAGTGGTCCAGCCAGCTTCACCATTAAGTGCATCAATATTATTAACATACCAGTTATCAGGATTTCCTACTGGCGCAACTGTACCAACAGTTGTCCATGCTCCACCTGCAACAGAATATTGAAGATTTGCTCCATCAGCCGTATTTCCTTCAGCATCATATGCAATTCTCATTTCGATAGCAGGCTGGAAGATATTAGTAAAGTCGAAAATCGGACTTTCAACCCAACTTTGCTCATTACTATTATAAGAACCATCCAGATTGGTAACCCATGAAAGGTCGTTAACTTCGTCGTTATCAATAGGAATTGTAAGACCAGCAGCAATACCATATTCCCAACTTACGTTTGAACCTCCATTCTCCCAAAAGTGATTTGAACTCTGGAAATCTTCATAGTAAGGATAAACAGAAATTATAGGTACACTTTCAACAACCGAAGTTGCTTCATCGTTGGTTGTATTTTCATCATTCAACAGCTCTACTGCAACTACGCAATTGTATACTCCCCATGCGGATAAATCCGCACTGCTATTTTGGAAAGTCAAGGTTTGCATACCACCCTGTACAATTGAAACAGTAAAAGTTTCCGCTGTGGTAAAATTGACTCCTCCATTAATGGAATAGGAAGCATTAAAAGTTGTTACTGTATTCAATCCAAGATTCTCAACTTTAAATGAAACCGGCTCGGTAGAGGTTAGTGTATAACCAGTAGCAGGTGTAATCCACTCAACCGCTTTAAGATCCCAGTTTGCTGTAGGTTCACCTATGTACATATTATCAATAGCGATTCCTTCGTAATATTGTTCAGTTGCAGGATTACCTCCCAGGTTATTTCCATCACTTGCAAACAAGACTCTGAAACTTAACTGACTCTGACCAACATAACTAGTTAGTGAATATGTGACTGTTGTCCAGCCATTGGAATTATCGGTAAATCCAACTTCATTGGCTCCTAATGCAGAAACTGCATTATTATACCATGGAATAGGGTCACCGGGTGCAGGAATAACAATTTGACCAACTGTTTCCCATGCTCCACCATTTACAGAAACCTGAACCTGAGCACCATCTGTATTTCCATCAGTATGATACCATATATCAAATTCAATAAAAGGATCGGTTAATGACGAGAAGTCAAAACATGGTCCTTGAATATAGGATGATTCATTATGGTTATATGAAGAACCAAGACTGGTTACCCAAGATGTCTGACCACTAACATTTGGTGTAATAACAGTACCTGAAGGAACTCCAACTTCCCAACTTGAATTAGTACCACCGGCTGACCAGTAATTTTGTCCCTCGAAATCCTGTTCATAAGGGAAGGTTGTTACAAGCGGTAGATTTACAATTGTCATTGATAATTCATCATTTTCAGGATGATAAATATCGCCTGTCAATTGTGTATAGACTCTTAAGGTATGACTGCCAACAAGATCCAGATCCTGCATTGTTAAACCAGAGAAGGTATATGGTGCAGACTGTGAACCGGGTTGAATAGTACTGTTAACCAAACCGGCTAATACAGAACCATTGTTATCAAGCTCATAGAACACTGGGATATTGGATATCGGATCAACACCAAAGTTCTCAACAATGATTGTGAGATCGTTGGTTCCAGTTAAACCACATTCTGAAATAGGGCTTATGATATTAATAACACCTGCGTCAGCCTCATTTCTTTGTCTAATAATTACATTATCGACATATACCTTATCTTCTTCACGATGGGTACATCCTCTGAGCTCGATCTCAATAGGTGAACCATTGTTAAAGGAAGACAGATTATAAGTAAGAGTAGTCCATGCATCACCCGATGGTGTTGCAGGATTAAATGAATCGTTACCATTTACATCGTTAACTCTGTTACCGTTTACATAAACAGCAAACCAGCTATATACGAGTGATAACTGAGTTTCCTGACGCAAATCAAGCAACAACTCAAGATTTTCAGTGTTAGCCGGAATCTGATTGCTGTTACAAGTAACAACAACGGAAGAATGGAATTCTGTATTATCATTCCATGCATTTGACTCCGAAGTTGTTCCAATGTTACCAACCCAGTTTGCATATGGAGGAGTAAGACCACTCATCTCAACAAGACCACCATTATACTGGACAGCACAACCAACATTGTCCTGAATGCTCCAGTAATAAGATTCATCATTATCGAAATTTTCTGTATACGGTACATCAATGGTTCCGTACCTTTTCAACTCTATATCAGAACTGAAAACATTGTTATTTAAATCATCATCAGTACCAAGCAGCACATTAAGCTGATAGGCCTGTCCTATCTGAAATGTTGCAGTCGTAGCAAATATATGTTGATAAGTTGATCCCGAAGCAAGACTCAGTCCGCTTACCGTTTCAACAGGAACAGATGTTCCATCAACTGAGTAAGAGGCGGTAAACCCGGTAAGGGTATTGAGACCTGCATTCTGCACAGTAATGACTATACTCTGTACTTCATCAAAACAACCGGTAGTTGGTGAATCTATAGATACCAATGCCAGGTCATCATCGTACTGTGCATACACATGTACATTATCTATTGCAAATCCTGTGGCATTAGCGCCTTCATCATCATGGGCAAAACCGATCACCATATCACCTGTTACAAAAGCATCCAGACTAACTGAATAGCTCTGCCAGGAAGCATCGATAGGTACAGTATAAACCAGCACCCATGGACCACCAATAATAGGTTTTACATAGATATATCCCTTTGAATCAGGGAAAGATATTTGCGAATATGGACTTGGCAGAAAAGCATCGAAGTCCAATGTTATTCCAGACAAGGTTCCAAAGCTTATGGTATCTGTAATGAAAATATCTTCAGATAGATCACAAACTCCACAAGCATTATCATTGGATGCTGCATAGGAGGTATGAGCAGGAATTGGGAAGCCTGGCGAACCAAGATTATTTCCAACATCCCACGCTGATACCACTGGGGCCTCTGTTGTCCAATCAGCCGGAACCCCACTCTCAAAGTCCTCTAACAGCAAGGTGTTCTGTGCCGTTAATCCAACTGACGTTAGTATTAACACGGTTAGAAAAAAGTAGTATTTTTTCATAATGGTCATATTTTTTAAATTACATAATCGGATGGCTTTTCAGCCATCCGATTAATGATTAATTCTATATTATTCAGTAATAATTAACTGCTTAGTTACACTTCCGTATCCCTCAGTAATTATTCTTAAATAGTATACTCCTTTTGCAGCAGGAATTTGTAATTCAATAAGCCTGTTCATATCGTCCACAAGCTTCATATTATCAATCACACGACCAACAGCGTCGATCACTTGCAATTGTGTAGTTTCCAGTTCTACCTTACCAAGGTCCACATAGAAGACTCCGGTACTGTTAGGATTTGGATAAACGTTAACTTCATTAGCTACACTTATTAACTGTTCTAATAAGACAGTAGGTTCTGCTGTGTCCTCTGAATCATCGGAATCAACCGGTGGAGGAGCAGGTGTAGTTAAATCATCGTATGCAGTACATCCATTGCCATCCATAATTGTACACTCGTAATAAGTTCCAGGGAATTTTGTTACCTGACTACTTAACGGAGCATTGAATGCTACAGAATTAATATACCAGTCATAAGTATATGGATTTGGTGATCCCGGTGTACCTGGTGTAAGACCTACATCAGCGTTAATTGTTGCTCCACCGTCAACGAGGGTAAGACCAAGAACTGGTGGATTAATAAGAATTGTATCAGCTGAAACATCACAACCATTAGCATCATTTACCGTTACGGTATAAGTTCCAGGACTTAATCCATCAATGAAGTCATTGGTTGAACCAGTACTCCAGATGAAAGTGTAAGGGAATGTTCCGCCACTTACCTGTGCATTTACTGCACCGTCAGTATCGCCATTACATTCGATATATCCGTTCGCACTTACATAAGCATCAGCCGTTAATGAAGTCGGCTCAGTAATATAGTATACTGCTAAAGCAATACATCCATTATCATCTTCAACCTGGATAGTATAATCATCCGGACCTAAACCTGAGATACTGGTTCCGGTTCCAACTGAACCACCAACACCGTTAAACCACTCGTAATCGTAAGTAGGTCCAACCATTGGAGTTCCACCAGATGCGAGTACGTCTACACTACCATCGGTTAATCCATTACAAGATATATCCATCTCTAATATGGTATTAATCTGTAGCAATGTAGGTTGTGTAACAGTAAAGAACGGAGCTGTGCTACATCCATTGTCATCTGTCACCTCAACTTTATAGTTACCTGCTTTCAGGTTACTGACGTTTTGACTTGTTCCGACAATGTTTGCACCGTTGGTCCACTGATACGTATAATCTACAGCAATGGTTCCACCAGTTACAGCAATATCAACCGCACCATCTGAACCTTTGTAACAACTAACATCTGTAATTGTCTCTGTTACCATAATTGGATCTGGTTGGTTAACCGTGTAATTAACATCCAGTGTGCATGTTGGTAACGGGAAGCTGGTAACCTGCAATACGTAATCTCCGGCCAATAATCCAGTAATTGTATCAGACTCACTGTTTGCCTTGTACTTCAGAGAAGTAGGTCCTAAGTCGAACCATTCGAATGAATACTTCAAACTATCGTAATTAACGATAATCTGACCATCACTATTCAGGTTACAACTTGCATCAGTTATGAAATCACTTACGAAGAAGAAGGTAAATCCTGCCTTAATCGTATCTGTTGCAGTTGCCGGTGGACATCCATTAGCATCACTTACGAAGACTGTATAGATTCCATTTTCGTGTCCAACGATGTTTTGAGTTGAAATAGGCGCTGTGATATCACCACCACCCCAACTGAAATCATAGAATGGAGCACTTGGATATGGAGTACCGCCACTTACAGTGATATTAACTTCACCATCAGTATCACCATCACACTCTACATCAACTGTTGATGTAGTTATCGTAATTCCGGTAACAGCATTAACTGTAGCATTGGCATCATCCGAACATCCATTGATATCGCTAACAGTAACTGTATAAGTTCCAGGAGTAACAGAAGCACCACTAACTATTGCAGTTGTAGCCGCTAAACCACTCCATGCATAAGTATTACCACCATTACCACCAACTGCTATTGCCTCTAGAGAAGCATCCTGTGCGCCTGCACAAGTTTCATCTGTTGCAACAACAGAAACACTTAATACAGCAGGTTCTCCTAAAGTACCTGTTTCAATTACTTCACAGCCAATATTATCTGTAACTGTAACGTCATATGCACCTGCACCAACTGTAATTGAATTGATCGCTCCCGGCAGACCGCCATTCCAAGCGTAAGTATATGGAGCAGTACCGATCGCGGTAGCAGTTAAAGTACCATCTAAATCACCATTACATGTTGGCTCAACTTCAGCAACAGTAACTGTCATTGGATTTGAACTTTGAACTTCTATATTCTCTGTAATTGTGCAACCATTCAGGTCGCTAACAATAACATCGTAGAATCCGGCAGCAAGATTAAACTGAACAGGATTACCAGAGCCACCAAGCGTTGGCCAGTTATATGAATAATCAGAAGGATTGTTAACAGTACCTCCTATTACATTGGTAATATTAATCTGTCCATCTGCTAAGGTACATGTTGCATGTGTAACTGAAGTTGTAATTGCAATTAATGCAGGATCAACTATAGTTGCAGTTGCATCACCCGTACATCCATTAGAATCAGTAACAGTAACTGTATAAGGACCGGCAGATAAACTTGAAATCTGATCAGTTGTTCCAGCAACAGACCATACATAGGAATAACCAGGTGTACCATCAAGTGGAACAGCTGTCAAACTTCCATCAGTTAAACCATTACAGGAAATGTGATCAACAGTAAGTGAAACTGACAATGCAGCAGGTTGACCAACAGTAAATGAAGAACTACCTGGACAAGAATTAGCATCCACAAATGTTACATCGTATACACCGGCAGCTAAACCTGTGGTTGATCCAACAGGAACTCCACCCATTGTCCATGTGATTCCACTGTAAGGTGGTGTTCCGCCATCAATAACCAAGGCTATTTCACCATCATTACCAGTAGCACATGAAACATCTGTAACCACCGTACCAGAGAATCCAAAGTCAGCTGGCTCAACAATTTCAAGTGTTGCATTAATTTCACAATTATTATTATCTACAACTGTTACATTATAGAATCCTGCAGCTTTTCCAGCAATGGCATCACCAGTGTTAGAGGTGTTCCATGCATATAAGTATGATCCGATAGGATTTGTAACACCACCGGTCACATTCAGTTGAATTCCACCATCGTTTCCACCAAAACAAGTAACTCCTGTGTAGGTTTCATTCAGTTCTATAGTATCTGGTTCAAGAATCTCAAGCGTAAATGACTTTTGACAAGTTGCGCCATCAGTAATTTGAACTGTATAGAAACCAGGACCCAGATTCGCTATGTTTTGAGTAGTTGAAGTATATCCGCCAGGACCTGTCCAGGCATAAGTAAATGGTGGTATTGAGAAAGGATCAGGATTGATATCTATCGCACCATCGCCTAAACCATAACAAGTTACTGGATAAATATCAGTTCCGATATTAATATCCGGCCCTTCGCTAACAGTTGCATTAGTTACTTTCTCACAACCATTGAAATCAGTAACAGTTACACTGTAAATTCCGGCATAAACACCAACTAAATCATTCTGATTCAAATATGAATTACCTGCTGAAACCGCTGAGTAGGTATAAGGAGAAGTTCCTCCTGTTACAGTAAGGTTAATCTCGCCAGTTTCAGTTCCATAACAATCTGTGTCTTCTGTGCTAACACCAGTTATCAGTAATTCCGGCAGATCAACAACATCATATGTATATCCTTCAGAACAATTGTTTGCATCCCAAACGATGAGACAATAAGTACCAGCATTAAGATTACTTACAGTTGCAGTAGTTGCCCAGTTTGTACTTACATCCCATTGGAATGTATAAGGTGTAACACCACCTGTCATTCCTGACAAGTCAATCGATCCATCAGTTCCACCGAAACAGCTTGGTGAAGTAATGACCTCGTTTGGCATAAATGGATCCGGCTCAGTAACATCGAACTTATTTGAAAGTTGAGCACAACCATTTGCATCTACAACCACAGCCCAGTATGTTCCGGCAGGCATTCCCACAGGATTCGCGTAACCACTTGGGTAATTGAAAGTAGTATCAGGATTGTTTAGTACAACATTACCATTCCAGTTACTCCAGTAAATGTTATAAGGTGCAGCACCACCAGTCCAAATCAGATCAACAACAGGATTATCATCACCGAAGCATCTTAGATTATATCCATTGTAATCAGAAGTAACAGTTGCTGTTACATTGATTGGTCCAGGACCGGTTAGCGTTACCATATTAGAAACAGTCATACAACCATTGGCGTCAGTTATAGTAACTGAATAATCACCAGCAGGAATACCACTGATGTTTTGAGTTGTATATCCGTTGCTCCATGCAAATGTGTAAGGGGCAACTCCACCATAAACTGTAAGATCAACAGAACCGTCGAATCCATTACAAGTTGTGTTGAATAGAAGTCCGCCAACAACATAGAATGAAGAAACAGATGCAGTAGCAACTACAGCATCAGGCTCTACCAGTGTGTAAGAAGCAACAGCAGTACACAGATTAATGTCTGTTACTGTTACGTTGTAAGCACCAGCAATAAGGCCAGTTACGGCACTCGTTGATGCAGGAATATCCCAACTGTACGCGTAAGGAGCAGTTCCGCCAGTTACAGCAAGACTGATTTCTCCATCGCTTCCACCATTACAACTTATGTTGTAAATGTCATATAGACTAATCGTTTCGGTAATTACAATAGGATCAGTTTGTGTAAGTGTAATACTATTCGTCGTTGAACATCCGTGAGAATCAGTAATCAGAACATCATATGTTCCGGCATACAATCCGGAAATATCCTGAGTAGTTGCACTAAATGCAGGACCTGTCCATGCATATGTATAAGCAGGAGTTCCTCCTGAAGGTGTTAAATCAACAGAACCGGTATTGAAACCATTACAATCAATGTTTACACCTGATACTGAACTTGTCAATTCGGTAGGTTCATTAATCGTAAACTGATCTGTTGTAGTACAACCTTCAGCATCAGTAACAGTTACAGTATATGTTCCCTGAGTTAAAGCATTTAGATCGGCTCCACCTGCATCAACTGTATAAGGAGGATATCCGCCAATAGTGGTAACCACAGCAGTTCCTGTATTTGCACCGAAACAATGTGCATCGGTGGTAACCGTTGAAGCAACCAGCGGATCAGGATCAAGGATTCCGATTGTAGCGGTTGCTAAACATCCTTTACTGTCTTCAACAATAACTCCATATGTCATTGGAACGGTAGGTGTTCCTAATGCAGTAATAAAATCTGTCGTTTCACTGTTTGGTGACCATAAATACATATTTCCACCGTTTCCACCAGCTACAGTAGTATAGATCGTTGTAGACATACCAGCACACTGAATGTTGTCAGCTGACAGACTAACTGTCAGAAGATCCGGTTGTTCCACCTCAACGTATGAGATATCAAGATTAGCGAATGTTGTAACAACAGTAGTTAAACTCTCCAATCCTGAAATTCCACCTGTAATAAAGGTTGGGCCGGCTGAGAATGGTGGAGTATAAGGTGCAGTGCCCTGATAGGTAGCAGTCGCTGCAAACTCACCATAAGTAGGTCTGTATAATTTCCAGATAAAGTCGGTACCAGGAATAAAACCATCCTGATCAGCAGTATTGGTATCATCAACCCATGCAGTTAACGCAGCGTTGACACCATTCCACATTATATAACCACCACATTCTTCCATCAGTGTTACCTGATCAACATAGAATACACCAAGGTAGTCTCCAACATTAATATTACCACCACCAAATGAGAACAAGGTAGACGTTTCTATTAATATGGTGTGGTTGTCACCTGTATTTGTATAAGCCCAGTTTGTTGGAAGCATTCCATTGTCACCTGTATTTGACACACATCCATTGGCATCAACAACAACTGCATGGTATTCGCCAGCACCTAAACCACCGAGGCTTAGACCTGTTCCAACTATAGTATTTCCACTGTCGTACCAGGTAACTGTATACGGACCCGCACCACCTTGTACATCAGCGAATACAGTTCCATTTAGTTCACCAAAACATTCAACAGGGAATGAATTAACCTGAACATTAAGTTCATCAGGACCTAAGACAAAGAATATTTCAGTTGTTGTACAACCGTTTGCATCTGTTACAGTTACATTATATGTTTCTGTATCACTGGCACAAAGTCCGGTTAAATCTTCAGTACTTGCAGTAAAGCCGCCAGGACCTGTCCATGAGTAAGAATATGGAGCAACTCCACCAACCATAGTTAAATCAATCTCACCGTCGCATACACCATTGCAGCTTACATTATAGAATCCTGCATAAATCACCTGAGCGGCTGTAATAGACAAGTTCAATGGTTGAGTAATGGTAACCATTGTAGTGGCAGTACATCCATTGGCATCAGTAACAACTAAAGTATAATCTCCAGCTTCTAATCCACTAATATCATCAGTTGCAGCAGCAAATACACCAGGACCTGTCCATGAATAAGAATATGGAGCAACTCCACCACTGGCAGTTGTATTAATCAAACCAGTGAAAGCAGCATTACAGTCCACATGAACAACATCATCAACTGCAATAGCGACTGGTGTTGGTGAACTTAATCCAATTGATTTGGTCATTGTACAACCATTATCATCCGTAACTGTCACTGCATAAACATCAGCAATCAGGTTATTCAGATTTTGTGTTGTTTCAGTATTAGACCAATTATATGTATAGTCCGGAGATACGCCTGGTGTTCCACCAGTAACGGTAAGACTAATCCAACCGTCATTTGATCCGAAACATGACACTCCGTATGAGTTAAAATCAGAGATGCTTTCAGAGATTGTAATTTCTGTAGGCTCATCAATTGTCCATGATCCGCCTATTGTACATCCGTTTGCATCTGTAATTACCAAATCATAAGTTCCCATATCAAGTCCTGTTCTGTTGGTCACAGTAGGACCATCAGACCATGCAAATGAAAGAGCAGGAACACCACCACCATAGGTAATAGTAATCTCTCCGTCGTCATCACCAAAACAATCAATGTCAACCTCAGTTCCTGATAATGTAAGAGCAGATGGTTCTGTTATAGTAGTATTAATAATAGCAGTACAACCATTATCATCTGTAACAGTTACATAATAAGTTGCAGCATCCAAACCACTTAAGTTTTGATCAGCTGATGTAAAACTAACATTATCAGACCAGTCAAAGGTGAACGGACCAGTTCCGCCACTAACACTAAGATCGATTGTACCGTTGGTTCCTGCATTACAGCTGACACCATAACCATTGTAATCTGAACTATCTTCAGCTACAGTTATGGCAGCTGGTTCTGCAATATAGAAAGTCTTGGCAATAACACATGAACTATCATCTGTTACTTCAACCTGATACCATCCTTCACCCAGTCCGGTTAAATTCTGATTACTTGATGTTGTTGCACCTGTCCAGCTATAGACATAAGGCGTTCCGCCACCATCAATAACTATAGAAATTGTACCATCAGCAGCACCAAAGCAACTAATATCTGTTTTGGTACTATCAAAGAAGACCAACTCGGTTGGTTCAAATAACTCACCACTTGCATTAGCAGGACAACCGTTGTCATCGGTAACAACAACTGAATAAATTCCAGCCGGCTTACCTGATAGTGTCTGAGTAATTTCTCCACCTGGTGACCATAAATAAGAATAAGGAGGTGTTCCTCCGGTTACATCCAATGGAATGGTTGCAACATCACCAAAACACTTCAATGGTACAGGATTAATTTCTGCAGCCAATACGAAGTCTGGTTCTAATATAAAGTATGTAGCTGTCTTTGTACAGGCAGGAACACTCGCGTCACTTACAGTTACTGTGTAAGCTCCGGCAATCAAACCAGAAGTTGTTGCACCGACATCTGTGTTACTCCATGTATAAGTTAATGGACCCACACCGCCAGAAGCACTTGCCGTAATCTCACCTGTAGCATCATTCTTACATAATACATGTGTTATGGTAGGAGTACCAATAGTGACCTCTGTAGGTTCGGTTATATAGAATGTTTTTTCGATAACACATAAACTATCATCTGTTACCTCAATAGTATAGGTTCCAGGACTCAGTGTTGAAAGGTTCTGATTGCTTGAAGTAACCGTACCTGTCCAACTATAGACATAAGGCATTCCGCCACCATCAATTACAATATCGATGGATCCGTCACCTGCACCAAAACAACTTACATTTGCTTTGGTACTATCAAAGAAGACCAACTCGGTTGGTTCAAATAACTCACCACTTGCATTAGCAGGACAACCGTTGTCATCGGTAACAACAACTGAATAAACACCTGCCGGCTTACCTGCTAGTGTCTGAGTAATTTCTCCACCTGGTGACCATAAATAAGAATAAGGAGGTGTTCCTCCGGTTACATCCAATGGAATGGTTGCAACATCACCAAAACACTTTAATGGCACAGGATTAATTTCTGCAGCCAACGCCGTACTCGGTTCTGCAACAAAATACGTTTCAGTTACCGTACAAGCTGGTACGCTCGCATCGCTTACCGTTACAGTATAGAATGCTGAAGTAAGTCCGGTATAGGTAGCACTGGTTCCGCCACCAGTCCATGCGTAAGTTAATGGTGCAACTCCACCTGAGGCAGATATGCTTATTGATCCTGTTGCATCACCATGACAATCAACATCAACAATAGTTGCAGGTGATGCAATAGTAATGGCCACTGGTTGACTTACATTCCAGTCATCGGAAATAGTACAGAGACTATCATCAGTAACTGTAAGGAAGTAATCTCCAGGAGCCAGTCCTGAAATATCTCCACTTGACGAAGTGAAAGCGGGACCAGTCCAGCTATATACATAAGGTGTTCCGCCACCACCAACAGTAATATCAATAGAGCCATCGTTGGTTGCATTACAGCTTAAACCTGCAGCAACTCCTGATAATGTTAAGGCCGGTGGCTCCTCTAAAGTACCACTCGCCTGAACCGTACAGCCATTACCATCAGTAACAACAACTGAATAAGGACCTCCTGCTTTATTGGAGAGGGTTTGAGTTGTTTCACTATCTGGTGACCATAGGTAAGAATAAGTTGGTGTACCACCGGTTACATCCAATGGAATGGCTCCAAGATCACCGGCGCACTTTAGTGGAACCGGATTAATAGAAGCTGACAAACCAGTTCCCGGCTCATTAATAGTATATGCTTCGCTTGCAGTACATGAGTTATCATCGGTTACAGTGACTGAATATGGACCGGCCGCTAAATTGTCAATCATATTTGTCGTACCGGCTACTGACCAGGCGTAGGTATAAGCCGGGGTTCCCGGGGTTCCACCTGACACATTAACAGTTATTGAACCGGTAGATTCTCCATGACAGAGAACATCAACAATAGTTTGGGCTATGTTAATAGCACTTGGTTCGTTAACAACATATGAATTTATAAACTGACAGCCAACATTATCTGTAATGGTAACAGAATAAGTATCTCCGTCAAGGGCAGAAATAATTGCCGTAGTTTCCGGGATTGACCATACATAAGCATAAGGAGATGTTCCACCTGAAGGTGCCAGGGCAACCTGTCCGTTTCCCTCTCCATTACAAACTAAGTGACTAATGGTCTCGTTGGCCAATATCTGATTGGCAGCTCCAACAGTTTCAGAATCCGTGGCTGTACAACCATTGGAATCAGTAATTGTTACAGTGTAAGTTCCTGCGGCAACTCCAGAAATACTTTGTGTTGTAGCTAAATTGCTCCAGGCAAAAGTAAAAGGATTATTACCAGTAACTGTTAAGGTAACGCCACCATCTGTATATCCAAAGCAGGTAACAGGTGTAGGACTGGTACTGGTAGACATTCCGGCTGGTTCTGTAACTGCATATGCAGGTTCTGATGCAGAACAACCATTATCGTCGGTTACAACAAGGGTATAATCACCAGGACCTAAGCCCGAGATTGAACCGGCAAAATTGTTCCCGTTTAATGTATTTGAATAAGCAGGATTACTTGTGCCTGTCCATACATAAACAAATGGTGAAAAACCTCCACCAGAAATTCCTAAACTAATCGAAATAGCTCCGTCGGCAGCTCCAAAACAATTTACGTTTGAAACACTTTCAAAGATATTGATCTTAGCAGGGTTTGTTAAAGTAACAGTCGGACTAGGACTAGCCTCACAACCATTCGCATCATTAACAACGGCACTAAACGCACCTGCGCACATATTTTGACGAAGAGCTGTTGTTACAGAACTTGTACCCCATGCATAAGTATATGGAGGCGTACCATAATCGGTCGCATCAATAACAATTTCAATTTCTCCATCACATGCATTAAAACAAGTAATCTGCTGATTGATAACAATTGTTGCATTCAAATCCGGAGGATCTGCCAGAAAAATGGTTGCAACATCTGTGGCACTGGTACCTAAATCTGTTATAGTAACAGTGTAGTTACCTGAAGCCAATCCAGTTATTATCTCTGCAGTTGAAGTGGTACTCCACAGGTAGGAATAACTACCGGTACCATTGTTTCCAACAGCCTGTAACTGACCATCGGCATCTCCCTGACAGGATACTTCCTGGGTAACAGTTATACTTGCTGTAAACTGAGCATAACTTACCTGAGCGCTCAAAGTGAATAACATCACCGGCAGAATCAAAGCCAGCAACTTTACTTTAGAGCTTGATAATTTACCAATTGGCAAATTACTTCGATTAGTAGAGATTCTCATAGTTTTAAGTTTAGAAT
>Ga0233443_1000864_pt1 | contig 29893 bp, 26 predicted proteins | sample SI_123_September_2_FD_182784 | JGI IMG/M metagenome (GOLD analysis project Ga0233443, IMG submission 182784) | Seawater microbial communities from Saanich Inlet, British Columbia, Canada - SI_123_September2016_200_MG | ecosystem: Environmental > Aquatic > Marine > Inlet | place: Canada: British...
AAGTGCGGCCAGACACTGTAATGGGGCGAGGAGAGGAAAGTGCTTTTTGCATGGAATAGATTGTACTCCATGTGATTTTTAGACTGTGGTTAACTGGAGAAGCGGTGGGGGAAGTGAACCGTTACCATTTGCGTTGTCTTGTTTGTTCTTATATAATCGAAAACCTTTCCCTATCGGCATATAGTGGTTTATATGTTTTGAATAAATAGTTGCTGCCGTCTTGATAGTAGGCATCTTTTATTATTGGGAATGTAAGATAGACCTCTACGTTGAACCACATATATTCATAATATGGGGCTGTTATTGATTCACTGTTGCCTGAGGAGGCCTTGTGGGCACACTTATCGATCAACTATTTCAAGGTTATTTTTCTCTTGAGCGTAGTGGTGGGCAGCTACTGGAGAGCCGCTATGACCCGTTGTTAGTCACCCTCTCTTATCTGATTGCGGTCTTTGCAGTCTATACCACCATAGGGTTGGTTGCCCATATGCGCAGAGAGTTTGAGGCGGGCAGACAAAAAAATCGTTATTGGTGGGCTGGTGCGGCATTGACATTGGGGGGTGGCATCTTTGTGATGCACTTTGTGGCGATGCTTGCGTTCTCTATTCAGGTTGAGGTTCGCTATGACCTAGGCATGACGTTGCTCTCCCTGTTGGTCGCTGTAGTGGGTTCTGCGGTTGCGCTGATGCAGATTCGGGGGCGTTTGAGCTTTCCTCGTCTGATCTGGGGGGGTGTGGGGGTGGGGGGGGGGGTTGCGGCGATGCACTATGTTGGAATGGCCTCTCTACAGGCACCGGCGTTGCTACGTTATGCCCCAGGACTGTGGTTGATCTCTGTGCTGGTTGCGGTGGTGGTCTCTATGGTCACCATGGTGCTGTTTTACTATTTTTCCTCAATCAAGGGGAGGATTTGATTTGTAGGACACCTAAGCATCGCGTTAGTTGGAGGTGCAGCGGTAGCAGGCATGCACTATATGGGGATGGCGTCAGCAGAGTTCTATAGCGGTGGTAGTTGTGGTGTCAGTACAGAGCTGTTTGGTGTCTCTCTGGAGCAGGGGGAGTTAGGCATCGAGGTCTCTGTAATTGCGCTCTTGGTGATAGCGGTTGGGTTGATGACTTCGGTGTTTAATGATCGGTTGAATAGCCTGCTACAGAAAAAGAACGATGAGTTAGCGCAACAAGTCGCGCGGCGAACCGCTCAACTGTCGAGCACGAAAGAGCAGATTGAGTTGATTCTTGAGTCGATCGGAGAGGGGGTTGTGGTGGTCGGTCTGGATGGAAAAATTCAGCAGGCCAATCCGGTTCTGGAGAAGATGTCTGGACGTGGTCAGGATCAGCTTATTGGCGCTTCACTGAGTACGCTATTTGTCGAAACTACAGAGGGTGATGATCTAACATCGTTGCTATATCAGCTCTCGCTGCCGCTTAAAGTGCTGCTTGAGAAAGAGCGAGTACTGTTTGAACAGTTTTGTGAGGAGTCCCCAGTGGCACTTCTGCTGATGACGGAGCAGGGAGTGATTGAGAGCTCCAATCCAGCGATGAAAGCTTTGACGGGATGGTCCGCCGAAACCATTACCGGAGGAACATTAGAACCACTACTCCCAGAGGCGATGCGGGAACATCATCGGCAATTGGTTGAGGGCTTCATGAAAGATCCGAGCCCGAGGAAAATGGGGAATCGCCGCCTGTTGCCAGTGGTTACAGCCGATGGAGAGGAGAAGCAGCTTGAGATTGGCCTGCTCCCCTTGCCGTGTGAGAAGCAGCTGTTGGTGTTGGTGGTCTTGAATGATCTGGAGGATGTGAGGTCTTGGGAGATGTTCAAGACCTCAACCCTAGGTAGGTTGACGTTAGAGACGGATGATCGTGTGCAGCTACAGTACCAGTTGTTGCAGCCAGAAGAGGAAAAATTGCCTGTGGAGATCACCCTGGGAATGCTGGGACAACATCAGCACGGCCTCTCTCCAACAGGTGCAGTACTGGTGTTGCGCGATATGAGTGAGCAGATCAAACAGCGGCATCAGGACCAGTATGCGGCATTTCAGGCCAGTATTACGGAGATGAGTTCGACCGTGCTACACAATATTGGCAATGTATTAACCGGTATGAGTGGCAGTGTCGTCTCTATCAATCAGGTTGTCAGTGATCTTGAGTTGATTATCAAAGGGGTGGGGGTGATGCAAAAAGGTGTTCAAAACGGCACCATTGACTTGGACCGGGTTGATCAAACACTCAGTGCACTACTAGAGATGGTCGGTAAGCTGTGTGATGGAGACTCAAATGATGAGAGGCCAAGAGGGTTGCGCCAACAGTCGCAACGGTTAGATGCAGGGCTGCAGCATGCAAGTGAGATCATTACCGAGTTCCGTCAGGCTGCAACCTCAGAGGTACGTGCTACTCGATTCAATCTGCATAGCTTTGTCATAGAGACACTGGGGCTGATTGAAGACCGCTTTGAGCGCTACCATGTAGAGCTGAATATGGAAGTGCCAGAGTGGATTGAGATGAATATTCCCAGAAATCTTTCGATGCAGATGCTGTTAAATTTGGTGAAGAATAGCCTAGAGGCGGTTCAACAGCGGCGAGAGGGTGAAGAGGCGCTGGCGGGTCGGGTTACAGTGAGTGCGGGTGCTGTTGATGAGGGGCTGGTAGAGCTGGTGGTGACAGATAACGGGTGTGGTATCTCAAAGGAGAAGCAGCAAGAGGTCCTCAATTATGGTTACACCACAAAAGAGACCGGTAGTGGTATTGGTCTTCACTCCATCGTGAAGTTTGCAAAGAGTGTGAGGGGAGAGGTTGCCATAGAGAGTGCAGGAGAAAACTGCGGGGCCACTGTGCGTATTATTCTTCCAGTTGAGGCGCAGGAGAGTCACTCCTAAGTGCCTGAGCATGAGGGGCTTAGCTTATGGCAGCACCTTCTTAAAGGGTTTAACGGTAACCTGCTCATAAACCCCCGCATGGATATAGGGGTCATCATCGGCCCACTGTTGGGCCACTTCCAGTGACTCAAACTCGGCAACCACCAAGCTGCCGCTAAAACCCGCAGGACCGGGATCTTCACTGTCTATTGCTGGATGAGGGCCAGCGATCAGCAGCCGCCCTTCAGACTGCAGCTGTTGTAACCGTTTTAGATGGTCGGGACGGGCGGCAAGGCGATCTTGCAGACTATCCTCTCGGTCTTGACTGATAATGGCGTAGAACATCGCACGGCTCCTATTTTTCTGATTCTTCGGTAGACGCTTCACTGCTGGCCAGTTCGGTCTCTTCCTCGATATGGCGAGTCATATAGAAGGCTTGGGCGATGACAAAGGCGAAGGTTAGTCCCATCACCCCAAACAGCTTGAAGTTGACCCAGATCTCCTCGCGCGCCTTCTCATCCAGCTCTAGGCCATAGTAGAAGGCCACATAGATGTTGATAAAGCCCACTAGGATAAAGAAGATGCCCCAGCTCCAGTTGAGGCGGGTCCAGATGTTTGTGGGCAAGGTGACACTGCCCCCCATCATCCGTTGTGCCAGTGGCTTTTCACCAATATAGCTGCTGCCGATAAAGACGAGACCGAAGATCCAGTTGACTACGGTCACCTTCCACTTAATGAATAGTGCATCCTGAAAAATCAGGGTGGCGCCACCGAGTACGCTGATCAACCCCAGTGTGATCAGGTGCATCTTTTCGAAGCGGCGGTTCTTGATCCAGAACAGGGCGACTTGAATAGCTGAGGCGGCAATTGCTACGGCAGTGGCGACAAAAATATCGAAGCTTTTGTAGGCGACAAAAAAGAGGATGACAGGAAAGAGATCAAACAGAAATTTCATAGAGAGATAGTGATAGAGACAGTGTTAAAATAGATCGTTTTATTGCGGCTCATTATAACATACCCCCCCATTCAAGAATGTCGACCACTTCAGAATCTGGAGCGTATAACTACGACCTCCACTGCCACTCCACCGTATCCGATGGGACACTGCCTCCGGCGGCGCTGGTTCAACGCGCTCAGGAGAAGGGGGTCGAGGTGCTGGCGTTGACTGACCATGATGAGGTCGCAGGCGTGGCTGAGGCGACAGTAGCCGCTCAAGAGGCGGGTATTCAGCTGCTGGCAGGAGTGGAGGTTTCGGTTAGTTGGAGTAAGCAGACCATCCATGTGGTGGGGCTGAATGTTGACCCAAACAACCCTGAGCTATTGGCAGGGCTGGAGAAACTGCGCGAGTACCGCCATTGGCGTGGAGAGGAGATCGGTCGCAAGCTGGAGAAAGTTGGGATTGAAGGGGCCTATGCGGGGGCGCTAGAACATAGAAAGGGTGACCTGCTGACGCGCACCCACTATGGTCGCCTACTGCTAGAGCGTGGGCTGGCGAATGATATGCAGGGGGTCTTTAAAAAATATCTGCTGCGTGGCAAGCCGGGGTATGTAGCTGGGAAGTGGGCAACGCTGGAGGCGGCGGTGGGGTGGATCAAGGCTGCAGGGGGTGTAGCCGTGGTGGCACACCCCGCCCGTTATGATATGACCCGTACCAAACTGCGGCGACTGCTGCATGAATTTATTGAGTTGGGTGGTGTGGGGCTGGAGGTGGTCTCCAGTAGTCACAACACTAATGAGATCCACACCATGGCGCAACATGCTGTGGATTTGGGGCTAGCTGCCTCGCGCGGATCTGATTTTCATGACCCAGCGTACCGCTGGATTGAGTTGGGGCGTCTACCGGCACTACCAAAAAAATGTGAGCCAATCTGGACGCACTGGGAATAAGAGTTTGAAGTTATGGCACAAGTAATCGAAATACATCCAAAGAATCCACAGCCCCGTCTGATCCAGAGGGTGGTGGAGGTGGTCCATCAGGGGGGGGTGATCGCCTATCCCACCGACTCCAGTTATGCGTTGGGGTGTCACATTGGTGATAAGCAGGCGATGGAACGTATTCGCCGTATCCGCAAGGTGAGCAGTAACCACAACTTTACCTTGGTCTGTCCTAACTTGGCAGACCTCAGTCTCTATGCCAAGGTCGATAACAGCTCATTTCGCTTGATGAAGCGGGTGATGCCGGGTCCCTACACCATCATCCTCAAGGCGAGTCGTGAGGTACCACGCCGACTGCAACACCCCAAGAAGAAAACCATCGGGCTACGAGTGCCAGATAACCCCATCGCACACGCCTTGATGGAGACCCTAGGAGAGCCGCTGATGAGTTCAACGTTGATGCCACCAGAGGGTGATTTTCCGCTCGCAGATGCGGAGGATATTGAGGCGTTGATGGGGCATGATATCGATATTATTGTTGACGGCGGTCATTGTGGGGTTGAACCAACTACAGTAGTCAACATGGTAGAGCGGGTGCCCGAGATTACTCGTGTCGGTTGTGGTGATCCCTCGCCATTTGAGTAGGTATAATTCAATATTATGAAAGACTTTTCAATGATGCAGACGGTCGCCATCTGGGTGTTACCGGTCCTCTTTGCCATTACCGTGCATGAGGTAGCCCACGGTTGGGTTGCCAAGTTACGTGGTGATAAAACTGCAATGATGATGGGGCGATTGACGCTCAACCCCATTAAACATATCGATCTTATTGGAACTGTAGCGCTTCCGCTGGTACTGCTGGTACTACAGACGGGGTTTGTATTCGGCTGGGCCAAACCGGTACCGGTTACCGAACAAAATTTGCGTAACCCCAAGCGAGATATGGTCTGGGTAGCCCTAGCAGGGCCGCTCTCAAATGCGCTGATGGCACTGCTCTGGGTTGGGGTGATGGTCATCGCTATGCTTTTTTTGCATACGCTACCGTGGGTCGCAGAGCCACTGATCTATATGGGGCAGGCGGGTGTACTGATTAACGTAGTGTTGATGGTGCTTAATCTGGTGCCGCTACCTCCGCTGGATGGAGGGCGTATTGTTACCGGGCTGTTGCCGGGACCACTCTCTTGGCAGTTTAGCCGCATCGAGCCCTATGGCTTTGTGATTCTACTGGCGCTACTGGCTACGGGGTTGCTGGGGCAGCTGTTGGGACCACTCATCTTTGGTATCAGCAATACACTTCTTTCACTGGTTGGGATTTGATGGGCTACTCCCGTCTGTTGCCCCCTAACCAAAACTTTTTTCTTACATAACGAATCTGATATGAACTCAATCACCAATAGTCACTCCACCATTCCTGCACAGTTTCAGCGCGTTGTCTCCGGTATGCGCCCAACCGGTAACCTCCACTTGGGGCACTACCACGGGGTACTGAAAAACTGGGTCCACCTGCAGCGTGAGTATGAGTGCTTCTTCTTTGTGGCTGACTGGCATGCGCTCACCACCCACTATGAAGATCCAGCGGTAATCGAGAAGAGTGTCTGGGAGATGGTGATCGACTGGCTTGCTGCTGGGGTTAACCCCAGCTCTGCCCGCATCTTTATTCAGTCTCAGGTGCCAGAACACGCAGAGTTGCACACGCTGTTGTCGATGATGACTCCGCTGAGTTGGCTGGAGCGGGTTCCCACCTACAAAGATCAGCAAGAGAAGCTTAAGGAGAGGGATCTCTCTACCTACGGTTTTCTCGGTTATCCATTGCTACAGAGTGCCGATATTCTTGCCTATCGTGCAGCCCATGTTCCCGTGGGTGAAGACCAGGTGGCGCATGTTGAGTTGACCCGTGAGGTGGCTCGTCGCTTTAACCACCTCTATGGTAAAGAGCCCGGTTTTGAAGAGAAGGCGGAGCAGGCCGCCAAGAAGATGGGTAAGAAGAACGCCAAACTCTACAGCCGTCTGCGCAAAAGCTTTCAGGAGGCGGGTGATCATGAGGCGCTGGAGACTGCACGCGCTTTATTAGAGTCACAGCAGAATATCACCATGGGCGACCGCGAGCGGCTATTTGGTTATCTCGAAGGGGGGGGCAAGATTATCCTGCCCGAACCTCAGGCGCTGTTGACCAAGGCCTCGAAGATGCCGGGACTGGATGGACAGAAGATGTCTAAATCCTATGGCAATACCATCTCTCTGCGGGAAGAGCCGGAGCAGGTGGAGAAGAAGATCCGCACTATGCCGACCGACACCAATCGGGTGCGTAAGACCGATCCGGGTGATCCTGCCAAGTGTCCCGTATGGCAGCTACATCAGATCTACACCGATGAGTCGCAGCGTGAGACACTGGCCGAAGGGTGCCGCACCGCAGGGATCGGCTGCCTTGACTGCAAGCAGCCCGTCATTGAGGGGATGTTGAAAGAGCTCACCCCCATGCGTGAACGGGCGCAAAAATTTACCGAAGACCCTACGCTGGTACGCAACATCATTGAAGAGGGGAGAGAGCTGGCGCGTGAAGAGGCCATTCGCACCATGGTTGAAGTGCGACAGGCGATGGGGTTGGTCTACACGTGAACGAAGAGCTCCCCCTAGATGAGGTCACCGAGAGTGAAGCAGCGGCAGAGCAGGCGCAGCTACTGAAGGAGATCCGCATCTCGGGGGAGGAGCTGGATGAGCTGCCGAAGGATCTCTATATCCCGCCCGAGGCGCTGAAGGTGGTGCTGGAGGCGTTTGAAGGGCCGTTAGACCTACTGCTGTACTTGATTCGTCGGCAAAATCTGGATGTGCTCAATATTCCGATCTCTGAGGTGACCCGCCAGTATATGCAGTATGTGGAGATGATGCAGGCGATCAATCTAGAGTTGGCCGCAGAGTATCTGGTGATGGCGGCACTGCTGGCAGAGATCAAGTCCCGTATGCTGTTGCCCCGTCATGATGAAATTGAGGATGAAGATGACCCACGTGCTGAGCTGATCCGTCGTCTGCAAGAGTATGAGCAGTTCAAAAAGGCCGCTGAAGAGATCAATGAGTTGCCTAGAATGGAGCGGGATATCAACCAAGTAGAGGTGGATGCCCCCTCGCGTGGCCCACGCCCGCAGCCAGAGGTGCAGCTACAGGCACTGTTGACCGCATTCAGCGATGTGTTGAAGCGTGCAGAATTGTTCAATAGCCATCATGTGCAGAAGGAGTCACTATCCATTCGTGAGCGCATGAGCCGGGTGTTAATTCGCTTAGAGGAGTTGCGTGAGAGTGGCGAAGAGCAGTTTATTGAGTTTCAGTCACTGTTTGTTCCGGAGGAGGGGCGTGCCGGAGTGGTGATTGCATTGATGGCAGTGCTGGAGCTGATCAAAGAGGCGTTGATCGGGGTGGTGCAGAATGAGCCTTACGGGCCGATCTATATTGGGCCACCCTCAGAGCTTTCGATTGAGAAAGGGGAACGGATCTAAGATCCTTTTTAGAGGAATTTTGTAGAGTAGTTGTTATGGAAACGAACCTAAAAAATATTGTTGAAGCCGCACTGATGGCAGCGGGTAAACCGCTCAGCGTAAAGCTGCTGCTGATGCTGTTTGAAGAGGATGCGCAGCCCGAACGTCAAGAGGTTGTGGCGGCCCTGAAGCAGTTGCAGCAGGAGTGTGAGGGGCGTGGTTATGAGGTGGTTGAGGTCGCCAGTGGCTGGCGTATGCAGATTCGTCAAGGGTTGTCGACCTGGATCAATCGCCTCTGGGAGGAGAAACCCGCACGCTACTCACGTGCCTTGCTGGAGACCATGGCTCTGATCGCCTATCGTCAGCCCATTACCCGTGGTGAGATTGAGGAGATCCGTGGGGTGGCTGTGAGTACCAATATCATGAAGACCCTGCAGGAGCGTGAGTGGATTCGTATGCTGGGCCATCGAGATGTGCCGGGACGCCCTGCGATGTATGGAACCAGTCGCAAGTTCCTCGACTACTTTGGATTAAAGTCGCTAGAGGAGATGCCTACCTTGATGGAGTTAAAAGAGTTGGGGCCTCTCAATGAGGAGTTCAAACTGGGGAATGAGGAGCCTGCTCTGGAGGAGGAAGAGGAGGCGCATCGTGTCGACTTGGAGCTGGCGGTGAATGATCAGATTGAAATTGATAGTAATGAACCCAAAATTAGTGAAACTAATGAACCACAGGATGTGTGATGAAAACCCCAACTGAAACAGAAGAGCAGCAAACAGAGACCGAGCAAGAGCCGCTAGAGGGTGAGCGTCTGCAGAAAGTGATGGCGCGAGGTGGGATCGGCTCGCGGCGTCAGGTAGAGCAGTGGATTCGAGAGGGGCGAATCAAGGTCAACCGTAAACCGGCAGAGCTGGGGATGCGGGTCACCCCAGAGGATGAGATTCGTTTCAATGGTGATCAGGTTCATCCCTTTCCCAAGAGCGGTCTGGAGCAGCGTACACGTGTTCTGCTCTACCACAAGCCTGCAGGACAGGTGACCTCACGTAAAGACCCCGAAGGCCGCGATACCGTCTTTAAGCACCTCCCCAAGGTGCGCGGAGCACGCTGGATTGCAATCGGCCGACTTGATTACAACACCTCTGGCCTGCTGCTATTCACCACTGATGGTGATCTGGCGCACCACCTGATGCACCCGTCGACTGAAGTGGATCGTGAGTATGCCGTGCGGGTGCTGGGTGAGGCAACTGAGGAGCAGCTGCAGCAGCTTCGAACGGGTGTAGAGCTTGAGGACGGGGTTGCCCGCTTCAGTGATATAGTCGAGTCTGGTGGCTCTGGGGCCAACCATTGGTACCATGTGGTACTGCAAGAGGGGCGCAACCGAGAGGTTCGACGTATGTGGGAGGCGGTTGGTCTGACTGTGAGCCGTCTGATGCGGGTCCGTTATGGCACCATCTTTTTGGATAAAAAGGTGCGTGTTGGCAAGAGCCGGGAGCTAGAGCGGGAAGAGGTGCGTGAACTGCAGGAGGTTGCGGGGGTTCAAGTTGCGGAACCACTGAAACTGAAGGCAGCAGCTGCCGATCCGAGAGAGAAGAGGAAGGCACCACGTAAAAAAATTCAACTGCGCCCATCTTCTGAATGGAGCAGCAACAAGAACGATATGCCCTCAAGTAAACAGCCTAGTAAAAAAACCAATAAAAAGCCCAACAAAAATTCCAGCAGTAAGAGTGGCAAGCCCTATGGCAGAAGGCGTTGATCCGCTAACGGTCTTCGAACAGCTGCAGCGCTACTATGGGCCGCAGCAGTGGTGGCCGGCAGAGAGCCCATTCGAGGTGATGGTGGGGGCGATCCTCACCCAGAACACCACATGGAGTGGGGTGGAGAAGGCGATTGCCAACCTGCGCAGTGCCGATGCGCTTTCACTGCAGGCAATCTTGGCTCTGTCGCAGTCTCAATTGGGGGAGCTGATTCGCCCTTCGGGTTATTTCAATCTCAAATCAAAACGGCTACAAAACTTCTGCCGCTGGTACCAGCAGCACCAGTCGTCGGCGTGGGAGATGGAGACCCGTGCTCTGCGGGTTGCACTGCTTGAGATCAATGGTGTGGGGCCAGAGACGGCGGATGATATCCTGCTCTACGCCTTTGAGCGCCCCGTATTTGTGGTCGACAGCTACACCCGCAGAATTTTTGAGCGGTTGGGTTGGTTACAGGGGGGAGAGTCTTATGACCAGGTCCAAGAACGGGTGGAGAGCTGCTTTACTATAGAGGAGAGCGTAGAGCAGGTGCGTATCTTCAATGAGTTGCATGGGATGATTGTAAGCCATGCGAAACAGCACTGTCGTAAAAAGCCTCTGTGTGAAGGGTGTCCGTTAGTTGGCTGCTCGGCTCATATCTAACCAACCAATTTAGCATACTAAAATGGTTGGTTATTGTCTCCCCGCTGATGATGTGCTCTAATTACGTTTCAACTGAATAAGGAATAGAAAAATGGCAGCATTTAACTTAGCGCAATACTTGGCACAGAGTGCCTCCGGTGTAGGTGTTTTGGGGGCTGTCGTTGGTGCTTCAGGTGCCGCCGCAAAAAACTATAAAGATCACCGTGATGGTCTGGTGGATACACAATCTGCACTCTACAACACCGGAAAAGAGGGGCTAGGCGCAGGCTTGGCGACCGCAATGAGTGCTGTTGTCGCTGGTGCTGTGGGGGGTGGATTAGTGCTGTCTCTGGGGGCTGCCTTTACTACGGCTGCAGGGGCCAAGTATGCCTATGATCGTGGCGTGGAGAAGCTTGAGCTGAGTATGCTGAACAATGATGAAGCGGATGAAATTATTGCCCAAGGTATTGAGGAGTAAAAATTGAAATACCCTCTTCCCCTTAATGGGTTGGGGGAGGGTTATTCATATTTATCCAGCCAGTCGTTGGATAGCTTCTCACCATCGTTCATCTGCTTTAATGTGATTGAGTAGACGATGTGCTCAATAAACTTTTTACTTTCCACATTGCCATATGTAGAGGCTATGTTTGCCCACATGTATGATTTAACCAAGTCTTGCTTAACGCCTTCCCCTTTGGCGTATGCGATTCCAAGATTGAGCTGAGCATCATCGACCCCCTGTTGGGCTGCTTTTCTCCACCACTTAACCGCATTTTTGTAGCTCTTCTTAACGCCTTCACCATTGTAGTAGGATACCCCAAGGTTATATTGAGCGTTGGCATACCCCTTTTCAGCAGACTTTAGATACCATTTAGCGGCCTTAGTGAGGCTTTTTGGGACACCTTTCCCGTTTTCATACATATTTCCAAGGTGGAATAGCGCCTTCGGGTCCCCCTGTTTAGCAATAACTTTGAACTCATGGAGTGCGGTTTTGTAGTCACCCTTCAAATAGGCATCGATAGCTGTCTCATAGTCTGCAGCTGCTGCCAGTGGAAGCAGAAAGAGAACAACCATGAGGAGGTGAATGGTTTTTTTGAATCTATTCATGGTTTTGGGGGGTGTTTTAGCTCAAGGCTCTCGAAAGGCATCATGTCGTAACTTTAATACGGGACGGATTAGATATTCTAGCACTGTCAAGGTGCCTGCATGAATATCTACGGTGGCCTCCATACCTGGGGAGATCGGGTAGGGGTGCTCTGCACTGCCTAGGTGGTGTCGATCTGTGCGTACAGTGACTAGATAGTAGGCTACACCATCATTGCTGACCTCGGTGTCTGCAGCAATGTTGTCAACGGTCCCCTGTAGGGTGCCGTAACGGATAAAGTCATAGGCGCTGATCTTGATTCGGGCCGATTTCCCCTCTGCGACATAACCGCGGTTGGTTGGCGAGAGACGTGCCTCAATAACCAGCTCCTCCTCCATTGGAACAATCTCCATCAGTGGCTCTGCGGGTTCAACAATGCCACCGATGGTGTGGTGCTGCATGTTTTTCACCTCTCCTGCAATTGGGCTGCGGATCACGGTACGGCTCTGCTGTTCTGTAGCTCGCTTCAGCCGCTCTTTGAGTTGTATGATCTGTTGCTGAGTCTCCTGTTGCTGCTCTTTTGCATTGCGTTGGAAAATGGCCCGTAACTCTACCCGCTTGGCCTGAATCTCCTGTAGGGATTCGTTGGCGCTAGCGATGCTTTTTTTAGTCACCTCAAGCTCACCACTTAACGCCTCCACAGAGCTTTGTGCAGAGAGCAGCTTGAGCTCAGAGGTGAGTTTGCGCTGGAAGGTGTCGGTGATGATATTGAACTCTTTATTTTTGGTGACGAGCTGTGTGGTTAGGGATGTTTCATGTGTGCGTGCCTCTTCGATCTCTCGGTTGCGTAACCGCTCCTGACTATCAATAACGGCTAGAGAGCTTTCCAGTTCGGTGCGTCGTGCCTCCAGTATCTGCTGTTCCGCCGCAACTAAACGGGGACGTGTCTGTTGTAGTGCTTGGGGGAAGTGAGCCGCTTTGCCATCGATCTCTGCGGTGAGTCGATGATAGCTAAGCATCAACCCATCGAGTTGCGCTTGCATCTCATCTAGATTGTAACCACCGCTTGCGAGGTTGAGTGTGAGTAGCTCAGTACCTGCCTCCACCCGTTGACCGGGTTTAACATGGATCTGCTTAATAATGCCCCCCTCCAAGTGTTGAATCACCTTAATCTTTCCTGAGGGGATCACTTCGCCAATGGCGGTGACTACCTGATCAATCTTGGTCTGGTAGGCCCATACTGAGAGTGCAGTGATCAGTAGTAAGATCAGTAGCTCAATGGTGCGCCAGCCGGGTTTAGATCGATTCATGAGGTCAACCCCAGTTTCTCCAGCATGCTGGATGTGGCCCCCGCAGCACGAATTTTCCCCTGTTGCATCAGCATCACACTGTCACTGACTCTAAGCAGGAGAGGACTATGAGTGACCAAAATGATAGTGTGATCGCTGGAGAGCTGTTTTAGTGTGGCAGCCAACGCCTTTTCGGCCTCCATGTCGAGGTCACTGGTAGGTTCATCCAACAGTAGTACCGAGGGCTTGTTGAGAAACAGGGCTGCAATCGCAATGCGTTTACATTCACCACTGGAGAAGCGGTGCCCAGACTCCTCCATAGGGGTGGCGAACCCCTCATCCAGTTTAGAGATGAACTCATAAGCTCCCGCCAATTGACACGCTTCAATCACCATCTCATCAGTGGCATCGGGCTGGCGAAAGGTGATGTTCTGGTGAATGGTAGTCGCAAAGGTAGTGACCTGCTGTGGCAGGTAGCCGATCCAGCGGCTCATATCTTCTCGGCTATATTGGTGAATATCTGCGCTATCCAGCAGGACTTGTCCATGGTCTGGGGTGTAGAGCCCCGCCAACAGTTTAAGTAGTGTGCTTTTTCCGCTGCCGTTGGGGCCAACAATGGCATGGATTCCATTGGGGCCAATTTGACCGTTGAGCCCCTCAATCAGTGGCTGCTCGGCTTGATAGCCGAAGCTCAGTTGTTGGAAGGAGAGGGTGCCTTCAACGGTTTGTGGTGCAATGATGCTGGATGGGGTTTCTGAGGCTTGGGCGAAGAGTTCATCCAGATGTCTCTTGGCTGTTTTGTATTGTGTGAGTTGATTCCAGTGGCTGGTGAGCTGTGAGAGTGGTGCGATAATTTTACCGCTTAACATATTGGTCGCGATCAGCGCTCCCAGTGTCAGCTGTTGATCCAGAATGGCAATGGCACCGACTGAAGTGAGCAGCAGGGTGGTCATCATCGACATGCTCTGCCCCAAGTCTCGGTAACGGTCTGTAGTGGAAGAGCGCTGCAGTGTGCTATCGCTCCACTGTTGTTGCTGTTGGTCCCACTGCTTGGAGAAGTGGCGGTCCAGCATCAGTGATTTGACACTGTTACGTCCAGTAGAGAACTCAGTGATCAATTGATCTCGCTGAATGGTCTCTTCACGCTCCTCAACGCTGCGTTTTTTGATATTGGCCCCAGAGCGCAGCGCAATGAACAAGAAAACAGGGATGATCATCAACAGTACCCAAGCGATGGGGGCGGCGATGGTGATCACCAGTGCAAGTGCCATCAGGGTGAAAGGGAGATCATATAGAAGCATTGCAGAGGGGCCCGCGTGGCGATTGCGAACAGCGTCCATATCCCGAAACAGCATCTGCCAGTGAGCGCTTGGCTGAGACTCAAGCTGTCGTAGTGGTAGTGAGAGGACCTTCTCAAACAGGCTTTGCCCGAGCTGTTGGTTGATGGCTACACCGCTGTGTTGAAGAATGCGGGTACGTGCGCGGCGTAGTAGAAACTCAAATAGCAGCACAATCAGCATACCGATCATCAACCCCTGCAGTGTGGTAAGCCCATTGTGGAAAATGACTCGGTCATACACTTGCAGAACAAAAATAGGCACGGTAAGGGAGAGCAAGTTAACCGCAAGAGAGAGGGTAAAGAGCTGGTGCTTGGTGCCGCGTAGAGGTTTTAGAACCTGTTTAAGCCAAGTTTTTTGAGTGGGGTGTTTGGGGGACTGTTTCAAGATATCCGTTCTATCCGTAATTTTAAGACTGTCTCTAAAAATCATACCGTGACTGTCGAATGAAAGTAAAGAAAAGTAACTGTTTTTGTTGGTGCTTATAGTGGTTGGTGTAAATTTTGCATTTTGTAGTCGGGTTCCTAGTGAAGTGGCAGAAAATTGGCAAATATGGAGAGAGCGTTGAGCAGGTATAGGGCACAAAAAAGGCAGATCCGGTGGTTTTCCGGTCGGGCGTTATTACGTTCGCTGCCTGCTGTCGTGCTCCTATTTAACCTGTATGCTGTTTCTGCTGCCCCGCTGCTGTCAGATGATCTACTGCAGGCATTAGAGCAGCATGAACGGATTCTGGCGGCAGAAAAAGATATTGGTGTTGCGGTAGAGGCGCGGCGTACTGCCTTTGCGGGGTATCTGCCGAGTGTCAATGCGACTATTTTAGAGGGGCGGGAAAATATCAAGAATGCCGATGGTTCACGTACCAAGATGGGGTTTAATGAGCAGGGAATTAACCTCACGCAATCCCTGTATGACTTTGGCCTGACTGAGGCGCAAGTGGATGTTGCAGGTTTAGGAATAGAGCGGGCAGAGGCGGCGTTAAGATTGGTTCAGGAAAATCTGACGATGGAAGGGGTCTCTGCCTATCTGGGGCTAGAGAAGACGGTAGGGCGAGTCGACTATGCTCTACAGTCAGAAAATAACATTATGAAGCAGACGGGGATGGAGGAGTCGCTGGTTGAGGCGGGAGCGGGTATCCCCAGTGATGTACTGCAGACCAAGGCCCAACTGACGGGTACACAGGCACTGCGGGTTCAGGAAGAGGGGATGAAACAGCTTGCAGAGAGCCGTTATTGGGCGGTGTTTGGGGTTGATCCTCAGCATAAAGCCCCGTTTACCGTTCCAGAACCCGCAGTGGGTAAACTGCCCATCAATCTGGATCAGGCACTGCAGCAGGCTGACCAATATAATGCTGAGATTGAGATTGGACAGTTTGATATCAAGATCGCAAAGGCGACAGTCAGAAATCACAAAGCCAATGCGCAACCAAAGCTCTCCTTTAATCTCGATTACAAACAGAAGCACAACGGCGGTGGGAGTTCAGGAGACAAGACAGAAGGGGTGGCGAAGGTACAGCTGAGTTGGCCGCTCTACAATGGGGGACGTGAGCAGAGCGCCATCGACTCTGGTGTACATGCACAAAAGGCGGCCATATTGCGTCTAGAAGATACCCGTAAAAGGGTGCATGAAGCGGTACGCACAGCTTGGTATAACTGGAAGACAGCGGAAAAGACCTCAGGTCTGTTGAGAAACCAATCTAATATTGCGCTGGAATTTCTAGAGCTGGCCCGAATCGAGCGTAAGCTGGGAAGTCGTACACTACAAGATGTACTGACGGGAGAGACCGCATATTTGACCGCTGTGAGTAATGCTGTCTCTGCGGATATAGAGTATAAAGTTGCAGCGTATCAACTGTTGAATGCGATTGGCTTGATCGGTATAGAAGAGGAAGCTGTAGTGCATGAGGCGACACATAAGCAGGCCGGTTTTCCACTGAATGCGGAAGAACTCTCCTTGGTTGTTAAACCTACAGAGGCCAAAACTATTGATGCGGTTGACCGAGCTGTTGAGCGTATTGCCGATGAGGTGATGGATTCGCCGCCAGATTGGGTTAAGTATGCTGATGAAGGGATAGAGGCGATGGCTAAGCCTGAACAGAACGTCCTCCCTGTGAGGCAAGAGGCTGAGCAGCTAACAGAGAGAGAGCCTCATACGGTCAACTTGATCCAGAGCAGAGAGAAGGGTGAGGCAGATAGTCAGATATTCTCCAGCCGTTCAAAGTATCAGGAGCATAACAGTAGGATAGAAGTAGGTGTTGCTCGTGGGCTTCAACCTCAGCCATCATCGGCAACAACATCGGTTGAACTCCGAGGTGGGGGCAGAAAAGGAGAGTCAGAACTCGGCCCCCAATCACGGAGGATGATTGAGATTGGTAATGTCGATATGGCTCCAAAGAGTAGAGGTATTCGATTGGTTGGCCCTGGGGGGATGAAGTCACCAGTGGTTGCTGATGTTGATCTGGAAAAAGGCCGAAAATTGATACCATTAAGGTAGCTGGGTTTTGATTTTCGTAGCAGGATGAATGCTCTGCTATAATCTTTACTATCTATTCATAAACAGCAGGTTGAGGAGCGGATGCTGCAGCAAGGGACAGGTAATTCTACTGCGATAGAGGTAACCACTGAACAGCAAGAGATTCTTCTTGAGAGTAGTGATCAGCTGCTGAATAGTGAATACAGCCGTAATGGGGGCGACCTGATAATTACTGCGGCTGATGGTGTGACCCAGACCATTCTGAGTGGGTATTTCCTTAACCCCCAACCGCTGACAAGCCCCAGTGGTGCGATCCTTTTTCCAGAAACAGTCACCCAACTGCTGGTCAATAATGAACCGGTTGAAGTTGCTGGCCCTGCAGGCTCACTGCGTATTCCTGACCTACTTGGCGACCCTATCGGCACGGTAGATGGTATCGGTGCAGAGGCTAATGTGCGAGCTAAGGGGCTGGATGGCGTATATAGAAAGCTACAGGAGGGCGATCCGATCTATCGCAATGATGTGATTGAGACACTTGGTAAAAGCTTTGCTGATATTCGTTTGGTGGATGATACCAGCCTGCAACTGGGTAAAGAGACCAAGCTTATTCTTGATGAGTATCACTACGATCCTATTGCTGAAGAGGGGAATTTTGCAACTACTGTTGTGAATGGATTCTTCCGCTATGCTAGTGGAAAAATCGGTAAGTTTGATCATGGTGGGGGCAATCACGCCATGATTAAAACACCGACAGCGGTGATGGGTATCCGCGGTAGTGAAACGGAAGGCATTGTAGAGAAGAATGGAGATACCAGCTTTATCCACCGTTCTGGAATTCTTCAAGTCAGTGATGCCAGAGGGCGAGGAACCATAACCCTGACCGAGCCTGGTCTGGCCACGACTGTCACCATTACAGGTGGATCTCCCACTCCCGCATTTACTGCACCAGACAGCCTGTTATCACGATTCAGTGATAGCTTGCCAGATGCTCCGGCATTTGTTGTTGCTGCGCGGGAAGAGGATCATCCTGAAGAAGGAGAAGGAGAAGGAGAAGAGGGAGAAGAGGGAGAAGGAGAAGAGGGAAAAGGAGAAGAGGGAGAAGAGGGTGAAGAGGGTGAAGAGGGTGAAAGTGAGGAGGAAGAAGCTGAAGAAAAGGCTGCTGAAGAGAGTGAAGAGCAAGCGGGTGAAAGTGATGAGGTGGTCGAAGATCAGATAAAAGAAAAAGATACAGCTGAAGAAGAGTCAATTGAGGAAGAGGTGGCCGCAGAGGAAGAGGCAGCCGCTAAGGCCGCAGAGGAAGAGGCAGCCGCTAAGGCCGCAGAGGAAGAGGCAGCTGCTAAGGCGGCAGAGGAAGAGGCAGCTGCTAAGGCGGCAGAGGAAGCTGCAGCAGCTAAGGCGGCAGAGGAAACTGCAGCAGCTAAGGCGGCAGAGGAAACTGCAGCTAAGGCAGCACAAGAGGCTACAGCTAAGGCAGCACAAGAGGCTGCAGCTAAGGCAGCACAAGAGGCTGCAGCTAAGGCAGCACAAGAGGCTGCAGCTAAGGCAGCACAAGAGGCTGCAGCTAAGGCAGCACAAGAGGCTGCAGCTAAGGCGGCGCAAGAGGCTGCGGCTAGGGCAGCACAAGAAGCTGCGGCTGCGCGGGTTGAAGCTGCTCGTGTAGCAGAATTGTCAATTCCTCCGAGGATTACAATTACTGCAGATAACGTACAAGAACAGGCTGGAGAGGCTGTCTTTACTGCGACCCTTTCCAAAATGTTTATTAAAGAAGTTTCTTGGGAATATCAGACATTTTCTGGTACAGCAGAGGCAGGTAGTGACTATCTAGATGTTGCGGGACAAATTGTTATCCCTGCAGGGCAGATTACAACTCAATTTACAATACCAATTATAGATGACTTAATAGGTGAGTATGGTGAGGCCTTCTCTGTTCAGTTTCAGAACCCTACTAATCAAGCTACTCTAACGGCCACAAATATTACGATTACCATTGAAGATAATGATCCTAAACAGTTACAGGTTCTTAACGAAGGAGAATTGAATGATAGTTTCACGACTGCAACTGTGGTTGAAAGAGCTGCATTTAAGATAGCGCCCAATCTTGATGTTGGAGATACAACTCTTCCTTGGGTATCCATTAATGGTTTGCTTAATCCTGGAACGGATTGGGATTACTTTAAATTGGACTTACAAAGTGGAGAGACGGTTTATCTCGATATAGATTATGGTTATGATCAGGGACTGTCAGTTGATACTTACCTGCTTTTTTATGATGAAAATCAGAGTGTGCTCTTAGAAAATGATGATTACTCTTATGGAACTGGTGGTTCTGGAAGTGTTCACCCTTATGACTCCTATATTTCATGGACGGTACAATCAACAGGAGCTTATTATGTAGTGGTTAAGCCTCTTAATCAGGGGAGGACTGGTGATTATGTACTGAATGTCAGTATTCGGCCAACGGAAAGCTCAACAGGTCTAATTGATCCAATTGCTCTTGATCTTGATGAAGATGGTATTGAGTTAACTACCGTTGACAGTAATAATCTATTTGAAATGACACCAGATGGTTCAATGGTGCCGAGTAATTGGCTCTCTGCTGATGATGGTTTTTTGGTGTTGGATCAAAATCAAAATGGAGAAATTGATGATGTGACTGAACTCTTCTCCGAATATTTTCAGCCCGGAATCAAAACGGGTATTGGTGCACTAGCAACATTAGATGAGAATAGCGATGGGGTGATCGATGCAAACGATCAACAGTTCTCCCAGCTCAAAATTTGGCAAGACCATAATCAGGATGGAGTCAGCGGAGAGGGTGAGCTGGCCTCGATTGCAGAATATGGCATTACCCAAATTGGACTTAGTGTTGAGCAGAACAGTAGTGTCATCGAAGAGAGCTTGCTGCTATCAACTGGACAAGCGATTAAAGAAGATGGTTCAACCATTAACTTCTCAGAAGTGGCGCTGGCAGTAAAAAAGATAGAAGGTGATACATCGACAGAGGGGATGAATTTCAGTTATCAGGTAAGTGAGTTCACTGAATTTGATCAACAGGTTTCGGAGGTTGGGGTGGATACTCAAACGCAGAATGTTCCTGCGGATAAAAAGAGTTTGGAGCCTCCGTTGAGTGATGGCTTTTCGGTCTATAACGACCTTAATGGAGAGCTTCCACTGGTAAAGGATGAAGAGCTGATCTAACCGGTCATTCATTACGCTTGCTGTTTAAAAAACGGGCAATCTGCTGCTGGTGTGACGAATTCAAGGGAAAGAGGGTTGTTCCCCTATTTATCTACACACTTATCCACAGGCTGTGTGGAGAACTAACATTCTCTGTATGTGCTCAACCGATTAGGAACTCCAGCAATAAATCAAATGATATACTTCTTCTATCTTATTGATTTTTAATAATATATAAGGAAATAGTAAGTTTTTTCTTAAGTCGCTGTTTTTTCGTTGAACTACAACCAAAGATGTTTATAGAGAAGATTTTTTCTATAGATAGCAAAGAGTATCCACAAAAAAGTAGATTGTGGATAAGTGTCTGTTAAAGGGTGGATTGTCGTCCTAAAACGTAAACAGCCCCGATAAGTGGGGCTGTTTTACAGGGGCAGTGCATCAAAGTCTAACGTCGATAGTATGGATAAGGGGCTCGCGCTGCAGGCATCTGCATCTGTTGGAATGGTTGCGGCATAAAATATGGCATAGGGGTCATTGGCTGCCGATAACTGTTGTAACTGCGAGGGGCAGGCGCTCTTCTCTGTACTCTGGTAGGAACCCTCCTCTGAATCGGGGCTGGTGCTCTTCTTTGTGCGTAGTAAGGGGTACGAGCGCGTGGAGCGGGTCTGGCCGGTAATGGAGGCGGTGCTGGGCGAGCTTTGGTAATCGCTGCTGGAGCCTTCCTGATAGGGGCGGCAGGTGCCGCTATGCGTGGAGTGGGACGAGGAGCAGGGCGTACAGGGGCAGCAGTGCGAGGCTTTATTGGGTTGCCTGACTGAACATTCATCCTGAAGGGTTGCTCTGGGGTGTTGTAGTCAATGGTCTCACCGGGCCCCTCATCTGGATCATTGAGTGTGTTGGGTTCCAAGCCCCAAGCCGCTGCGAGGTCATCCTCACTGCCCCAAGGGCCAAGCCATTGTGCAGAGGCTGTTGCAGCGCTTATTATGCCGCTAATCAACAGTAGAGTGGAAAGCTGTGTACGTCTCTTCATAAAATTCTGTCCATATCGTTTTCAGATTATCAACGGAAAAGCATAGCAGAAAATTAGTCGAGCAGTGCCAACTGGTTTTGGCGAATGATCTTCTCCAAGGATTGCATATACTCCTCTCCATTTTTGGCGTAGCGTCCTAACCCTTTCAACATCATGGTGCCAGAGGGAGAGAGCAGGCTTACTCGCTGTTGGTGGCGTAGCTTACGCAGCTCCTTGAATGCGGGGCGTGTATTGAGAATGTGGATATACTTACGAATGGCTAGGGTCACATTGGGGTAGCGCTCTACCTCATGTGTTGCACCCTCTGCGCGCTGTTTGGGGACGATGCCGCAGCCTGGGCGTGAGCACCAGATACCAAAATAGTTGTTGCCATCGCGGGCAAAACGGGAGGTACCCCATGCAGATTCAATCGCAGCCTGCGCAATCAGTAGAGAGAGCGGAATGCTGTCCGTTCGTTTCAGCAGTGTAATCCACTGCTCATCCTCGTCGGAGTCAAAATTCTTCACTTCCAGATGTTTTGCCAGCTTAAGGATCCACTGTTGTTCAGCATCGGAGAGTGGGTCACCAGAGCGATAGCGTAGATAAAGACCCAATAGGATGGTCCGTTTTTTCTCAATACTGTGGAGGGTGGGGCGGGCCACTTTGGCAACCAGGTTAATAAATGCCTGTTTACGAATGGATGGGTCCTTGATGCTCTCAAAGTCAGGTATCCGTATCGGCTTACTGGCTACAGTGGTTAAGTCATCATTTGTTGGTAGCTCAAGTGCAGTGACACTGCTACAGAGTAGGAGTAAGAGAATAGTTGCGGATAAGCTTTTCATGATGGCTACTCAGTCGCTTCGCTAACAATTCTACCGAGCATCGCCTCTACCTCTTGTAGTACAGCTTGAGAGGAGGGGGATCCAATTTTTGATAGCTGTAGGTAAGAGATGTGGACCAGCTCAGGTTGAGCGGCTGTGGTGTAGACTGCAATTGAGTAGGGGCAGAAGATCACATTGGCGGGGTCCGCATCTGTCATTTTGCGCGAGAGTTTGGCGCTACAGAACTCGATCACCTCAGAGCGGGAGAAGATAGAGGTTGCCTGCTTGGGCTGCTCAATGGGATTTTCAATCCCCATTTGAGTACTGGCCATCGCCATTACAGAGTGAGTCGCCTTCTGAACCTGAGCAACCAAATCTTTACCTGTGCGCTCTAACATACCTCCGACATCTGAGCGGTGGGCAACAACCAACCCCTGATTGGTGATCCCCTCTTCGATGTACTCTTTGATGGTGTCAAACTCCTCTTCTACACTGTGATGCACCCAGAGGCCATTGGCCAAAGCAGAGAGAGGGGTTAAAAGAAACAGTACCGTGATGATTTTTTTCATTGTTATAAGCCTCCTTTTAATGGTGAGTCTACTCTCAAAAAGAATCAGATTCACCTCTGTTTTCTGTATGGGTATTTGCTTTATACACTATAAATCGAGTTAAAATAGCGCAATGACTCTTTTACCCTTCTGGCTACGCCTTCTATTGATCGCCCTGTTGCTGACGGGTTGTCGTGCGCCGGACTTTAATAGAGATGATCTCTGCTCGATCTACGAGGCACATCCAGAGTGGGAGAGCGGTGTGCGTCAGGCAGAACAGCAGTGGGGAATACCGCAAGAGTTGATTATGGCGGTGATTCGCTATGAGTCCAGCTTTGTTGGTGATGCAGAGGCACCCCGTAGACACTATTTTGGATTGATCCCAGGGGAACGTCTATCCAGCGCCTACGGCTTCTCCCAAGCACTGGATCAAACGTGGAAAGAGTATCAGCAGCGCACAGGGAAGCAGGAGGCAAAACGAGACCAGTTTGCAGATGCTGCTGACTTTATCGGTTGGTACCTTAACCGTACCCACCGTAGCTTGCAGATTTCCCGTAGCGATGGATACCACCTCTACCTCGCTTACCACGAAGGTCACCGTGGGTTTCTGCGCAAGGATTATGAAAAGAAGCCTAAGCTGATGAGTTTTGCACGCAAGGTGAATACTGCACGGATGACCTATCGCGTGCAGCTAAAGGCGTGTCGGCCTGATAAAGAGGCTGATACAGAAAAGAGACGTTTCTCAATGGAGATCAATGGCGGGAAGCCCGTTAACTAATTCCATCCAAATCCCCGTCCATATGCGCCTCGGTGAGCTCATCCAATCCACCAATATGGTCATCGCCCAAAAAGATCTGTGGCACGCTGCGCGCGTTGTTGGTGCGCTTCATCATCTCTTTCAGCCCTTTTTGAGACTGATCAACCCGCACTTCGTGGTAGGAGATGCCCCATTTAGTCAGTAACTGTTTCGATTTGTCACAACGGGGGCAGCTTGCGGTACTGTAAATTTTTATTTTTCTAGCCATGAGGTGGTTTTCCTGAGTAAAAGAATGGGGGATGATAGGGCTAACTAAGGAAAACGTAAACAGGAAGTAAAATGGACGCAACAGACCTCTCCCCCCAGACCACTTATCTAGAAGAGTACACCGTACCCAACCACTTGATTCCAGAGGTGCGACTCTTTTTTGACCTAGATGAGGCAGAGACCCGAGTTAAGGCAAGCCTGAGTATTGAGCCTAATGCTGAAGGGGTATCAGGTGCCCCATTGGTGTTGCATGGCGGTGATCAGGAGTTGGTCTCGCTGAAGCTGGATGGGATCAACCTAAGCGAGCAGCACTATCAACGGGAGGGGGAGACGCTAACCATCCCCAATGTGCCCAACGAACCCTTTATGCTGCAGCTGGAGACTCGACTCCACCCTGAGAAAAATACCGCACTGGAAGGGCTTTACCGCTCTGGTCCCATCTACTGCACCCAGTGTGAGGCTGAAGGGTTTCGTAAGATCATCTTCTTTCCAGATCGCCCTGATGTAATGTCCAAGTTTACCGTCACCATCGCCTCGCACCCTGCGATCTGTCCAGTGATGCTCTCAAACGGTAACCGCAGCGCCAACGGAGCCTATCCTGATGGTCGTCACTGGATTACTTGGGAAGACCCTTTTCCCAAGCCTGCCTACCTATTTGCGCTAGTGGCAGGCAAGCTGGAGGGGATTCAAGACAGCTTTAAGACCGCCTCCGGTAGAGAGGTCGAGCTACAGATCTTTACCGAGCCACATAATGTCGATAAATGTGACCATGCCATGACCTCACTCAAACGCTCGATGGCATGGGATGAGCAGGTATATGGACGAGAGTATGATCTCGATCTTTACAACATCGTTGCGGTAGATGACTTCAATATGGGGGCGATGGAGAACAAGGGGCTGAATGTCTTCAACTCTATGTTTGTCCTCGCCAAGCCTGAGACCGCAACGGATGCTGATTACCTCAATATCGAGGCGGTAATCGGGCATGAGTATTTCCACAACTGGACTGGCAACCGTATCACCTGCCGGGACTGGTTCCAGCTGAGCCTCAAAGAGGGGTTGACGGTATTCCGTGATCAGGAGTTTACCGCTGATTACCACTCCCGTGCAGTGAAACGGATTCAGGATGTACGCATGTTGCGTAGCGTACAGTTTGCCGAAGATGCAGGGCCCATGGCCCACCCGGTACGCCCTGACCACTATATTGAGATCAGTAACTTCTACACCGTGACCATCTACGAGAAGGGGGCAGAGGTGGTGCGAATGCAGCACACCTTGTTGGGAGTCGAGCAGTACCGAAAAGCGACGGACCTCTACTTTGACCGACATGATGGTCAAGCCGTGCGGGTAGAGGAGTTTGTTGATGCCATGGAGAGCGCTTCAGGGCGCGATCTGAGCCAATTTATGCACTGGTACCAGCAAAAGGGGACACCACGACTATCTGCGTCTTGGGAGCAGGACCTGGAACAGCAGCGCTTTAGCCTAACGTTAGAACAGCAGCCTCCAGAGTCCTACAGCAGAGAGGAGCAGGCAGCATGGGAGCCACACCATATTCCCGTAGTGGTTGGCCTGCTCTCTCGCACTTCGGGTGAAGAGCTGTTGGAGGATGATCGACTGTTGGAGCTAACCGAGCGCCAGACCACTTTCACTTTTGATGCGGTTAGTGAAACAGTAGTCCCCTCTATCCTGCGTGGTTTCTCTGCACCAGTACTGCTGAGTACGGCCCACAGTGAGGAGGAGAAACGCTTCCTGATGGCACATGACAGCGATGCGTTTAACCGCTGGGATGCGGGGCAGCAGGTGGCTGAAAAGATGCTGCTGGCGATGGTTGCGGCTTACCAACAGAAGAACTCTCTCAAGATTGATAATGACTGGTTGGGTGCTATGGGTGTTCTGCTAGAGGAGGCGATGGATGATCCCGCTCTGACTACAGAGGCGCTGATTTTGCCCACAGAGCGCTGGCTCTCTGAGCGTATGGAGACGGTCGATGTTGAGGCGATCCATGCTGCTCGTGAGTTTGCTATTGTGGCGGTTGCCGAGCGTTACCAGCAGCAGATGACTGCTCTGTATCAACAGCTCAATGCGGAAGAGGCTGATGGTCGCACCCTGCGTAATCAACTGTTAGCGATGCTGTCTCGACTTGATAGTGCGGTCGTAAATCAACTGGCAGTGGTGCAGTTTGAGCAAGCTGAGAATATGAGTGAAGAGATGGGGGCACTCGCTGCGCTGGAGCGTATGCAGGGCGAATCCCGTACTGTTGCTCTGGAGCAGTTTTACCAGAAGTGGCAAGGTGAGCGCTTGGTCATCGATAAATGGTTTGGGCTGCAGGCGGGTTCTCAACGAGAAGATGCCATAGATCAGGTTGAGGCGCTGCTCAACCACCCTGATTTTGAAATTACAAACCCCAATCGGGTACGTTCGGTGGTTGGTGTTTTTGCACACGGTAACCCGCTCCACTTTCACCAAAGCAGTGGTCGAGGTTATAAACTGCTTGCAGATCAGGTGATTAAGCTAGATGCACTCAATCCTCAGGTGGCGGCGCGTATGGTCGGTGCATTCAATCAATGGAAGCGCTACGACAAAATACGGCAATCCTTAGTGAGAAATGAGTTACAACGGATTGTAGAAGTGGAGGGATTATCTAAAGATGTGTATGAAATTGTCTCCAGAAATCTCAAGTCGTGAGTCCTATTATGAAAGTCAGTTGCCCGAAGTGCGAGAAGATCTACAATATTAACGCCTCCCGTATTCCAGAGGAGGGGGTACCGACGCGTTGTAAAGTGTGTGACCAGCCTTTTCGGATTCGTCTGGCTCAAACGATAGACCTTGAATCACTGCTTGAAGAAGAGCAAGCCATTGATGAGTCATCGGATCAACGGATTGTGGTTCCTGGAGAAGCGCTTTCTGATGTGGAGGATGTTCAGCAGGAACCAGAGCCAGCACCAGAGCCAGCACCAGAGCCAGCACCAGAGCCAGCACCAGAGCCAGCACCAGAGCCAGCACCAGAGCCAGCACCAGAGCCAGCACCAGAGCCAGCACCAGAGCCAGCACCAGAGCCAGCACCAGAGCCAAAACCAAAACCGTTACCTTTGGAAGAGTATGATGAAGAGGAGGAGACTCTCCAAGAGCGGGTAATCGAGTTCCTTTCTGAGTTGGATTGGGAGAAGGTCTTGCCTGTTTTGACACTACTGATGATTGCGATACTCTGCTTTGGGATGCTTCAACTAGAGCGGCATGATAGTGGGATGGATACTGTAGAAGAGTCAGTAATGGATACTCCAATGGGTGAAGAAGCAGCAGAGGCAGCAGAAGCAGCAGAAGCGGCAGCAGAAGCAGCAGAAGCGGCAGAAGCAGCAGAAGCAGCAGAAGCGGCAGAGGCAGCAGAAGCAGCAGAGGCAGCAGAAGCAGCAGAAGCAGCAGAAGCGGCAGAAGCGGCAGAAGCGGCAGAAGCGGCAGAAGCGGCAGAAGCGGCAGAGGCAGCAGAGGCAGCAGAAGCGGCAGAGGCAGCAAAAGCAGCAGAGAGCTTGGCCGATAAAGCCTCTTCCTCTGAGACCAGTCGACTCTCTGTTTATAGCGTCAAACGCTTCGAAGCTTTGATGAACAATACAGGTGAGGCAGAAATTGAAGAGAGTGGAACTGTAGAAGCAGAAATAGCGTTACCAGCAGCTGAAGTGGTGGAAGCAGTAGAGCCTGAAAAGATCACAAAGAGTGCAGAGGATATGAATAAAAATAGTGCTCCCTCTGAGGCATCAATAGAAGAGCCAGCACAACTTCCTGTCCACAGTGTTAAACGCTTTGCCCTATTGATGAATCAGACAGAAGCGCTGGAAGAGGTGGTAGAGGCTGAAGCAGAGTCAGCTGTTACTGAAGAGAGTAACAAGGTAGAAGAGGCATCTGAACCCAAAGCGGTCGCAGAGAGCGTGGTTGAGAAGGCTATCCCCTCTACAGTACCCGCAGGGGATTCAACACAACCTTCTGTCTACAGTGTTGAACGATTTAAAGAGCTAATGAGTCGTTGACTCTACTCCACCGTCACAGACTTTGCCAAATTCCTGGGTTGATCCACATCCGTCCCCTTGATCAGTGCCACATGATAGGCTAATAGCTGTAGCGGAATGGTAAAGATGATAGGGGCCGTGTAGTAGCTGGCGGGCTCTGTCACCGCCAGTGTGTGGATCTGATCGCTGCTCTCAAAGTGTGATTCGGTATCGGTGAAGACAAAGAGTTGCCCATTGCGGCTGCGCACCTCCTCTAGGTTAGAGAGGAGCTTATCCATGAGCAGGTCACTGGGGGCTACGGCAACAATGGGCATCTTCGCATCGACCAGTGCCAGCGGACCGTGTTTCAGCTCTCCAGCGGGGTAGGCCTCGGCATGAATATAGGAGATCTCCTTTAGCTTCAGACTCCCCTCCATCGCAATGGGATACATGCGGTTACGTCCAAGGAAGAGGGCATGCTCCTTATCAGCAAACTGAGTTGCCATCTGCTGAATCGGCTTGTCACTGTTCAGTACCTGTTCGATCTGCCGTGGTAGCTGCTGTAGCGCATCGATGATCTCTCTCTCCTCCTGCTCAGGCAGACTCTTCTGCTCTTTGCCGATGGCGAGTATCAGCAGCAGCAGAGCGACTAACTGAGTGGTAAAGGCCTTGGTCGAGGCAACCCCAATCTCAGGCCCGGCGTGGGTCATCAGTGTCAGTTTCGATTCACGTACCAGTGAACTCTCTGCGACGTTACAGATCGCCAGTGTCTGATCAAATCCCCGTTTCTTCACCTCGGCCAGTGCGGCGAGGGTATCTGCAGTCTCACCGGATTGAGAGAGTGTGACCGTCAATGTCCCTTCCCGCAGGACTGGGTGGCGGTAACGAAATTCACTGGCAACATCGACAAAACAGGGGAGCTCCAGAATGCGCTCGAACCAATATTTTGCCACCATGCCTGCGTGATAGCTGGTGCCACAGGCGACAATCTGAATCTGCTGGGTCTGCTGAAAGATGGCTGCAGCCTCATGACCAAAGATCCCCGCCATCACTGCACCGTTGTGGATGCGCCCCTCCAGCGTCTCGGCGATGGCATTGGGTTGCTCGTAGATCTCTTTCAGCATGTAGTGGGCGTAGGGGCCAAGCTCAGTGGCTTCGGCTGAGAGCTTGGAGGTGTGAATCTCCCGCTCTACTGGACTGTTGTGTTCATCAAAAATAAGTACACTGTCACGGCGAATCTCGGCCAGATCCCCATCTTTCAAAAAGATAAAACGGTTGGTGTAGGGGAGCAGTGCAGCGGTATCGGAGGCGATAAAGTTTTCATCCGCTCCCAACCCAATCACCAAAGGGCTGCCCAGTCGGGTGGTGACCAGTAGTTCTGGGTCAACGGGGCTGATCACCCCCAAAGCATAGGCCCCTCTGAAATCAGCTCTGCTGTTACGCACGGCCTCGGTTAGCGTCTGCCCCTGCTGTAGATAGTGTTCAATTTGATGTACAACAGTCTCTGTGTCGGTCTCTGAGGTGAAGCGAAACCCCTGTTCCAGTTGTTGCTGACGCAGCGCTTTGTGGTTCTCAATGATACCGTTGTGGACTACCGTTACCCGATTGTTGGCGATATGGGGGTGGGCGTTCTCTGTGGCTGGTGCACCGTGGGTGGCCCAGCGGGTGTGGGCGATACCGATGGTTCCGTTGAGTTGGGTCTCGTTAATGGGGGACTCTAGTGTGGCGACCTTACCCAAGCTACGTACCCGCTGAATCTCACTGGCTTGGTTAAGAACCGCGATACCGGCAGAGTCATAGCCTCGATACTCTAGCCGCTTCAGCCCCTCCAGCAACAGTGGTGTCACATTTCTAGCCGCAACGGCACCCACAATTCCGCACATAGTCTTCTCACCAATGGAATGAATTAGAGGGGGAATGATACAGAAAAATGGTCTGTTGCAGGGGTTACGTTTTGTTACGGGACGACTGAATGGTTAAGCAGAGAGTGTATGTACCATACCCTCTATTTTTAGCTCAATTTCGGCCTGCTCTTGATTTGCGGTAGACCCAGCTACTACGCCAGCACCTGCGTAGAGGGTCGCTTGCTTCTGCTCTACGATGGCACAGCGCAGAATCACATGAATCTCTCCATCTCCTGCTGCATCAATCCAACCAGCACCACCACAATAGTATCCACGGTTGCTGTTCTCCTGTTGTTGTAACCATGTCAAAGCATTTGCTTTTGGATGACCGCAGATAGCAGGACTTTGGTGAAGTGACTCTGTTAACTCAAACAGGGAGGTATGTTTACTCAGTATGCCTTCAACGGGGGTGAGCAGGTGTTGGATATGCTCCAGCTTATGAATGGTGGGCGTTGCGGGGTGCTGAATATCATCACACTGTTGTTCTAGCTGCTGCTGGATGTAATCAACAACCAACTGGTGTTCATGCTGCAGTTTTGGATCATTCAATAGCTGCTGTCCCAGCTGCAGCTCTTCATCGTCGCTCTCTCCACGGGGCAGGGTTCCAGCCAGTGCATCGGCCTTGATATGGTTTTCATGTTTGCTGAGTAGCTGCTCGGGCGGGGCTGCAATCAACTGTTTTCCTGCTT
>Ga0233443_1000869_pt1 | contig 29820 bp, 19 predicted proteins | sample SI_123_September_2_FD_182784 | JGI IMG/M metagenome (GOLD analysis project Ga0233443, IMG submission 182784) | Seawater microbial communities from Saanich Inlet, British Columbia, Canada - SI_123_September2016_200_MG | ecosystem: Environmental > Aquatic > Marine > Inlet | place: Canada: British...
ATTTCTTGCTCCATCCGCGCTCTTAATGATTTCTCTTTCATAACTTGAATATTATATTGATTTAAATATTCAAGTTATGAAGCTATATCTAGAATCTGCCGACTGTAGGGAGGTTTAGTTCAACTGCTTGATAGTTATACTGATGAGATTTCTGGAATCAGATTTTAACATCCTGATACACTCAATAAATTTATCATGATTCATCGAATATAAAGATCTAATGGCAGTATCCCTGATTAACAAAACAGGATGAATAAGATGTGCTGCCAGAACCCTGTCTCTTTTTTCCGAAGGATAAGAATGAAGCATTTTCAGAGCCAGAGCTTTTGTCCAATTGCCAAGAACTGAAGAGCTAACGTTTACCATATCACACAATCTTTCACTGATGTTTAGTTTTTCCTGTGGGTATGAATACCTGTTTTTGTTCAAGAGTTCCTGATCTGAAAGTGTACTAAAAACGGGAACCAGCATTTGTTTAAGATCATCTGTCAGGATCAGATCCAGGATTTCGAGGGCAAACAAATGAGACTCCTTGCTTTCTTCTGCCAGTACTTCCTGAATGTAATGGATAGTTTCAGATTCGTAAAGAAGTGATAAGAGATGAAATATTCTTTCGTGCTTATTTTTTAGTTCATGCCGGAGCGTAAATGAAAGATTTTCCAGGTCATCCTTACGATCCAGGTCCTGTAAACAGGCCGTAACATAAAGTACTGCTGAAACTTCTTGTTCGATGAGGCTTTTTATTTGTGGTTTCTCAATACCGGAAACACTATACCCATGCTTAACTAATGCCTCCAGGGCATAATTACGCTGCTCCTGATCCATGGATCCAAGATGCCTTTTTAATAGTCTAATGGCGTGATCACCTCCAATCGCATCAATCAATCTAAGAATCCTGAATCTGGCAGGATCTGATTCACTTAGCTTCTCATAGAATTGATCAAGATCTGCCAGCACTCTGGCACCAGTTATCTTTAGCGACTCAAAGGCCGTTGCTGCAAAATCAGGATCAGCCAGCTTCGTAATAAGGATAGCCCAGAGTTGAGGATTTTTAACCTTTGAAATTGAGATGAATGTTTCCTCCCTAATTTTATGATTTTCATCCTTACATAAATCAGATAAGAAGTTTACAGCATTGTACCGGCCTGACCTACCAAGCAATACAGCCGCTGCAATCCGGTCTGAAACCAAAGATGACTTGGCCAGAGCTTCAACATCACTAAATGAAATCATTTCTGCTTCCTTCAATACCTGTATGGTATCGAGCATCTCATTCTCGAGCTCATCTGAAGTTCCAGAATCAACTCTTTTTTCCAAATCTTCCAGAACTGAAACAATACGTTTTTCCCGAATAATCCCGATGGTTCTTTTCCTTACCAAATAACTTGAATTCGACAGTCCAATGCGCAGTATTGATTCCACGTGTCCTGAGAAGAACTTGTACACCAAATCAAAAATAAATTGATAGAGATAAGGGTTTGCAAGTTGACTTCCTTTCCTGATGCGTTCAAAAACCAATTTCTCATTTTGTACAGTTCTGGCTTTCTTTACTCCACCTGAGATAAGTTGACGTAAAGCATGCTTGTATTCCTTTGTCATTCTTAGTGAGGCAAATAACCAGAATGCAACCACAAATAATAGCAAAATATTAAAATGTATCAGATTTATAAAATTGAAACTGGTAAACAATAGCAAAACAGCTCCGGCTATTATATTTCCAAAAGCTTTAGGCCCACCTTCAATCTTACTTTGGTAAGCGAGTCGTGTGTACTTTTCAATTGGCTGGAATAGGATCTGGAATGAAGGTTCGTAAATAGATGTTCGAATGGCTCGCATGAACAGTTTTCCCAAAATAATAAAGGAGAAGAATAAGCCTAATGGTCCGAAAATAACTCCGGCTATGATTGCAAGCAAGGTACTTGCTCCCAGCAAGAAAGGAAGTAATGGCAAACCGCCTTTAATCCCCTGCGACTTAATCAGCCTTCCTGATACGAAAGTTTTGGTAAGGAGCTCAACCACAGCGGTTACACCAAAGAAGGTTCCAATAAAACCGGATAGCACCTCTTTGTCGCTGAAAACTTCCTTGGCCTGTGTCAGGAATACAAAGTCAACAATAAAATTGGCAAACATCGGCACGAAAGCAAGTATGAAAATAAGCTGGAAGTATTTATTTTTAAAAAGTTTCGGTGATTTCTTTTCCTTGCTTTTTTCCTCTGTTTTTGCTTTAATGTCAACACTTAAACTACCCGAGAATCTTTTGACAATTATTGTCATGAAAACCATACTGATACCAATGCCGGCAAGGGATAATACGAGCAAATCCTCAGTATTAATTATTTTTAGAAGAAAAGGAACTGAAAAGAAGCTGATAATATGTGACACAACCTCTCCCGATCCTATCAGTCCAAACAAGCGTTTGCCCTGCTCGAGGTTAAAGATTCTTGATGCGAGTCCCCAGAAGGTTACCCCCTGCACATAAGCAAAAACGCGCATCCAGATAAAAAGGACCAGTGTAATCCATTTAGCACCGAATAATAAATAAACAAGCAGAAGAATAAGGACTGAAACTAACAGGAACCATAGTGTTGATTGCATGGCACCAGCTACATTTATTCGTTTTTGCAAGGCAGCAAAACCAAGGCTCAGAAGGTATACAACTACACCTCCTCCAATGTAGGCATAAGGCAGGATTTCTCTTTCAAAATTGACCAGTAGCAAGGATGTTGTTGCAGTGTAGTAAAACGCAACACCTATTCCAAGGAAAAAGGAGAAGAGCATGAGCAGAAGTACAGGCGATTCCTCACCTTCCTTCAGGTTCATTACTTTTGATAATTTGCTCCTGTTTATCACTACTCTCTGTGGTCTTAATTAAAGTTTCTTTATCATAAGTGTAAGCATCAGTCCGGGTGCTTCCTCCGGATAGCCTAACGGTCCTATCGTTTCGAAACCAAGTTTCTCTAAGCAGTCGATTCGCCATGAAACCGGTTCGCCAATTATTAATTGAGCACCCAATTCTCTGGATGTATTGATTCTGAGTTCATCCAGCTTTTTAGCAATGCCCTGTCCAGAGTGATCGGCATGTATGGCCAGTCTGTTCATCGAAGAAACTGGAAGATTATACTGATCGAAGGAATACTTATTGAGAAGCAGACTATATGGAATATCACTCAGATTTTCATGTATGGTCAAACGTGCCGATCCGACCAGAGTACGATCCTTAAATACCACCCAATGGATGGCAATTTCATCACTGGCATCAATCCAAATTCCCTTTGCCATTAGCTCTTGATTCATCCCTTTCTCATTCTTCCAGACATCCACTCTTAGGCGGCCAATCTCATCTATCAGTTCAGGATACTCAACACGGCGAATCAGATACCCTTTAAACATGGTTTCCAAAAAAGTAATTTTGTTCTTTATTTCCTTCATTTATTGACTAATCAATCCAATATTTTCACTTCCTGGCTCGGCCTGCCCGGCATCAATAATTATATAATATCCTAAACATTAAATTAAATCGGTTTTGTGGCAATCGGGATGCGTAGGTTGTTCCATCCGCATTACGAACGCCGGGATGGAAATACTCCACGTCAGTCAGGTTATTCAATTGTACGTGGATGGTTAGCCCGTTCACCAGGTTCCTGTAAGAAACAGATCCATTCAATACCAGGTAAGGATCAAATTCACTAATAGGGTTTCTGCTACCTGATGTACCGGTTCCTGTCAATCTTTTTCCAAGGTAGTTAGCTCTCAGGTTCAGATTGAGTTTAGAAAATAGTAGTATGTTTCCTCCAATATTGAAAGAATGTGAAGGGATATCGCTAATTCTCAAACCATCGTCATCATTGGTTGGATGTGTATAAGAATAATTTGCCCAGAAACCGTGTTCTTTCCGTTGATAGCGGGAATTCGCCTGGAGACCATAAATGGTTTGTTTTCCAACCGGTTGAAACTGCAAAGTGCTTGTACCGTCAGTCATTAAGGCTTCAGCTAATCCAACCACATTACTATACATATTATAATAAGCTGCCAGATTAGCTGAAAACTCATTGTTCATCTGATAGGAAGCGCTCATTTCAATATTTCGAACCCTTTCAGGTTCCAGAGTTGGGTTGTTCAACTGCCGGCTTGCAGTGGTTGCATATTTAGTCAGGAAGGAAGCATCCTTAAATGCTTCGGCATAGATCAATTTCAGAACCAGTTGATCGGGATGGTAAACCAATGCCGCACGTGGACTGAATACGGTTCCATATCCTCCGTCCTGTCTTATTTTGTTGTTATCAACTCTTGCACCCAGAGTGGCAATTAACTTTGTTGTCAATTTATAACTGGCTTGACAGAACAATCCCAAATCAAGTGTCCGGAAATTGTTTCCACCCGGAATTGCTGTGGCTGTTGCCGATGGAATATAAACTTCATCAGGGTGGGCTTCCGAAGCAGTCATATAATTACCCTGGATAATGCTGTTCCTGAATTCAACACCACTCAGAATATTCAGTTTTGCCGATGGTATGTAAAAGAGTCTTGTTTCATTACGTAGCTGATTCGATACCCGGTAATAATAGCTAACTGCCCTGGTTGGAGCCTTTTCCGTAACAAGTTCATACAAGTTGTATTTACTATTGTAGTAACCTGAACCTACCGCAAAATTAGTATTGCCATCAATGCTATGTAATCTGTATGAAGTTAGATTGGTAAATAGCAATCTGTCATTAATCGCCTTGTTATAGTTTATATAAAAAAAACTATTCCAGGTAATCCAGCGTGAATGTTTTTCCGTTGACAATCTGGACTTTGTTGTGTACCATGGTAAGGCCCCTTGATTGGTTCTCCAGCTTTGCATGCCAATGGTAAAGTCCTTCACCTTCAGTTTTCCATTCAACAACCAATTACTGAAATGATTGTCGAATCTAACCGGACTCCCGTCAATAGAGGAACTGAAATGAAGACTATCTAATTCTTTTGCCTTGTTAATCCCTTCTTCAGTGATATTTATCTCACTGGCTGTGTTCTCTTCGTCATATGTCACCTCATAATAGGAAGATGGGATTGTATCCAATTCATATTGATCAATATAGGTCTGAGCATAATAATTTCCATTCTCATCCACTCCGCTTTTATCGATGAGATGCTTATAAAATTCATCCGATTCCGGACCAAAATGCCACTCACTATATCCTTCATCAGATAAATTCATTTCATCCGATTCAAAGAAGCGTCCGGTCAGCAGAAAGGACACTTCCTTTTTTCTGGATGCAATGGTTGCATCAATAAATCGGGTATTCCAGGCCCCATAATTGGCCTGTATATTCATTCCTAACTTTTGACCCTGTTCAAGGAAATCAAGGTCAGTCTTTGTGATGATATTGATCACACCAATGAAGGCATTTGCCCCATACATGGTTGAAGCCGGGCCATACACCACTTCAACCCGCTTAATATTCGACAAAGCATATTGTCTGGATATGGATACATTGTCAGAATTCAAATCATTCTCCTCCACTCCATCAATTAATAAAAGAAAGCGGTCATTACCGGTTGAGCGATATCCCCGCTGATAGAAGAGTGAATATCCGGGTCCTGAACCTTTTGCCATGTGGAATCCGGGAATGTCATGCATTAGTTGTTCCAGGTCGAGATATCCTCTGTTTCGTATTTGTTCCTCTGTAATAACAAGAACCGTAGCAGGTGCTTCCAGTATGTTTTCAGCCTTTTTAGATACAGAAGTAACCAGAATACTACTCCCCTGGATTTTTAGTTCCTTGATAATCTTAACAAATTCTGGTGGGTCAAACAGACTTGTTTCAAAATTCGATTTAATTTTCAACAGATTCCGGGATTCAGAAATGGCCAGTTCTGCAGAATCCAGAGCCAAATAGGTAAGTGCGAATAATTTATGAGCCTGAACTCTTTGTTCATCATTGAACCCTTTTCTCAGACATGGTGACAATAATTCGATAACATTAGTGAAGTTACCTGCTTCATATTTTTTCTGTGCTTCATTCAAAGTTGCATCATCGCAATCCTGAGCAAAAAGTATTGGTCCGGTAAGGCTAAGTAGCAAAACAATCAATATCCTGTTCTGATGTAATCGCTTCATACTGTTAATTATTTTTCTTAACTGCGTCACTTCCTCTTGGTTTATTGGCATATAGAACGATAAAAAATATCATTCCCAACATACTTGTTCCATTCTTCAAGGGTCATTTGTTTTCTGGCAGGGTCACAGATCTTATCAGCCAGCAGCACTGAGTTAACAGTGAATATCTGGATGCTTCGGTCTGCTCCACAACTTGCGATTCTGTTTCCATCCACTGAATAGCTTATGTCATAAACCCATGAATCATTTCTTTCAATGATGACCGGTTGAGTTTCTGGTTCAGCATAATTCCAGATCCTGATACTCTTATCGTAACTGCTGCTTGCCATTGTTTTACCATCCGCATTAAAACATATGGAGGTAATCCCGGAGGTATGCCCAATTAAATCAATTGAAGGTTCTTCGAAACTATCTGCCTTATAAAGTTTGATAAATCCATTTTCCTTTCCAACTGCTAAAACTTCACCATCCTTACTAAATTCAAGCGATTTGACCGGACTCATTCCTGTGCTTATTTCACTTGGCTTCTTCTCCGGATCATTCAAATCAATAATTACAATGCTTCCTTTGTTATTGCCACAAACAACGATATTTCCATTAGGGCTTGCCGCAACTCCGCTGATGTCATCTATATTTTCATAAATGAGCTTATTATTATTCTGTGACTTATTAATGGTCCAAAGTATTAACTTACCATCATTTCCTGCTGAAAAAAACCGATTGCCATCCGGATGAATACAGATATCATTAACAATGGAACTGTGTCCTTTGAACCAAAGCGGTTCGTCCCCAGGGTTTAATATTTTACAGACTACAATCTCACCAACCTTATTCCCTGCAACCACAAATTCTTCGTTCGCATCAATGTCCAGGCATCTGAAACCATTTTCTTTACTTCCTGTATTGAAAATACCGGGTTTAGAGTTTTTGTCCTGCCTTGCCACTTTAATTGTGCCATCATCACTACACGAAACAATGGTTCCGGACTTGCTAAAAGCAAGTGCTCTCACAGCATCTTTGTGATTTCTGAACACTTGCGCTTCATTTGTCACATCCAAAAGTGCAGTAAAAATATCAGGCTCATTTGCTCTTCCCTCATTCTCAGTATGAAAGTTAAAAGCCTGAAGTGCTAACAAAGCTGACAAATCATTCTCCCCGGTCTTACTCAATTCAGAGGCCTTAATGGCAAGTGATTTTGCCAGTGCCAGCATCCTTAATCGTTCTGCTTTTTCCTGGGCTGTTTCGGCCTTCTTTCTGTTCTCATCAGCAATCTGTTTCTGCTCAACGGCCACTTGTTTCTGTTGTTCTGCTTCATCCCTGGCTACTATCGCAAGCTTTTTAGCTCCATCTGCCTGATTCTTTTGTTTTACAGCTTCCTGTCGCTGGTATTCGGCAATCTCCTGCTGTTCAATAGCGATTTGCTTTTGTTCTTCAGTTATGATTTTTTGTTGCTCTGCAATCAATTGTTGCTGTTCAGAAATCTTTTTTTGAATGATTGCCTCCTTTCGCTGCTTATTTGCTTCTTTTTTCTGGACGATGGCAATCTTCTCTTTTTTAACAGCTTGCTTTTCGCTTGCTTCAGCTTCCATCATCAGCTTCAGCGATCCCAACAGAAAAAGTAAGGAGATAACAGATGCGGTACCAAGAATTAAGGCAAACCTTTTTGCACGTTTCAGGTCACGCTTTTGCTTCTCTTCCTTTTTTGCAATCTCCAGTTTTGTTTCTTTATTACTGTAATCCAAAAAGTTCATTGCTCTGTCGAAGGCAGGATCATAGCGCATTGCCCACGTGGCATTGGGCTTATTTTGCCTTTTCCACTGCAAGGCCAGTTGAAGTTCCGGATCTATCCACAAGCCGGTATTTCCTTCATGATACAACTCCGCAGCCTTTGACAGCCTCAGATACAATTGTGCTGACTTTGTTTCTTCATCCACCCAGTCTTTCAATCGGATCCATATTCTCATGATGCTTTCGTGGGAAATATCAATGACCGTGTCGCTGGTGAGCGTTTCTTCGGCAGGAGGCATTAGAAACGCCCTTCCCGGGGCTCTGTAACTATTGATTACATCAATCACCTCTTCTTCAGCGGCTTCAGTAAGTGTACAAAGTTCCAATAGTGATGTTGGCCGTCTAATACCTCTACTGTCTCTTCCCAATTCAGTAAGCGACTTAAATAGTTTTTCAGTTATGATTTGATTCCTTGCTCCGTCCAGTTCATTGTAAACCTCTTCGGCATGCATTGACAAAGCACCGCTCATCGAGCCCACTGCTTCGTAGTGATCAATATCGATGACCTGTGTTTTATTATCGTTAAGATACCAGTATTCCCATGTTCTCATAAGGGCATGCTGCATTACAGGTAACTGGTCAGGATCGTCACCAACATCCTGCAGTAACTTTTCTACCAATCTGTCTGAGATACTTCCTTCGAAAGTTTCAACAGGTTTCCTGATTGCATCTATCTTGTCTTTTGTCGACATTCTTGGAACCAGGTAATGACCATCATTAATGGCCTCAGGCAATCCTTCATATTCAGTGCATTCACTTAAAAAGTCAGATCGCATGGTAAAGATGATATATACATCTGACGTGAGATTATTCAGTACATTCAAAAAGAGCTGAACGAACTGTAAAGCGTCCTTATGAGAATAATCTATGGTCTCACTTCTCTTAAACCGGAATACTTCTTCAAACTGGTCGACAATGATGAGCCTGCATTTATCGGCAACTCTGGCTTGTTCTTTCACCACCTTTTCAAGGCCATCGTGTCTACTTCTTAATATTGTTTCAATGTCCGCCAGTTGCAACTTGCCGTCGGATTGAATTACATGCTCCCCGTAAAAGTCAAACAATACCTTTGATAAATTACCGATGGGATCATCACCCGGTCTGAATAGTGCCAGGCTCCATTCCTTGTCGAGCTTCCTGAATTTATGTTTGAATAAGGCCGGAATAAGTCCTGCCTTTACAAGAGACGATTTACCGCAACCGGATGAACCAATGATGGAAAGGAAATGTGTTTCAAGTAACACACTTGCCACATCAGACACTTGCCGTTCCCGTCCAAAGAAAAGATAATCCTCGTTTGCTTCAAAACTTCTTATACCAGGAAAAGGATTTTGATTGGGACTCGTAAACATCAGACTGAGTTTCAATATATGATTTATAAATATCGGAATATGTAATGCAATTTCCAAAATACATTTACACAAATAATAGATTGAATCATAAAGAAATTCTGATAGTCCAGTGATTTGGACCCTAAGCTTATAGATTTAGAAAAAAGTTGCTTTAATTCAACTACTTCGTTTTAACTTTTGCTAAAAAGGCTTTAATTTTACAAGGAACAACCTAAGCCTATTGAAATATGAATCAGCTTGACAAGCAGCTTGTCAAAATTACTGTCGCTGCTAATCAAAATTACCTGGGTCCGGTATTAGAGTTATTAGAGCAATTTCTCCTCGTGTTAAAACTTGATGATATTGAAGTTAAAAGAATACGTCTTGTTACGGAGGAAGCCTGTTTGAACGTGATTCAGCATGCATTTGATCCTGATGAGGAAGGTGAATTCGATATTATCATTCTGCAACGTCCAAATAAAATCGTCATTGGCATTGAGGATGAGGGATTACCAATTGATTTCAAAGCCATTGAGCTTGAAGGAAAGGCCGGGCTTGGTATGAAATTTATGAAAGCTTTTACCGATGAAGTAGCTTTCATAAATAACTGGCACAAGGGAAAGCGAATTGAACTGATCAAGAACATCCCGGTTAAAGATATAACGGAATATCTGAGTTCTGAAGAAAAAAAGGAAATAGATACTGCTTTGCTTGATAAGGTAGATGATCCTGTTTTCAAATTCAGATTTCTGGAACCGGAAGATTCTATTCCTCTGGCGCGGTGTGTTTATCGTTCCTACGGCTACAGTTACCCAATAGAATTAATGTATTATCCGGATAAGCTAAAAGAGAACATAGAAAGCTATTTGCTTAAATCCTGCATCGTTGAGGATGAGAACAATGAGATTGTCGGGCATCTGGGATTGACCTATGACTATCCGGGGCAAAAAATAGCGGATTCAGGAAAAGCGGTAGTGGATCCAAGATACCGGGGTCACAAGCTCTTCAAAAAAATGAAGGATGTCCTGATTGACTATGCCACACAAACCGGAATGTATGGTATATACTCGGAGTGTGTTACAGTTCATCCCTATACACAACAGGGTAATCTTACCTTAGGCGGACATGAGATAGGTGTAATTCTTGGTTTTGCGCCGGAAACTATGAATTTTAAGAAAATTGAAAGCGAGGAAACCAGGAACAGGCAAGCCGCTGTTATGTTCTATTTACGAACCAATGATGAGCCAAACCGGAATGTATTCCTACCGTTCAGGCATGAGGAGATACTTGGCAAAATTATTCATACAAATAAGCTTAACAGAAATATATTAAAATTTCCAGACAGGCAACACAGACCGGATATTTCAAAGATCGAACTGAATGTTAATTCGGGATTTGGCATTGCACTTTTCCATATAATTGAACCAGGGAATGATCTGAAAGCTGTTGTCAAGTACAGAATCAATGAGCTATCCAGAGAAGGAATACCATGCATATTGCTGGATATGGATCTGTCCGAAGCCCATAATGCAGAATGCTACCTGGAACTGGAAGAACTCGGTTTTTATTTCTCGTGTATCATTCCTGAGAAAACGGAAAAAGGTGATATTATCCGTTATCAGTATCTAAGTAATCTTGAAGTTGATCCTTCGCTAATCAAAACAGCATCAGACTTTGGACAGGAACTACTTGAATACACCCTTCAGGAAAGAGAAGACAGGATGACTGTAAGTTAATCAGGATATTAAGTTGTTTGTTGCCGACAAATGGTGATCATCGTTTTTAAATGAATTGAATAAGTTACCATCATAGAAAGCAATGCAATACGAATGAATAAAATTATACGATCATGAAAACGAAAAAAATAAAATTAACCATTCCCAACGACATTTCTTATTTGCCGATTATCCTTGACAGTGTTAATAAGATGGCATGCATGCATGGGTTTAGTAAGGGAGAAATCTCTAAAATAGAAATTGGAACTGAGGAGGCAGTTTCAAATGTAATTGATCATGCATTTGATGCTACAGAAGATGCCAGTTTCGATGTAATCATTGAGCAGCAGAAATTAGGATTAAAAGTGATTATCAAGGAAATGGGAATTCCTTTCGATCCTTCATTAATCCCTGAATACGACATTAATAATCTTCAGGTATCTGTTAAGGGATTAGGAACACATTTGATGAAAGCAGTTATTGATGATGTAAGTTTTCTGAATCTTGGAAAAGCAGGCAAAGAGACTCATTTGTTCAAACATCTCAATACTGGTAAAATTGAAGATCTCATGAGTAAGGAAGAGCTGGATGATGCCGAAAAGGCCAAAACCGATGAGCCTCTTCCGAAAGGATCTGTTAAGTACAAGGTTCGACGTATGTATCCGGACGAAGCAGTGGATGTTTGTAAAGGTGCCTACAGTTCCTACGGTTACTCTTACGTATTAGAGCATATTTACTATCCTGACAGGGTCAGGGAGATGAACGATTCGGATGAATTGATTTCCTTTGTCGCCGTTACAGAAGACGCACCAACAGTAATAGCCCACTCAGCACTCGAAATTGAAGAAATGGACAGAATGGTTCCTCAATTAGGTGTTGCCTTTACGATGCCTAAATATCGGGGACAGGGTTGTATGGGCGTGTTGGGTGATGCAGTGATGCAGGAAGCGGCGGACAGAAATTACACGGGAGTATATGCAAGAGGTATCACAACCCATCCCTATTCACAAAAGGCATGTTTAAAGATGGGGCTGATGGATTGTGCCCTCTTACTGTCGAGTGGGCCGGAAAGAGAATATAAAGGTTTTGAGGGGAAACCTCAACGTGAAAGTGTAGTCTATCACTTTAAATACATGAATAAACCTGAAAGTTTTGAAATATTTCCACCTAAGAAACACGCAGAAATAATTGAAAAAATATATGCGAATGTGGGATTCTCTCCAAAGTATGGATCTCCTGAAAGCATAATTCCGGTTTCGGTAGATGGTAAGCCTGCATTATTGAACCATGAAGCCACCATTGAGATTATGCCCGAGGCGAACAACTCAGTGGGTAAAATCAGGATTAGTGAATATGGTAGTAATGTATTGCATGAAGTACAAAAAAGTCTTCAGTCACTTTGTATGGACAGGATTGATACGATCTACTTGTTTCTGAGACTAAATGATCCCTATACTGCTTATATGACAGAAGAATTTGAAAAAATGGGATTCTTCTTTTCCGGTGTGATGCCAGGATCCGAAAACCGGGATGCCCTGGTTCTTCAATACTTAAATAATCATCAACTGGATTATGACAGGATACAATTGGCTGGAGATATGTCGAAGAAGATCATGGAATACATTAAAGAGATAACTTCCTGAGATAGAATCTATGAAGCCTGCACCTTCGACTGCCGTGCAGGCTTTTCACACTTCAATAATCCGATAATCGGTTAAATGAGGAACCCCTTTAAATTCTGTTTTTATTATTTCGGAAACATGATCAAGAACTTCCCTATCCTTGTTAGGATACTTGTTTAGGAAATCATTCAATGCCTTTTGATAAAAGACTTCACTTAGAACGATTGTGTTCGCCCTGGCCTTTGAACTCAAACGTGCAGTTAGATCAATATCAATTCCATAGTAATCATTGGTGTCCTTCAGAAAGGTAATATTATACACATCGCTACAATAATGAATGGATACCTTGCAGGGTAAAAACAATCCCTTCATCGGGAAGCTTTTCAGGTTATCAATGGTTGCATATATCTCCTGGAGCAATATGAAATAATTGTTGATCGACGATTTCCTGGCCAGGTCATCATCTGAAATATAGATCATGATCTCATCACCAATTCCTTTGACAATATTATCGGGGAACTCATTAATGATGGAAATAAAGTTGAAAGTATTGTTGATCTTCTTTCCCCATTGTGAAAGTCCCTCATTGTATTTGAGCATGGATGAATCCACAATATCGATGAAGAAACAGGTTCCGGGACAAGTTGGAACATTATCGAGTACATCCTCCATATCTTTCGATGAAGGATTTAGAAAATTGATGTATTGAGCCATTTCTGTTTTTAAATCAAGTAGTGAATATCAACTATTTTTGAAGTCATTTAGTGTTGTCAAATCACCAGGATTTTCGTTCCTTATCATATTTATTTCCCGGCTATCTGTGTGTATCTGTTGTATGTCATACCTGCAGGAATCTAACTCTGCAAATTGCATATTTTATTTTTAATATCTCCAGGGAACTCGCCGATTATAAGTTCCATGCAGTCTATCAAAGTTATAGAAATGTTCCCAGTTTTCTAATTTTTTATTTAGGTTAACAACATCAGTATATGTTAATCCTTGATAAGATACTTTTTAATCTGTTAAATGTGAGAGTTCAACTTTCCCACTAAACCGTGAAGTTCCTGTTTAAAATACTGATGTCTTATCCCCGAATCCTCGATCCACCAATGAAATTTGGCTCAGCATTAATGTACTCTATCTCTTCGAAGGGTATTTGTTCTTTTAGTAAACTTATGACTAGCATACTGAACAAAATCGACTGCATTAGATTGATCGTGTTTAATATATACATTCATGCTTCATTTCTGCGCATCATCGATGACAGCTTTCAGAGCTCATAGCCATTTCAATACAAGCATTCTTTTTAGTGCTTGAATACTTTGGTGTTATCATACGATACTCACTCACGGTGTGACTTAAAGTCACACCGTGAGTGAGTATATGGATTAAGCCTCCTCGTTTTTAATAGTTTTTACCTTCTTCGATTGGTGCTTTTCAAGAGACCATATCCGGTAGCCATAGCAACAAAAATAACCATTCCACCTTCGATTGGTGCTCCACCTCCCTGAGGAGGGGTATGGCCATTGCCACCATTAGGAGGTGGGGGTGGCGGATCGTATGCTAATAGTGTGGTTGTGGCGAGCATTATCATCAGAAAAATTGTTGTGCTTAATATTTTCGTTTTCATATTGTTTGAATTTTGAGATTAAAAATTAGTCTTCAGTCGCAATCGGCAGGAGGTCTACTGTGTACTGCCTACCGGAGACTGCTACTGCCCACTGTGAGTATTCACCGAATATTCTTAGCCCCTGCGGCTATTTTTTGTCTGTATGTTAAATGCTAGTATTAAGAGGATAACAAGTTGTCGGTAAAATCGGCGAAGGGGGTAACTTTGTATCAGCGCATGCAATATAAGACGACCGACTGCCGAACCATACCATAAGCTAAGATTAATACGTTTACAACTGAATATGCTGAATTACTTATTAAGCGTATTTGTGTGAATTATTCGATATCCTGTACCATACAGATTTTCAATTTCAAATTGAGGAGCATCTTTTAAGATCTTACGTATCCTGCTCAGGTATACATCCAAACTTTTGCCTGTATAAATATCATTGGATCCCCACACCCGGATAAGTATCTCACTCTTACTTATAAACCGCCCCAAATGATTAAGCAATAAGGCCAACACGTCGCTTTCCTTACGGCTTAATTTGCGGTCAACATCCGCTATTCTTATTGTTCTTTGCTCCGTATTTAAAATAAGGTTTTCTAATCGTATCACTTCAGGTTTCAGTTCATGAGATACACTCTTTAAGCGTTTCAGGATTACCAATATTCTGTAGTATAACTCTTTAAAATTGAACGGTTTGGTGATATAATCATCGGCGCCAATTTCAAAACCTTTTAGTTTGTCCTCGCTTTCTCCCCGGGCAGTAAGGAAAATAAACGGAGTTTTAGGCCGAATAGACTTAAGCTTATGTGCAACTCGCCATCCATCAATTTCAGGCAGCATAACATCCAAAATGCAGATATCATATACCTGTTGTTGAAAAAAACTTATTCCTTCTCTTCCGGTTTTTGCAAGGTTCACTTCAAAACCTTTCGCTTCAAAGTTTTCCTTCATCAGATAACTCAAATTAATATCGTCTTCTACAATCAATAATTTAATATCCTTACCCATTCAGCTCTCTTTTCTTAAAATGTAATTTAAAAGTAGCTCCATGTCCTGACTTGCTTTGTACATCAATCCTTCCCTCGTGCAAATCCATAATACTTTTAACATAGCTAAGCCCTAATCCAAAACCGCGGGTGCTGTGCTTGTCACCTTCGTCGGCTCTGTAGAATTTATCAAAAATATGCTTAAGTGTTATAGCATTCATACCTTTTCCGTGGTCTTTAATTTCAATCTCAACCTGATCCGACATGTCCCGGATAAAAACGTAAATAATCGGCTTACCACTCCTGTATTTCACAGCATTGTCCAAAATATTTGCTATACAATTCAGAATATGCGTTTCATCTCCAAAAAGCTCAATCGTTTCAGTCTGATCAAAATAGATCTCCCCACCCAGCTCCTGACATTTATAACGATAGGAAATAAGTACTGTATTTACTAAATCTACAATATCAAAGTTCTCAATCTGCAAACGAAAATCACTACCCTCCATCCGTGCAAAATGTAAGGACTTTTCTATATTCTCATGCAGGCGTCCCGATTCTGAGGATATAATGTTTAGAAGTATCTTCGTTTTCTGATTTTTCGTTACCTCTTCCACCTCTAAGGTTTCAAGGGCTAAGGATATATTGGCTAATGGTGTATTTAATTCATGCGCTATATTATGAATGAAGTTAGATTTCAGTTTGCCCAGGTGAATTTGCCTAAAGAATTGCTTTGTGAAAAGGAAGAGGGCTGCCAATAAGAACAAAATGATAAATAGTGGCAATAACTGAATCCAGCCTATCCTGTTTTGCTCATACACCTGAGGCATATACAGAAGCAGGAAATAATTTTGCACAAATGGATTCTCCGTGAAAACGGACGTTTTGAATTTGCTTTGCATTAATGAAGTACTGTCAGCAATCTGGCTGAAATAGTTGAGATGAATGTCCTGGTCATTAACTAAGGCAAAACTAAAATCCGAATCCAATTGTTCCAGCTGTAAATGCCCTTTAATAATGTCAAGGATACTTTCCATATCCAATACAGAATTGATGGGCATAGTATTGCTAATTATTTTTTTCAAGCGATTGGTTTCCTTAGCCACTTCGAAATCACTTTTCCCCTGCAAAAAAGCTTTACTGTCAGGTTCTTTAATCAGTGCATTGAGAGTAACCTCCAGTTTAAAAGGATTTCTGAATCCTAAGAAATCAACTCTTCCTACCAAACTGTCAACGGTATACTTCTCATCATAATACAATTGTAAAGTATCAAAATGACCGTTCCTTTTTTCAAGCATTAGAAACACTCTCTCACCGGGCTCCACAAAGGCCTTCGAATAAGAGGGTGCACAATATTGAGATGCACCAATTTCTGCAGCCATAGACTGCATACTCTTAGCTACGCGCAAGTCTATTGCTTTTCTATTGGCTTCGAATTCAGATTGAAGCCAGAACAGCTGAACAAGGATTAAGGCAAGTACTAAAGTGCCTATTACCGATGCTAATATGCTTACATTTTGGCTGCGCACGATAACAAAAGTAGAGAATAATCCCAAAGTCCTCCTTAAGGGCAACAGAATTAAGTTTAATTTAAGTTTTGACAATATTTTAAGTATGTATTAACTATTATTTCAGATTAGTTAGGCAATCCCCGGCAACTCACCTTTTTTGTTTCCTGTCTTGGAATAGAACAAAAAATGAATTAATATGAAAGAGAATATTTTACAATTAATTAAATGTGGATTGGCAATACTATTGCTCTCCTGTTTATCACAAAACACATTGGCACAGTCATTCACACCATTGGCTAATATTCCGGGTACCGGACAGGATTTTGACGGAGGTATGGCTTTTGAATTGAATGGAAATATTTATGCAGGAGCAGGTTTCTATAGCAAGACTTTATATATGTATGACATTAGCAGTGATACATGGACAACCAAAAATGAATTACCAGGTTCTGTGTACTCCAGAAGCTCAGCATTAACATTTACGATTAACGGGAAAGCTTATATGCTTAATGGTGATGATATCAATCCAACAACCTTCACTTATACCAAGTTATTGGATTTTTATGAATACGATGAAAGCAGTGATAGCTGGACTGCTTTACCAGCTCCGCCATTCACATACCGTCGTAATGCAGGTATATTTGTAATTAATAATAAAGTTTACATTGTAGGAGGTTATGATGATACCAATACCAACACAAAAACAACCTGGGAATTCGATGGAATCGATTGGGTTCAAAAAGTAGATTTCCCAACTCCGAATATCGCACAGCCTTCCACTTTTGTATTAGAGGATAAAGCTTATGTGGCCTGCGGGTTGACAAAAGTTACAACGACAACACAAACCAATTTGCTGTTCGAATACGATCCTGCAGCTGATAGCTGGAGCTCAAAAGCCGGATTCCCAGGTGAGATTCGAGCCGGGGCAATGGGATTTAGTGCTGGTGGCATAGGTTTCTGCGGATTAGGTAGTTATGTGAATAGCAGCTTTCAGTTTGTGTATCATAATGATTTTTATAGTTATGATCCTGTCTCTGATGCCTGGGCCTTGGTTAATGCGGCTTTCCCTGGACCATCAAGACAAGCTGCTATGGCAGTTTCCCATGACAACAAAGCGTATATTGGTGCGGGTTGGAGTTTTATGAATAGTGTAAATGCCTATTTTAGAGATTGGTTTGAATTTGAAAACGGTTCTCTTGATGTGGTGAATGATATTAAAACAACTGATAAAACTGTCTATCCAAATCCAGCTTCGGATAAATTATATTTGTTTGATGAATCGACATGGGATGTAAAAGATAAACAAGTTCAAATAGTTGATATAAGTGGTCGAACAATTCTGGAGAGTAACCTTGACAATGACAATTCAATTGACATCAGTGTTCTGAAATCCGGCATCTATTTTATCCATCACCTTGCAGATAGCAAGATTGTACGGTTTATTAAAAGGTAGTTAATAAAGACCTGCTCAAAACAAAAGGAATGAAACATAAAACTTCATTCCTTTTTTTATGCAATAGTCGAGGTGAGACAAATATCAAACAATCCTTTCCGGAAAGTAAAGTGGATTTTTAGTGTGATGTAGGTGTGTTAGACGAGAATCAGCATAAGGTTGAAGCTTAATAGTGTGAGTTTGGGAGTGAGAATTGACAAATCAAAAAAAGAGAATGCTCGCTCTCGCTCTCACTCTCTTTTCTGATTTAGTAGCGGGGACAGGACTCGAACCTGCGACCTTTGGGTTATGAGCCTTGTCGTGTATGAATGATTCTGAATCGGAACAATTATATATAACATATAATCAGCGCAATAATGATTTTGATCTTTCATGGGCATTCATTAAAAGTCACTTGTATTCGCAAAATGTTTTAGTTATGTTTTAGTAAGAAATTGTAGGGTTTTATATCTTTGTTTAAAAATTAGAAGATATGGCATCGGTAAAAACAGTACTTTGGAAACACAATAGGAAAAAAGATGGAACCTATCCACTTGCTCTTCGAATCACAAAAAACAGAAAGTCAAGCTATATTTTTATAGGTCAAAATATTGTGGAGAAAGATTGGGATACATCTGCAAATAAAGTGAAGAAATCTCATCCAAATGCAACTCGCCTGAATAATCTACTTCTCAAAAAGATGAGCGAAGCGCAAGCAACCCTGCTCGACGATGAAGCCAACAATGAAAATCTTTCCACCAAACAGCTCCAAAGAAAGGTAAAACGAAAAGGAAGTACTACCTCATTCTACCAGTTGGCTTCAGAAAGAATTCGAAATAAATACATGAAAGGTACATTCTCTGTTGCCAAAGCTGAATTATCAATGCTTCACAATATTCAGGAATTCACGAACTTAAACAGTATGGCTCCCCAACAAGCTGTCATTGATGAGATTATGCAACGAAGAAAGGATCGTGTTTCCTACGGTCGAAAAAATGGTCATACCACTTTGGAGGATCTCAAAGCGTTTTCAAAAAACTCATCACTTGCTTTTGAGGATATTGACACAGCTTTCCTGACTAAGTTTAAAACCTTTTGTTCTTCTTATCTTGGACAAAAGACCAGAACAATTACCAATCAATTGATTTTTATCCGGACAGTTTTTAATATCGCATTGAAAGAAAATATCATAACGGCAAAGCACTATCCTTTTGCTGGTGATAAAGAAAAAATCCGGATTAGCTCAGGCAACAAGATTGGTCTAACGAAGGATGAAATAAATAAAGTTGAGACCATTGAATTAGAAAAGGACAGCTCAATATGGCATACAAAAAATGTGTGGTTGTTTTCATATTATTTTGCCGGTGTCAGAATTGCTGATGTATTAGAGTTGCAATGGTCGAATTTCATTGATGGTCGTTTATACTATCAAATGAATAAGAATGAAAAACCAGTAAGTTTGAAAATTCCAGATAAGGCATTGGAGATTTTAAAACTGTATGAGGGTGAAAAATATTCTATTGGTGATTATGTATTTCCATTTTTAAAGAAAGCCAATCTAAAAGACAAGGAGGATATTTTCAGGAAGACCAGAAATGCAACTAAACTCCTGAACAAATACTTAAAGCGTTTAGCTACCCAATGTGGCATTGAAAAGAATATGTCTAATCACATTGCCCGACATAGTTTTGGGAATATAGCCGGAGATCGTATCAATCCTTTAATGCTTCAAAAGCTATATCGACACTCAAACTTAAAAACCACAATCAACTATCAGGGTAACTTCATTCACAAAGATGCAGATGATGCTCTTGATAAAGTGCTGAATTCATAAGTATTTGCAATAAAGTAGTAATTTTGGATAATACTGATGCAAAGAGGATATGCAAAAGACATCTTAATATGAGTAAAGAGAATCAAAATATTGAGTGGAAAGAAAGTTGGCAAACTGTTTATTATAAATGGGTTTGTGGCTTTGCCAATGCACAAGGAGGTACATTATTTATTGGAAAAGACGACAAGGGTGATGTCAAGCATTTGACAAATGCACGCAAGTTACTAGAGGATATTCCTAATCAGGCAAGAGATTTACTCGGTTTAATGGTTGATGTAAATCTGCATACAATAGAAGGAAAAGATTATCTGGAAATTATTGTGGAATCCTATCCCTTTCCAATTAGCTTGCGAGGAAAATACTATTATCGATCAGGGAGTACTCTTCAGGAACTAAAAGGAACTGCACTTGCAAGGTTTTTATTGGAACGACAAGGTAAAAAGTGGGATGGTGTTCCAATTCCACATGTAACTGTGCATGATCTGAAAAATGACACTTTTGATTCTTTTAAGAAGAAAGCAACAAAAAGCAAAAGACTAGAGCCGGAAGACTTGAAAGGCACTAATCACGAATTGCTTGAGAGCTTGCAGCTTTTTCTGGATGAAGAAAAGATGTTCAAAAGAGCAGCTGTGTTACTATTTCATCCTAACCCTGAAAAGTATGTAACAGGTGCTTATATTAAAATTGGCTTTTTTGAATCGGATGATGAATTAGAATTTCAGGATGAAGTGCATGGCAACCTTTTAGAACAAGCAGAAAGAGCATTGGATTTACTAAGAACAAAGTATGAAACAGCAATTATTTCATATCATAAGGACTCACGAGAAGAAAGATATACATTTCCAGAGGATGCAGTTCGTGAGGCCTTGCTAAACGCAATTGTACATAAAGATTATAGCAGTGGAATCCCTATTCAAGTAAGTGTTTACAGAGATAAAATTATTTTTTGGAATGAGGGATTGCTGCCTGAGAACTGGACTGTGGAACGATTGATGAAGAAACACCCATCAAAACCATTCAATCCAGAAATTGCGAATACATTTTTCAGAGCAGGATATATAGAATCATGGGGACGAGGTACAATAAAGATGTATAATGCATGTAAGGCACATAAAATCGCACCACCCGTTTTTGCAAACGATCCTCCTGATTTTCAAGTTGAGCTTTTCAAATATACTGACTCTGGTTTACAGAAATTAGGCTTGAAAGAAGAGTTAAGGAAGATTGTTTTACATATTCAGGAAAATGGAAGCATAAACAACTCTGAAATTCAGGCACTATGTGACGTGAGTAAATCAACAGCTACCCGCTATCTGGGAGAACTTGAAGAGAAACTGATAGAAAAAGTTGGTACCACAGGAGTTGGTACAGAGTATGTTTTGAAAGGGCTCATAAAGGGTTCATAAAGGGCTCAAAAAAAGCTTTTTTTAAGGACTCAGTAACTTGCTTCTGTAAATACATACACTGCTATATGTTTGTAGTTGTGCTACATACGAGCCTTGAAAGGATTTTTAAATACTCTATTTAAAGGGTTCACTATAAATTCAAAAATATTAATAAACCTTAATGTTTTCATTATAAAATACTGGATATCTATAACTTTTCAAAAAGCAAATAATGCAGAAATGGCGGATATAGTTTGTGACGAGTAATTGTATTAACTCATCCGAATTATACCTCTGCTATTCACTCCAAGATTAAAAAAGTGGGGAGTTCAGCGTAAATACCATCTAAGCCTTTTCTAAAGGGTTCATAAAGGGCTCAAAATTTATGCTTTTAAGTAAGTGGCTGATTTGTTGCCGCTGAAAAACAGCGTATTAGAAAATCATTAAAGGGTTCACTATGGGCTCACAAGCTTTAATAAACTTCAATATTTTATGAGACTTCATCTATGAATTTTGAATTGCACCATCAAAAGATTTGTTTAATTAAAACACCTCAAACTCTCCTAACTCCCCAAATCTATTCTTAATCGTTGATGCTAAACCTTTCTCGATTTTGATGTTGATGTCAGAGTTGTGAGCATACTCGTTACTCCCTTTGAACTTTCCGTCTTTCGTACTTTGCATGATGATAGCAAACAGGACTTCAGGGAAGTCACTTCGCAGCTTCTCCAGATCATGTGGGGTTGAGTCAACAAGCATGTTGATACTGTCAATGAAACAGAATTTGTAATTATAGTCTCTTAGAGCTTTGCGAATCTCTTTTAGTGATGTGTGAGCTGTAATATGAATCTGATCGTTGTCAACTCCCAGACGATTTAACTTTTGCTGAAATGTTGGAGAAACCCCTTCTTCCGGTGTGACATAAATCAGCATTCCATATTTAGTCAGGTAATCTGCCATTTGAACAAAGAAGGTGCTTTTGCCGGAACCTGGCTGTCCAAAACAAGTAATGAAGGTGTTCTTTGCAATATCTCCTAAGAACTTACCAAAGCGACCATCTAACTTGTAAAGTTCGAAGCTCATACCTGATAGCTCAGATGCTGTTATAAACGGTGCATTCTTTTTGTCTTTACGAACTAAGCCTTGACGTTTTGGAACTTTTATTTCCTTGATCTCTTTTTTCTCTATTTGCTTAGGCTCAAGTAAAAGACTCAACTTGTAGTTGCTTAGTTTCTTGCTGTATGCCTGATGATCTGCATTAATCTGTTGTAGAGATCCATTTAATAAATTAATGATCTTCATTCGATTTACTTTGGATTGTTCAGATTCACTTCCAAGAATAGAACCAATCAATCCACCTCCAATAGTTAAGAGCATTTTACCAACATCATTTTCCACATTTTTTGCAGCAATAAATCCAAGTCCACCTCCTCCTAGTACACCCAAGGCTAGACCAGTATCACTTTTATACTTATCCAATGAATTCAAAGTCGACTTTCGTTGAGTCTCCAACTTTTTCAACTCTGTTTCAATTTGATTGATACTCTCAACAAGTTTTTCATATTTTGGATTATCAACCTTTATACTGACCTCTTTCTTGATAATGTCGTATTCATTACCAACTAAGAAGGAAGGAGCTTCTAATCCTTTTCGAAGTTCATAAGCTCGAACTTTACAAGCATCCTTACAATACTTTCTTCGGCTATTCTCTGTGGTGAATTTCTTTCCGCAGAACTCACAATTCTTAGTGGTCTCTTTTTTTGTACTCATGGTAACTGTTACTTTAATTAGTTTACGTTACGTTACGGTAGTTACAGGGCTCACGTTACCGTAACACGTGACGTTTACATAGTTCGTCCACCGTCCACATCCCCTATAGGGCGGGTGGACGGTGGACGAACTATGCAGCCCTTTGAATGGTCTTCTTATTTTTATTGATTACTGTCTCTGTTATCAGGTTTTTATCAAGCAAAAACTTGATTAAATTATATGTAGCTGTTCGTTCAATATTGAGCTTCTTGCTTAGTACTTCCTTGAACTTTGTTTTGTCCATTTCTTTCACCCCGTCATCAAATATCTCATCCAAAATATCCAGGTACTCATCAATCTTTTGTTCTTCTTTTTCTTCCATGGACTTATACCCTATACTGAAATGATCTTTTGCTTCTTTATCCCATTGAAATTGCATCAATGGAAGATCTGTGGTATTTGCATTTCTGCAATATTTAGGGTTGATGGTTGAGATATCTCCGTTTCGTTCAATTAATACAACACTCTCGGATTTTCGATCAAGCTGACTACCGAGGTGACCTCTTGTTTTCTGACCATCAGGATTTAGATGTACAATCAAAATGATAGGACAATTGTATTGACCCGATAAGCGATGGAACATATCAACTACTTGATTGCTTTTCTCCTCATCATTAACACTTTTAATTAAATCGGCGACTCCATCAACAACTACTAAATGTACCCCTCCATGTTTAAGGAAATTGTATTCCACCATTTCTTCAATGAATTTGATTCTTTCATGGTAAGGGAATTCCAATAGATGATAGGAGTTAAAGTATTCCGGTTTATTCTCCAATAAGTTTGCCTTTTTTAGTGTTTTCAGCAATCGCTCTTGCAGGTCATACTCACTCTGTTCTGTATCAAAATGAATAACCGCCTTTTTGTGTTCATTTGGCTTTACCTTAATTCCATAAGTATCAATATCTGTATTATTAGCTGTCATGGATGCGGCTAAAATTGAATAGACAACCGATGATTTCCCAGTCTTAACTTTACCTCCTAAAGACATGATATTTCCATTGCTTAAAATGGTTTGATCATCTATAGTTAAAAATGGATTGGGTTTCTTGATGATGGTTTTTTCATCAAAAGTATGTGGTTGGAGAATTTTAATGGTATCGTCAAAACGACTCAGTTTGCTATTTAGAATTAATGGTTCAAGCACTTTAGGATCATTCCCATTTCTAATAAAATCACTGATGTCTTTGTCATCTTTTTTGCCAGAAAGGGGTAAGGCCATCACAGACAAACCAAACATTTTTGCATGTTCTTTAGAGGCTTTCTTTCCGGTTGTATCCATGTCATAACAAACTATGACATTCCGAAACCGTTTCTTTAATACCTCCATCAAGTCTTCATCGATATTTGATGTTTCACTGTTGAAACATATAGCAGGGTAACCTAAGGATGCAAAGCTTAAAACATCTTTCTCTCCACCCGTGATGATTAAAGTTTTACCTGAGTCGGGAAGCTGTTCCAGTCCAAAAATATAGTTCTTTGGTTTCTCACCAAAATAGAAGAACCTCCTGTCACTGTTAGGTCTATACACTTTCCCGCCCCAGGGGAACAGATACAAAATGATTGGTTCATTACTGTCAGCAATTATTTTTTTTCCGTGTAGTCGCATGTCAGTAACTGATATGGTATTATATTTTTTTAGTATATTCTCATGTATTCCGAATGCATTAAAATACTCAATAGATTGATCATTGATTTTCTTTTTGTCTAATTGATAATCTTGAATCATAAGCTCCTTCACCCTAATTGTTTTGCTTTGAATCGCCTGTTTAGGATTTCGGTCAATGTTTATTGAGAAGTCATGAGCAATTCGTTTAATGGCAGAATAATAATTTTCTTTAAACACTAATTTGACAAACTCAATTGCATCCCCCATAACTTGATCTCTTCCAAAATCACGGAAGTAATACTTATTAGTTTTTTTATCATAGCGAATATAAAAGGAAGGATGCCGATCTTCACGCAATGGACTACTGAAAGCGGTATTCAGTTTAAAATTCTTTTTGGTGTATCGTTTAAATATATCCAGTCCTTTATTAGTCCTTTCAAATATTATGGAGGTTTTTATACTCATAGCAATTATATATTATCAGGTTAATATGATTGCTCCCCATTTTTAATGAAAGCACGAATATCCTCTTTGTTGTACCACCACTTGTTCGCCGATTTTATCGCTTTTAGTTTTCCGGTGGTTCTCATATTATAGAACCACGTTGTTTTACGCCCAAGGATCTTCATCGCATCCTCTTGAGTAATCAAATCACCCATGATATCCGAATTATTATTCTCTGGTCTGCGAATAAAATGACTACCTAAAACATTGTTAACTGCTTTTTCAAAAATAGGCAGGATGTCATCCTCATTAATAAAGATGTACGGTTTGTTGGTTGTATTGCTTTTTTCCATTGTGTTTTATATTATGTGTTAATATTGTTGTTTACCACGCGGATAGAATAAAAAAATTATTTGTATTGTCTGGTTTTCACGTTCAACAGCCAGTAAATTGTTTGTTGAAGTTCATCGAAAGAAAAATTTGCTTCTTTCTGATGGGTCACTAGATATTGAAGTTCACGATCCATGTCTCCGGAAATCCATTGTATTTTACTGTATTTGGTATGATCTTCATACATGCCGAGGAAATTGTCTTCATGACTGTTTATCCCGTCAGCTGCACAGTTATTTGCTTTTTCGTAAATCTCAAAAAAAGCTTTTAGTTGCTGGATTCTATTAAGATCCTCAGGACTAAAAACCTCAAGTACATTGGTTAGCTTCTGTAATACTGTAAACGCAAAATAAAATGAGATATCAAACTTTGAGAAATTGATAATGTGCATCCATTTATACTGGTTTGCCTTATATAGCTGATCCTTTATGTAACTTTTCATCTTGTAGTTTAATATTATGAAGATATTGTTGCCTTGTTCTGCAATCATATCTTTAATTCCTTTCAGTTCAAATATATCATTTGACTTAACAGAATTTCTTATTATCAATTCAATGATGTGCTTATCCCTGTTAACAATAGATTCAATCGTTCTGTTAGAAGTAAAATCTCTTTCACCTGACTCAAGACCTTTAAAAAGGTACGCCGGATTCTTACCTCCAAAAGCATTCGAAGCTGCAATCTGTGTATTATTTCTATCGTATCTGATAAGGTAATAAAGAGGATAATAGTTGTGTTCGACTATTCCTGTTTCAAAGTTATACGGAACAACTAATGGAGCCACACGGGTGTTTAAAAATGGCTTAACCGTAATTTTCTTTTCTTTTGACATCATTTCGATTTTTTTGACATCACAAAGATAAAGCAAAAAAGTGTTAAGTACAAGAAAAACCACACAAAAGGTTTAGTATTTTGTAAAAGATAATTTATAGATCGTTGTAAAACTATATTTTCGAAAGAGATTAAGCTCACGATAAAATGAGAAACCGATATATTCTTCACCTAACTAACTGCATAGTCATGCGATAAATATCTTAACATTACATTCAATTTTAATTGCTATGTCTTTTAAGGTTTTATTCTAGTCTAGAATTTAAATAGTAAAATACTGATTGCGATAAATAAAAATAACGCTACTGTTGTTCTTTCAGTTTAATTATATATATTTGATTTATCAAAAAGGGAGTTCTTCCCTTTGCTATTCGAGTTGATTTAATGAAATGTGTTTGCTTTAACTTGGGGGAGTATCAAGTAAACAACAGGAAAATTTGTAACGATTAGTAAATCGGGACATGGTTAATGGTATTATTTCGATTTTGTACTTATACCAATATCCCGAAGTATTCAATAAACAATTAAAACTATGAAAAATCTATCAATTATCATTTTACTATGTGCCATTCCGGCAGGACTATATTCGCAGGAACTAAAAGTGTTTGAAGAATGGACAACAGGTAACGGTGTTCAGGAAATGTTTCTGGAAACCTTCACTGAAACCGATGCTAGTAATAATGTTTATGTTGGCGGCGCAACTATGAACTCTTCAGGAGATTACGACATGATACTTTCAAAGTATAATAATCGTGGTGTTTTACTTTGGACAGAAACATACGCAGGAACGGCTGGTGGTGATGATGTAGCCGCAGCCATGTGTTTCGGGACAAACGGTGAAATCTTTGTTACTGGATCGGTATATGCCGGCTCAACTAACGATAATGATTGTGTTGTTCTTTGCTACGATAGTAGCGGTAATTTAGATTGGGATGAGACTTTTAATGGAAGTGCATCCTTTATTGATTTTGGCTCTGATATTATAGTTGATGCTGACAATGTAATATTTGTTACCGGTGCTACCAGCACCACAAATTAGCTATACAATTTTATGATTCTCAGATATAGCGATGCTGGATTACTGGAGTGGAGTAATTCATGGGATAGTAATTCAATGTTTGACATAGCGAATAAAGTATCTTTCTATGATGATGATATTATTGTAGCAGGAGGAGCACAACAGACCACATCTAAATGGGAATACGCAGTTGTGTCTTTTGCAAAGAGTGATGGCTCTGCTGTGGATTCAAACGTCTCTAATTCAACGGCAAATGGAATAGATCAGATATATGATCTACATGTTGATGTATCAGGAAATATCTATGTTACTGGGGGTGTTGCAAATACATCAACTGGCTATGACGTAAAAACCATTAAGCTGGACACCAACTTAACAGTACAATGGACAGTCACTTATAATGGAAGCGATAATTTAGATGACAAAGGTCAGGCGGTGAAAGTTGATGCAAGCGGTAATGTATTTGTTACGGGATTTGAAACAACTACTGCTAATGGAAAAGACTTTTTAACAATCAAGTACAATAGTTCGGGAACTCAACAATGGGTGAAATCTGATGATGGTGGAGAAAATGGAAATGATAGCGGACGTGACCTGGTAATCGGTTCAGGTGGAAATATTTATGTTACCGGATATTCCTTTAACGGAAGCAACGAAGACTATCTAACAAAAAAATATTCAACATCAGGTGACCTTATTTGGGAGATTACATACAATGGTTTGTATAATGGAGAAGATAGAGCTTTAGATATATGTCTAGACGACGAGGGAGATATAATTGTAGTTGGACAATCTAATGATGGTGATAACTTTACTTACACCGCCATAAAATATACAGAATTAGATATTATTTATCCTCCGGATCCTGAAACGCAAAAGCCGATGTCTATCCTTAAGAATGTTGGTCAAATAACAAATACAGATGATAATCAGGATCAAGATGTGAAGTATTATACTAAATCGTTTTCTCCAACAATGTTTTTTAAAGATGATACCATTAGTTTTGTGCTCAAAGATTCAAATGAAACATCCGGATACTTTGACTACTGGCGGGTTAATATGAATTTTTTAGAACCTTCTGAAAATCTAAAAGTGAGATCGTTTGAAGAAAAAGATTACTTTACAAATTACTACAAGGGAAGAATTACGAATCGGAGAGAACGATTATCTAGTTTTGAGAATGTACTCTATTTTAATGTTTATGATAATGTAGATCTTATCTACAGCAGTAATCGAAGAGGAGTAAAATATTACTATGTCATTAAACCAGGAGGCTCTCCTTCTGAAGTTAGAAATTCTTTTTCTGGTGCAGACAGTATTAGTATAGGTGCAAGTAATGAAATAATCATTTCGACAGGATTGGGTGATGTTTCTTTTGAACAACCACATGCATATCAGATTGATGCGAATGGCAACTTTGTTACTTTATCCTGGCAACCAACTTACACTCTAAACTCAACGGTTCTTACCTACAGTATTGGGACCTATGATACGTCACTTCCCTTGGTTATTGAAGTAAGAAATACCCAATCGACAACGAATCCTAACGCAATTGAAAATCTCACCTGGTGTTCATATATAGGTGGAAGGAATAGGGATGAAACAAGAGACATTTGCATTGTTCAGAATACTGTTTATATAACTGGAATTACGCAAAGTATAGACTTTCCATCTACGGTTGGTTTAATCACAGGTTACAATAATAGCTCTGGGAATAGCCAACCAGACGTATTTGTATACGCAATGAATACTTCGACAAATGTAGTTTGGGAATCGTTATATGGTGGTGGTGGTAGCGAAATCGTTAATGGAATTGTAACACAAAATTCGAACACGAAAAAAACATATATCGTCGGGCGTACAAATTCGCCGGGGTTTGACCAAGGCACTCTTCCAATTCAAGAATTACCTTTCAGGGTACCAGTTGATCTACCGGGGGCATACATGGATCAATTTAATCCAATACCCCAGATGGACATGTTTATTGCGCGTTTTGATGAAGAAACCGGAGAGCTGGATTGGTCGACATTTTTTGGCGGAGGACCGCCTGTTACTATCCCACCAACACCTGAATTTGATTACGAAGAGGCTTATGATATAGCATTAACGAATCAGGAGACTAGTGAGCCGTCCTTTACCGGGGATATCTATATAGTTGGAAAAGGGGGGCATAATACACCTTATACTTTACCAGTAACTTATACAGACGGGTGGGGAGTAATACTGAGATTTGATAGTAACCTTGAACTAGAATGGGCTTCAAGATACCCGGTTAGGACGGATCACTTTGAAAAGTAGGTGGTCAAATTAAGATTTATGATCTTTGCTGTTCAAAATTTAGTTCAAAAATGAAAGCAAAACCAGATCCTTACAAAACTTTACTACAAGCATTTT